>Ga0307488_10005890_pt1 | contig 10116 bp, 10 predicted proteins | sample SB02metaG_FD_202248 | JGI IMG/M metagenome (GOLD analysis project Ga0307488, IMG submission 202248) | Sea-ice brine microbial communities from Beaufort Sea near Barrow, Alaska, United States - SB 0.2 | ecosystem: Environmental > Aquatic > Marine > Coastal | place: USA: Alaska | collected...
TTTTAGTTTTTAGTTTTTAGTTTTTAGTTTTCGACAGCTTACCCAGTTTTTTGTTCATGGATTCCAGTTCTTTTAGCATTTTCCCATAGAGTTCAACATAGTAGAAAGTTGTTAATACCGACATGATGACACAGATGTAAAATGACATTTTTACAAGGAATAGGAACATTATTTTGTATTATGATGACATAAAATATTTATGCGAATGCGAGCCCACCTAGACCTGATGTTATCTTTAAGAAGTTGTAATTGATAGAATATAAAGTCATATCGTATTTGTAAGTCTCATCGTTAGGTTCTATAGCTTCAATATACATCTGCACCTTGCTGATCTGGGACATGTTGCAGCTACCAGAAGGTTGAAAGTTCTCGGGATGAAGACTGAAGGAATATACATATATCCCCGTCTTCGGGATGAACGTGTGATGCTGATAAGGTTGAATGATATTATAAAAATAATTATCCTTCTCTTCCATCCTATCCAAACCATTGAATAATAACTTCGCACTTTTCATTATCTCGCCGTTCACGCTCGATTCCGTATATTTCTGGGTATCAGTGATCTTCGGCGGTGTGTCTCTGGTGTTTTTGATCGTCTCCCAATCCGTATATTCAAACCACCTGTTCTCTAAGTTTCTATCGTTTCTCGTGAGAACCCAAATGAATTCCTTGACTGGGTTATGAACGTCTAACGTTATCATAGTGTTCCGCGCCAGTCCGTCGTATGTGATCCGATTAACCTGTTCTATGAGATACTCCTGTGGTTTAGCTGCGAAATATTTGCGCTCATTCGTATCCAAGAAAATATAGTTGGCCTCCACGTAGGGATTAATGTTAACGGAGCTCCCATCTCCGAAGTAATATGCGCAATCTTGTGCCGTCGGTTTAACAGTTGTTCCACCTATTACCGTTTTTGTCTGCTTGTCGTATGCAGCCGAGATACCCACAGTGAAGACATCTATGAGTGGTCGCAGTTCGATATGCACCTCTATTTGATGATACTGCAAACTTATCAGAGGTAACGCCAAACCCGGCATCTTATTGAACCAAAACAGCAGAGGCACGTAGATCTTCCTCTCGAATATCTGGATCTCATCTTCTGTCTTATGCTTTCTAGAGAAATCATCAGGGGCGAAGAGATCCGCTACGTTTCCTATCAACTTCGAATATCCAAAAGTTTTCTCAGAAGTCAGCGATAACTCGTTCCAAATGTGCAGCCACTCACCGTATTGCTTATCGACGATGTTGCCGCCTATAGTGATGTAATAATTATCTATGATCACCTCGCCTAAGTTATTGACGAACTTGAACTTGTTGCCAAGCTTCTTCCTGATGTTTGGGATCGTAAAGCTAAAATACATGTTCTGCAACATATCGGCGTTTCTATCGATCTTACAAATGAGCATCGTTTTATCCGTGCAGTTTATCGACGTCCTGTTGAAGTTCAGCCTCATGGATTCGGTTGAGAAGTTGGTGTGGGTCTTGTATATTTTCTTGAAAAAGCTTAGCGATGGATTACCATTCAGATAAATATTTTGCGCTCCATACGCCACAAGCTGTAATAAACCTCCTGGCATTGTATTTGTTATACCTTATTTTAAACAATTAATTTATTTTTTAAATAATAAATGTAAATATTAATGGCTGATGGCGTCAAGATATTTATTCGCAGACAATTATTTGGCGGACTTAGACAATGTTTCAGATGCGAGAAGGAACATCGGTTTAGGTAATGTTTCAACCATGAACAGCGACGATATTCAAATCACGGGAGGGAACATCACAGTAGATTATTTCGCGCTCAAACCTGAAACACCATTAACAAGCGAAAATTACTTTCTAAAGAATAGTACAAGTAGAGGCAACGTCGAATGGTTTGAGATCCCATCGTTGGCATGGTTGAACGCCGATCAGGGCCTTATCCTCTTATCTGGGTTCTCGAACGACGCACAATACATCAGAAGCAATCAGTTGGCTCCCGTGGCGTTCTCGGGAGACTGGAACGATATTGCGAATGTCCCCGTGAGTTTGACAGACGTTTATAGTAATGATGTGCTCTATAACTTTCTCGATAGAAGTCGCAACTTGTCTGATGTCGGTGATGTGGTGGAAGCGCGCGCCAACTTGGGTCTGGACAACCTGGCTCTACAGAACGCCGTAGATGTTACGCTGTCGAATTTGACAGTGACCAAATCATTCAGAATATTAGATGGACTTGATTCAGGGTTTCTATACGTTGACGAAACATCCAACATCATCACTCGGGATCTCCCTATAGCGACAACCACGACCAAGGGTATCGTGAGTACGTGTAATGTCAATATAGATGATCCTTCCGTCGTTCCCACCTCTCACGTTCTGTATGAACTTAACTCTAACATCAAATCAAATATAGAAGATCTACAGTTAGAAGAGTTGTCTCAGATCACGGATCTATTCCAAGGGAATTTCTTGGCAAGATCGAATTACTTGAGTGAATACGATACGGCAGATGATAAATTGAAGGTGAGGACCAATTTGGGTTTGGGGGATCTCGCTACACAGAATAGTAATGATGTTTCTGTTTCAAATTTAAATGTTGAAAGTCTTACTTTCTCGGGAACGGACATGGACACCGGAATCCTCTATTTCACCTCAACGGGAGACGGGGTATTATCAAACCTGCCTGAAGCAACTGATACAACCCCAGGTATCGTGCATATTCTCGATGATTTCGCGGCGGTCGTTCCGGATAATATGGCATCCAAGACGGTATTAACCTTTAATGCGTTCGCAGACTATTCTAATGCGCTGGAGGCTAATATCAATAGTCTACAAGAGTCGATCCCGAAGAGTATCACGGATTTAGAGGGTAGTGATGTGTATCTTTTGAAAGCTAATAACTTCGGAGATTTGACGAATAAGAGTGATGCAAGATCGAACTTGGAACTGAAGACGGTAGCGCACACGGGGCAATACAGAGATTTAGAGGATAAGCCTTATAACATAAGCACTTTCGACAATAACATGGGATTCATGAGGGCCGATTCGAACTTGGCGGAGATGACGGATACGATCAAGGCACGAAGGAACCTAGGGCTCGGAACGATGGCCACGCAGGATTCCAATAATATAATGATAACAGGGGGTGTAGTTAGTGTGAATGATTTGCAAATAAGAAATAAGTTTCTTTATCAGAGCGATACGAATCCGCAGGGTAAAATATTGGTGTGCGCGAGTAGAAACGGTAGGATGGAGTGGAAACACTTGCCACGAGCCAGTTATTCCGAATATGGAGCAGTAAAGATAACGCCTTATATTTTAGAAAACGATCATAGGACGGATGTGGTTCCAAGTTGTGAGGTCTTCAGTCAGATTGAAAGGACCATCACTCAGCACATGAACGAGGCGCTGCTTCAGATGCGCGTGCAGATTTATAATGAAGTATATAATGAACTCGTCAACAACGCCGCGGCATGATGAAATCAAATGTAAAATAAAATATATGATAAGTAATTAAAATAAAGATGTTGGGGAACCTTGAGGACCCCACTGATAAAAGGATGAAAAGTATCAACGCTGAGCTTAAAAAAAACGTGAAGAATAGCAAAAAGATCAAAAACTCGTTTAAACAAATATCCAACGTCAACACAACATTGTCGAAGGGATTGACGGTGTCGATGAACGTCATCGTGGATATTGGGAAGGTGTTGAAGAGTTATCACTATTTTTTGGATGAAGTCGAGGATCTCGTGACACAGCTCGATAACTCCCACAGCATAAATTCCAAATCCATCAATGAATTGAAGACCCTGACTGATGCGGCGTTGAAGAATCTCAGTTCTAATTACAACGAGCAGCTTGACGAAATCGTCAAGGCGTATAAGAAAAACAACATGGACGCGACTAATTTCACGGAATTTAAGAACCTCATAGAGAACAATGACGAAAAACGCTAAGTAATTTAAAGTTATCAGGATATATCGTATATAATGGAGGAGAAAAAAAAACGGGGGCGTAAGCCGAAGAACGCGCCCATAGAGGTTGGTTCTGTTGTTGCTGCTGCTGCTGCTACCAATACCAATGCTGTCCACGTGGATGTGGATGCTGATGCCAACAGTGAAGCAGCAGCGTCTAACGCAAACACTGACATTCCTCAAATTATCCACATATCAAAGACGATAACGACTGCACCGAATAAAGAAAACTACGAAGAATCCTTCTGTAATTATAGCCCATCCGTAGAGGTTCCTAATGCGTATGACAAAGAGGATAACTTCTTATCCATTCCTTCAGATATAATGAATGATAACGTGTCCGCGAATAACTGCATGACTGCGGCTAACAATGAGTGGCCACAGCAGACGGATGTATTCTGCTTCTGGTGTTGTCATCCGTTCAACACAACACCTGTGGGGATTCCTGTGAAATTCACTAAAAATACGTTCTATTGTGTAGGCAACTTCTGTAGTTTCGAATGCGCCGCATCGCATAACTATGATATAACTGATATTAATACTAACGTATGGGAGCGATTTAATCTTCTAAATCTTATGGCTTCCAAACAGGATATCACCATTCCACTGAAATGCGCGAAACCCAAAACAAGTTTGAAAATATTCGGCGGCAACATGGATATCGATAGGTTCAGAGATAATAGCAAGAAACTCTTATACTTTAAACATACTTATCCTATGATTCCCTTATGCGAACAAATCGAAGAGCTGTGCGACTCTTTCAACACAAATAACACCGAACTTTTCACCATAAAAAAAGATTTCAAGACTAAACAAACGACCATCAAAGAGTTCTGTTGAACACCATATCAATCCAATCTGTTTTTTTTTATATAAATAAATGTGTTTTTATAATAATAATAATAATTGTACTATGGCGGAATTTAAGATACTACGCACATGGGAGATACAGACAAACGTTAACTGCTTATTGCATTCTTCGTCCTCAGAATATTACTCTAAACTCAATATGTTCTTTATGATTCCTATCATATTCCTCTCAAGTTCTACGGGAACCTTAGGGTTGATGAACACATCTCCATCCATGAACAGTAATAAAATCAACGTCATATCGCTTTTCGTAGGATTCTTTGGGTTCCTGAGCGCGATGCTGACTACCATACATAACTATCTGGGTATTCAGAAGCTACAGTCTACGCACAGTTTTCATTCAGTAGAGTATAACAAAATTTCAAGAGACATAAAAATGCACATGTATCTTTCTGAAACGGATGTGAAAATATATGATAACATAGCGGAATATATAAAACAGTGCAGAGCGAAGATAGATAAACTCATAGAGACGGCTCCTGAAATACCGCATCATATAGAGGAGCGATTACAGCATAAGATAAAATTGATTAGGAATGAAGATAATAACGAACTGAATGATATAATAATACTCGCGAGCGCTCGAAATAGTATGAGCTCAGTGCGTAGCGAAGAAAATAAACAACAAGTGAACATGATGAGAAGGTACTCCGCAGATCTCATGACCGAGCCAAGCACAACACATCCATCCGATCTAATGAACTCTACAAATTCAGAGCCGACGATAAAGTTATATTCGAATCATCGTAGCGAACAAAATGAGAAAAAAGAGAAAAAAGAGTTATTGACAAACAAAAATAATATAGACTTACCAAGTGTTGACTCACCTGAGGTTGAAGAGAGACTCAATAGGTTTTCATTTGATGAACCCACTGGAATCTCGACCTTGAGGGATAATGCCATGACGCAAATGAAAATCGAATTATCATCCGATGATAACGATGATACTGATAATGATAATGATAATGATAATGATAATGATAATGATAATGATAATGATAATGATAATGATAATGATAATGATAATGATAATGATAATGATAATGATAACGATGATTCTGATGATAATGAATGATGACGTTTGGGGTAGGTAAGACGTAAAAAATCGTTAAAAATCATAAAAAATGACAGTTCTATTTCGAAAAAAATACAAGTAAAAACACACAATTCACACACGATTATAAGTAAATATGAAGCAGATCGACGACCACATGTTCAAACTAAAGAGCATCATGAAGGCTTGTCAGAAGATCAAAGCAATACATAATATTGACGTTTATGATACCTTTGGATTATACTTCTATAATGATGAAAGACTCAATTATGAGGAAACAAAGTGCCACGCCATCGTAGGCAAGAATTGCACAGACGATTCATTAAAACAATGTTCCAAGCCGCGTAGTATCAACAACGATAGTAAGAAACGCCACTTATACTGTCAGATACACTTGAAGATGGTTCCCTTGGGAAACTTAGAAAAGAGTGTTATTTGCCTCGATATGAAACCGCTTCATGTCGAAGATAATAACACTACAGAGCTAACAACGACAACGACGACAACACCGACATCAATAAAACTGCGACATATCAACATAGATGGCAAGGTATATTATGTGGATCGGAAGACTCTCTCAATGTATGATATGGATATGTCCGAAATCGGTAAATATGCCTATGACCCTACGACAGAACAGCACATCATATGTGAAATGTGAAATGTGATATATGATATCATATCATATGAAATATTAAATATTAAATATTATTTTGGTTTGCGTTATTATTCAACTCAAAATTATATTTTTTATTTGTAATAATGCAGGTTAAGGTTCTTCTTTGTGGAACTCATCCTTTTCAATTCAACGGATATTCTAAGGTAATATATGAGCTCTCTAAGGAGCTGTGTAAGCACGACGATATCAAGCTATACATTTATGGATTTCAGAATTTCTACAACGAGCCTGAACACATCAAGGAGCGCCTACTACCAGATAGTGTCGAGATATACGACGCCTACGCGAAGGAAGAGCCAAAGAATAAGGGATTCGGTGAAAAGGAGATCGTTGAGTATGTCAATAAAATCTCCCCAGACATCGTCATCATCTATAACGACCTCATCGTCATCAACACGCTAATTAAGACGCTTCTACAGATACCAGAGAGAACATTCAAAATCGTTCCCTACATCGATCTGGTATATAAGAATCAGAAGAGAGGGCTCCTAAAATATATTAACGAGAGCATCGACGGCTGCATCGCTTTCACCGATTACTGGAAACAACAATTGCTCATTGAGAATTTCGACAAACCGCTGTGGACACTTGAGCATGCTTTCAACAGAGACATGTATTTCCCTATACCTAAGAAGGTCGCCAGAAAATACTTCGAAATAAGCACAGATGAATTCATCATCATGAATCTGAACAGAAATCAGCCTCGGAAACGATGGGATACATGCATCATGGCGTATGTGAAGTTTATCTCTAAGCACATGGGAGAGAAAATCAAGCTCATGGTACTCACATCGGTGACCGGCGCATGGGATCTCACAGAACTTATGCTTAACGAGGCTAAGAAATATTCTCTCGACATAAACCATTTAAAGAGCCATTTCGTATTCATCCAGAATCCTCAGAAGCTCACTGATACAGAGATTAATATCATGTATAACGTCGCTGATATAGGGTGGAACACTTGTGATGGCGAGGGATTCGGTTTGTGCAATTTTGAACAGGCCGGGGTTGGTGTCCCACAGGTCATCCCCCATATCGGTGGTTTTAAAGATTTCTTTACGACGGAAAACTCTATCCCGATTGAGCCGAAGTTCTCAATGTATAATGAGAGCAGCAAAGACGTCGTAGGTGGTGAATTGGAGCTATGTGATATAAACGATTATGTTGATGCTTTAGAGAAATATTATACCAATAGAGATCTCTTGATAACCCACGGAAAGCAATGTCGTAAGGACATTGTAGAGAAGTATGTTTGGAAGCAGAAAGCAGATCATCTGAGAGATATCATATTGGAGGCTACCAAGAATCTATTCCCTGAAGAGTCCCAGTCGCATTTGATGGATGATATTAATGCACTGGTAGAAGACGTGGATATTAATATTAATAATGATAATGATATTGATATTGATAATGATCTTGACATTGATATTGACACGCTCATCGAGGAGAAGCTGTCTGCCAACAACGAACTTAAGATTACGAACTTGAAGAATCCTAAGAAAAAAGTTGAAGCGGAAGTTGTTGTTGATGTGGATGATGCCAAAATAAAACGGTTGTCTAAAGATGAACTAAAGGTTCTTCAAGAAAAAATCAATAGACTATTGAGTGCCTGATTGAATTTATTTTATTAATATTGAGAGCTTCACATCTAGATATTGCACAGAAACAGCCTATAAATGGTACACCTTGGTTGTTAAGAGCATTACTAACGATCATTCACTTAGGGTTTTTTATTTTTTTTGTCTATTAAATATAATATAAAAATAATAATGAAGCCAGAAATATGGGGTAGGCACATGTGGTATTCTATTCACTTCATAGCTCTCAACTATCCTGATGAACCTTCCACAGAAGATATGAGATATTACAAGAGTTTCTATGAAAACTTGCACCAAGTCATCCCTTGTTATAAATGTTCGATCAATTATGTTAAACACCTGAATGAGCGCCCACTGGAACTGAGCGACCTGCAAAATAGCAGGACATTATTTAACTGGACCGTCGACATCCACAACATCGTCAATAAAGAATTGAAAAAACCTATTATGTCTCAAGATGTTGCTTGGGTCTTCTATAACAATCCCAATAATTTCAACAATAATTACAAGAATAATCACAAGAATAATCACAAGAATAATGCCACCAGCACCATTGCCATTGCCAACTATGCGTTGATGGTGGTCATAGCGTGTCTTTTACTGTTTATCATCCTCTACGTCATCCACAATCGTAGAAAAAACTACAAGTAAAGCTAAGAGATCACACTCTGTCCAGGCGTTCTGACGTTCAAGAGATTGTTTCATAGTTTGTAGTTTGTAGTTATATGATTTTTGTTTTATAATCTTTCGTCTTAAAGTAAGTTTATTGTCCTATGACTCTCCTTGTCAGCTGTAGGGTTTATAGATGAAAATAAACACCTGAACACAACCGAATAATATCCATCATCACAGTCGCGAACGGAGTCTTTGTGCCGTTAAACAAATATTCTCTTTAATCACACCTCATTGCTACCAGATAAAACGCTACATCCGGGGGAGCCGCGGGAGCCGCGCTCATCTTGCGACGGATCAAACTCGCAAGGCACACCAACCTTTGGGGGCTCTCCTTCAAAGCCACACAAACTTTCTTGTGCGCCTGGTAGTCTACTTTCGCACAGGCTCTGCTACAGTAAGGTGTAAGCTTGCAATTTCCACACTTACGTTTGCTGCCCGAGCAAACCTTCTTGCACGTAAAGCATACCTGCTGGTTCCCCTGAAGGGGTCGGTGGCGATCGAAACAAGCGAACGGCGCGAAGTTAGTGAAGACGGGTTCCTGATACGATATATCGATCCACACAGCGCGCCTCTCATCGCAAGAGGCGAGAACCACGTAATAGGGCTGCACGCGTGTCCCCAATCTTCTCTTCGCAAGTAAGACACAAGCGGCTATGCGGAGTTCTTCAAAGCCAGCCGGTGCCAACTTGTACCGCTCGCTGATCAATGAAAGGACGTTGAACCAGTGCTCACTTTCTTCCCACGTGTGCGCTCTGTATAGTTCGGCGGACACTTCAATACCGTCCCTGTCAACCGAGCCGTGTGTCTCATACGCATCAACTGTCCGAGTGTGCTGCGCGAACCATGCCATCTCCAGCATGACGACCAACCCAAGGTCCCCTGGGACGATTCTGCGAGATCCCACTTCTTCACTGAGATCGGAATAGTTTGTGGCAACTAAGCACCCCAACTGCAAAACTTGCAGCACATCGACCGGCATGTGCTCAAATATGCCGTCGCGCCCTTCGTGAGCGCGGACGCGGGGCGGAAGTGCAGATACCACCTCATCCGGCGAGTACCAGTTGATCTCCGACATAGTGCTGCACCGAACAGGGACTTTTAGGGTTTGCATGCGAAGTTTGAAAACGCGAGAGTCTCATGCAACGGCGGTGCGGTAGTGGGGGGGGGTCCGAGACGCACCTTGCAGCGAGGAACTTGACACGTCGGTGGTAGCGTGCGCATGCGGTAATACGAGACCAGGGCGGAGGACGCACAAGCGACAAAACGCGTGAAAACAGGATATTT
>Ga0307488_10005892_pt1 | contig 10113 bp, 9 predicted proteins | sample SB02metaG_FD_202248 | JGI IMG/M metagenome (GOLD analysis project Ga0307488, IMG submission 202248) | Sea-ice brine microbial communities from Beaufort Sea near Barrow, Alaska, United States - SB 0.2 | ecosystem: Environmental > Aquatic > Marine > Coastal | place: USA: Alaska | collected 2017-05-06
CGTCAATGACGAAGCCATCGATTCGACCTTGATAATGCTGAGCCACTGCCAATGCGGACTGGGGCATACCCAGTTCGGCCATCATTTTCGCCGCCGGCCCTTTGATAGCCTGCCCACCAACAATGGGGGAGACAGCAATCACGGGGGCGCTTGAGGCTTGCATAGCAGACATCACACCAGGCACTGCCAGCACCGGATCCACACTCACGAACGGGTTGCTAGGACAAATGATAATCGCCTCTAACCCCGGGTCTTGCATACCCGCCAGAAAAACCGGACTGGGGCTTGCCAATTCGATACCACGAAACTCAAAACCGGTGACCACAGGGGCGCAACGGTCACGGACAAAATAATGCTGGAACGCCAGGGGCTCGCCCTGGTCGGTGTGTATTATCGTCGCCACGGGCGCATCACTCATAGGCACCAGGGTTGGTGCCACGCCAAGGCGCAGGCAGAGGGCTTGGGTAACTGCTGAAAGGCTGTCACCCTGACGCAGCATCTCGCCACGCGTTAGATGGGTCGCCAGGTCTCGATCACCTAGCCCAAACCAACTCTCGCCTTGCAGGGTCTTGAGTGCTTCCAGAAAATTCCAGCTCTCTCCCGCCAATCCCCAGCCCTGGGCCTGGTTATTCAAGCCCGCGAGGGTATACATGACGGTATCCAGATCAGGGCAAATGGGCAAGCCCATATGCACGAAGTCATCGCCCGTATTGGCAACAATCAGCAAAGCCTCGGGTGCCAGCACCTGTGCCAGTCCAAGCGCTAGCTTGGCGCCGCCTACACCGCCGGAGATCGCCAGGCATCGGGTTGTGGAAGAGGTACCCACGGCCTAGCGGAACATGTCCATGGCTTTGGCTCGTAGCAACGGCCTCACACCACGTAACGATTCATCGGTGGACTCACGGGGCGTGTAACCCCGCACCAGTACCACCGGGGTTTTTTCACGGGTTTGGCCCATGACTAAAGAAGCCCCCGCCGCCATCTCATCGGCAGCAGCAACCAACGTGACTTTCAATTCGCGACCGTATATATCCGTCTGCCCAACATAGTCTTCAACGGCGGTGAATCCCGCTACACCGATAGCCAGCCCTAACGAGCCGTTGCGCCAAGCACGACCGAGGCTGTCGTTGATAATGACGCCAACATCGACGCCGTGACGTTGCTTGATGGCGTCACGGATCCGCCGCGCACTGGCATCAGGGTCAAGCGGTAAGAGCAGACACAGGCTGTCATCGGGATCATCATCGTGGGCAATATTGGATTGGTCGATACCGGCATTAGCCTGCACGAAACCTAGGCGATGCTCCACAATCAACACACCCTGACGCTTGCGCACGACGTCAACAGACTCATCCAGAATGGCTTGCACCTTGCGCGGATCTTTATCCACCTCCAAAGCCAGGGCCTGCGCCTCAGCGGAAGGTGTGACCGTCCGCAGATCAAGATAGCGATCCTCCGCCTTAGACACTACTTTCTGGGCGATCACCAGCACATCGTCGGCTTGCAGCGACTCGCCCATGCCGGCCACTGCGTCGCAGATCAAGCGGGTGAGATCATCGCCAGGATTGACCATGGGTATAGCCTCGACGCCGATAAAACTCAGATTCATAGATTACTCGGCCGCCGACTCGCCAGTAATAACCAGCCCCGCGCCATTGATCTTGTGATGTCGATTGATGGAGATAAGCACAGATGTCATCGCCTCAGCGGCAGCAGAGTTTGCCAGCGGGCCCGCATGCCAGCCTCGCAAGCCCAAGGCCTCGACAAGCTTGATAACCGTGTCTCGACCGGCGCGCTTGTTGCCCGTCACCAGTACATCGCAGGAAACCCCATGATCGCCTTGCAGGTGCATCGCACCTACATTTTGAAACGCCGACACAACATCGACGCTGTCGCCAAGGAAAGTCTGCGCTCGCACAACGGCTGAGCCACCTTCTGGCAACTGCACTGTACCCACTTTGGGGGGCATCAACGGTACGGTCACATCGATCAGGACCTTACCAACAAGCGCCGACTTGACGGTCTCCAACGTGCTGATCTGGTGCGAGAATGGCACGGTTAACACGACCAGATCAGCGAGCGTCGCCGCTTCTAGGTTCTCATGACCGCTCACATTCAGATCGGGAAATTCTTTCAGCAAGTCCGCCGCAGCAGCCTCACCTTTCTCCAGCGTCCGGGAGCCGATAAGAATCTTGTATCCGGCCCGCGACCACTGCCTAGCCAGCCCGCCACCTAAGTCGCCGGTGCCGCCCAATATCGCTATGGATTCAATCTGATCTGACATATTTTGACTCTCATTCGCTGGAAAAAACGTGATTATTCACCAATAGCCGTGAGCACACAACCACAAGCCTCTTGATCGTCACACCTGTACGTTTGCACGCAGCAGCTGGACCAGCGATGACTAGCCCAGATAACGACGATCTAGCTCGTTTTGGATCACAGTAATACACTGGGAGGCATGCAGCATCAAAGGCCCCAGAGACAGCTTATTAACGCCCTGACGTTGCATCGACTTGAAGGTCTTCTTGGGCATGGGCACATGATCGGTCAACAGGAACACGGCATTAACAGGAAGCTGCGCCTCGCGAATATCTTCGCCCTTCGGATCAAGCACATACACGGGACCCTCAGCGACCCGCGCCTTCACCAGATGCTCGAAACTGATGGCCGTCACTTTAACCCCAGATGGCGTCAATACACTAGCCTCCTTGGCCAACCCTTGACCATACTGAAGGGCCGTCTTAATCACATTGAGCAGGGCCGCCTCGGTGGTTCCTCCGAGATCACCAAGCTGCTCACCTTGAAGACTAATACAACGAGAAAAATCATCAGAATCCTCGAGCACCAAATGCAAGGTCGTATCCTCGCGATGGCCTTTGGAGACCATTAAAGCGTTAGTGATCATATGGGCCAAGTATTCAACATGGGCACCGGTACCGACACTCGCCATAAACGTCGCGGGGTCGGTGCTGGCCGCCCTAGCCCGAACAATAAATTCAGGCACGGGCTATTGCTCCGCGAGACTGGCGTAGAAAGCTTTCACCAACGCACCACCTCGGGGGTCACCCATTAGGCCCTGATGCATCTTGTTCATGACATAAGCGATAGAGCAACGCGCATCCTGATCAATAATCGCGATAGATCCACCCCAGCCACCCCAGAAACAGGTGTTGGCATTGGGCGACACGGGCGCCTTGGGATTATTCAGACCAAAACCTAGGCCAAATGCCATAGGAACTCCCAAAACCAGATCCGTACCACTGATACGCTCAGCCATGATCATCTTCGCCGTCGCCGTCGATAACAAGCGCTTACCTTGAGTCTCGCCACCACAGGCGAGCAAGGCGTGAATTTTAGCAACGGCACGGGCGTTGCCGTGCCCATTGGCAGCCGGGATCTCAGCGCGGCGCCAGGCGTCGGTGCGCGAGTCCAGCGCGTTGGCGATGGGACTGCTGAAAGTCCGCGAGGCAATTGATGCTTCGTCCCCCGCCCCCACGATAGACCCGTTATCGCCCTCCGGCGGAACGAGATCACAAATACGCGGGAACACAGCATCGGGGACCCCGATATAAAAGTCAGCATCAAGCGGACCAGCAATCTCTGCGGCAAAGAAGGCCCCCAGTGACTGCCCAGTGATACGACGCACCACCTCACCGATGAGGTAGCCTTGTGTCAGGGCATGGTAGCCCGAGGCACTGCCTGGCTCCCACCAGGGGGCTTGAGCGGCTAGCAAACCCGTGATCTTATCCCAATCATAGAGATCATCAGCACTCACCTTCTGGTCTAAACCAGACAGGCCAGCTGCATGATTCATCAGATGCCAGACCTTGACCTGGCTCTTGCCGTTAGCTGCAAACTCGGGCCAGTAACGCGCCACCGGTGCATCGAAATCCAGTTCACCACGGTCTGCAAGCAACAGCGCACACAAAAACGACATCGTCTTGGTCGTACTATAGACATTGGTGATCGTATCCGCGTCCCAGGGCGCCTCGCCCTTCTCGTCTCGTCGACCGCCCCAGATATCAACAACCATCTCACCATTAACTGTCGCCGCAAATGAGGCACCGAGATCAGCCCCTGAGGAGATGCTGTCAGCCAGCACAGCCTTGACTGCCTCAAACCTCGGATCGCAGTGCCCATTTATGTCTACAGTCATCGATCAATCTCCTCGCCATCAAAAGTCAGCTATCAAAGCACTCGCGATGCGTCCTTGGCAAGTCTTCTGGCTGACCGTAAAATGACGTCCGCGATTATAAGTCAATGAAACCTCGCCGCACCTCTCAATAGATGCTGTAAGCCATTGACTCGCCACGCAACCGCACTTCTCGCCAAAGTAATGACGGCGCGCTACTGACTAGCTAGGATTTAATAACACCGCTACATACCCACAGCAGAAAAGTTTTCCACAATTTCTGTGGATAAGTCTGGTGATAACTTTCAAAAACAGCCTCCGCCCGCGTCTTTACTGCGCTGGACGGCAACTGTACGTTTTTTGACCAGCTATTGCACCGCTCCTTAAATATCAATGACTTACAATTCTTTGACTCGTCACATCCGACATGATACACGCGCAATCAAGCACAAATCGGCGCGCGGGTCAGATTGTGAATAAGTTGCACCGGAAAAAGGCGCTTTACCCTATAATTCTCAGCATCAACGGCCAAGCAACAGCGAATTACTCGACATCTGACCCCTGATCATGTGCGACAAAAGCCCTAAAAAGACAGCGACTTTGGCTAATGCAAGGGGATGAACGACTATTTTTTGGCGATCAACGGTTAGGTAGGCAGACCCCTTTAGACCCCCGCGCAGCGTCGAAAAACGCACATCAAACATGCGCCTTTTAGCGAAGTAACACCCCTGTTTACCGGGTGATACAGGGGCACAGAAAACCGACCATAATTCGCCGTTGCCAAAGACAAACCGTCAAACAATGTGATTCAGACGTGACAAAGTTCGTTTTGCGTTAAGATCACTGGAGACCATCGCCGTCTTCTGGTAATTTGCCAACCCATCATTCCCAGACAATCTGAGCTCATTATGGGTGCACTATCGAACTTCATGGGTGACCTTGGCGTCATTTTAAAGGTGGCACGACAGAAGCCTGGGCCAGATAGCCAGATCGGCTCAATCGGCCGATTAGTAGAACGTCATGCGTTAAGCCACCCCGACGACGTCGCGTTAATGTGCGAAGAGGAAGTCGTGTCTTGGCAGACGCTCAACCACCGCGCTAACCGTGTAGCCCATAATCTGCAGGCTCACGGCATCAAGCATGGAGATTGCGTCAGTATATTTATGCAAAATCGTATCGAGTTCGTCGTTTGCTTGTTAGGCATGAGCAAACTCGGTGCTGTCGCCGGGTTGATTAACACCAACCTGACCCTGCGCGCCCTGACACACTGCATCAACCTTATCGATTCTAAAAAGTGCATCGTCGGCGAAGAGCTGGTCGATGCCCTCGACGCCATCAGGGCAGACCTGGCCCTCAGCGCACCGACAGACTACTTATTTGTTAAAGATGGCGGTGAACACAAGGCGCCCGATTGGATGACACCGCTCGACTCTCTTGATGAGACCCTCAACGACGCCAACCCACCAGAGTCAGGTCAAGTTCGACTCGGTGACAAGGCTTTCTATGTCTTTACCTCCGGCACCACGGGCTTACCCAAAGCCGCGATCGTCTCACACAAACGGGTTATGTATGGCAGTCAAATGTCGGTCATGGCGGTTACACGCATGACCCGCGAAGACAGAATGTACAATTGCCTGCCTCTGTATCACAGCACCGGCCTGATCATTGGCTTGGCCTCCGCCCTTCAAGTCGGCGCCTCAACCGTCATCAAACGACGATTATCTGTCAGCAGCTTCTGGGACGATATTCGACGCTATCAATGCACGACGTTTGTTTACATCGGCGAGTTCATCCGCTACCTGATGAGCCGCCCCGAATTGCCTAACGATGCCATCAACCCTATCCGCGCTATCGTGGGCAACGGCTTGCGACCGGATATTTGGCATGGGTTCAAGAATCGCTTTGAGATTGAGCGCATTGGCGAGTTTTACGGGGCCAGCGAGGGAAACGGCGGGTTTGCCAACGTTTTCAACAAGGACTGCACGGTTGGCTTGGCCACGGCACCCGTAAAGTTGGTGGGCTATGATATCGCCGAGGATGCTATTTTGCGCGATGATCAGGGCCGATGCATTGAGGTCGCGGACGGCAAACCCGGCCTGCTTCTGATCCAGGTGACAGACAGCGCTAAATTTGAGGGCTATACCGATGCCGAGGCGTCAGCAAAAAAACTCGTCAAGGATGTCGCGATCAGCGGTGATACGTATTTCAACAGCGGCGACTTGATGAAAACAATCGACGTGGGTTTTAGTTTTGGCAAAAAACACTATCAGTTTGTCGACCGCGTAGGCGACACCTTTCGCTGGAAAAGTGAAAACGTCTCTACCAACGAAGTAGCAGAGATCATCAACTCCCACCCGGAGATTATTTTTAGCAACGTCTACGGCGTCGAACTACCCGGCGCCGATGGCCGCGTCGGCATGGCTGCGGTTGTTTTGCGTGACGACATTAATCTTGCCGCCGCCGATCTACCGGCACTATCAAAACACATCATCAGCAACCTACCCAGCTATGCACGACCGTTGTTCATTCGAGTATTGCAGGAATTACCCACGACAACGACACACAAATTACAGAAAGTCGAGTTGTGCAATCAGGCTTACCATCTCGACAAGGTCACCGATGACTTACTTGTACTCAAGCAGGGCGAAGCCTGCTATACACGTCTGGATACCGACTACTACGATAAAATCATCCGTCGTGAAATAGCCTTTTGATACAAGGCCCGGAGTAACTATTTAGCATATTTTTTTGATATGAAACTTGACCGGCCTTTTCGTCATAATGCGTCAAACATACCTGTCGTGGTTAGCTGAAAAAGAGAGGGCGCAGACGGCAATTTTACACACCCATATCAATCATGGGAACGTGGCCTGAATGAGAATCATAATGGGCTGATACGTCAGTATCGTCCCAAAGGTATGGAACTGGATAAAGTAACAGCCGAAAAAATCACCTTGATCCAAAATCAGCCAAACAACTGGCCTAGAAAATCGCTTGGTTATAAAACTCCCAATGAAATCTACGATGCAATGTGTCTAGCTGCATAATCAAATGCTGTCGAACTGGAGACTATAATCCACGCCTTAAGCAAAGTTATGACGCTCCACGCTATGGCGGTTAGTTTTTAACGGCTTTTACGACCATACGAATTTCCTTAATCACATTATTATATTTCTTCGACGCCGCCGAAATATCTTGTGGCGATATATTTTCCTCATCGAAACGCTTTTTCCACACTGGATCCAATGTATGAGATAGCTCTGTTATCTCAAAATCAACATTTAGGTACAAACCTAAGGGGCTATTGGAATAACCGTCCTTAATCCACCCCTCGTTATTTTTTTTCGACAGCAAGCTGATTCCCTCTGGCGTAATAACCCTGACATGAGTGGGATCACCCAAAAAATCATCGTGCCTAGGATGGGGAACAACAATATGAATACTTGCCTGATCATCGCATATTCGGTATATCTCTTTTACGATGTTTAAGTAAACGTTAGTCATTTGGCCTAAGTGCTCTAACACGTGATGCAGCACTATTTCACATACACTAGAATCAGGCCATGGCCACGGAAACGACTCCAGATCATGCTGTATATCTGGATCGCCATATTTGTCGACGTTAATATATCCTTCTCTGTGGTTTCCCCCACAGCCTAGGTTTAACTTAATGGTTGCATTCATAACAAGCTCCACTTTAGAACGAAAGATAAGCTTCGTTTGATAACGAAAAATATGATCCGCTTGAAAAGCCAAGAATAGAGGCTTCGCAATAAACAAACAAAAAAATATTCATTGTTCTAGAAAAAACTGGCCTTGGCAGCTCTAGGTTGACGCGCTAATGTGCATTCAGAAAACTTACGGAGAAGGGATTGATTACAGCCACCACCGATAGAGCCTATTTATTGTATCAGCAGGGGCGCTACGAAGAAGCTTGCGCTTTATGTGACAAAATAATATTGCGTACGCAGGATCGAATTGCAGTTCAAATAAAAGCCCAAGCATGTCATAAATTAGGGAAAACAGCACAGGCGTTGAGCCTCATGGAACAATGCGTACAACAGGCCCCAGATGATCATGAGTGCTGTTACAGCTATGCCTTGATGTTGCTGTATGCTGGCGAGTTTGACAAGGGCTGGCACTATTACGAACGTCGCTTATTCGTTACGTCGTTTGGTATACCTGCATTACCAAAGGTGCCACGCTGGCATGGTCAGGATCTTTATCAGAAACGACTGTTAGTCGTTTGTGAACAGGGTTATGGCGACTGCATTTTATTTGCTCGTTATTTACCCTTACTCAAGCAACGAGGCGCTGAACTGATACTGGCGTGCTTTCCAGTTTTAGAGGATCTTTTAAGGAATGAACCCTATATTGACCACGTAATTACTAAATACGATCCCAAACCCGAGGGCATTGACTATACCGTGCATCTTTGCACACTAGCCGGAATATTCGCTGCCAATTGGTACAATATACCCACGCCTTTATTGTTCCAGCTGCCTTCTGCAGAGAAGAAAAATGTCTGGCTAAACCGATTATCTAAGGACTCTTCACTCAAGGAAAAATGTCGTGTTGGTATTGCCTGGTCTGGACGCGCTAGCAATGAAGATGACATCAACCGATCCTGCACCTTAGAGAATTTTTTAGGACTACAAAAAAACTGTAATATCGAACTGGTAAGTTTGCAGAAACATGAATCAATAGCCAATGCAGACCTTTGCCAGCTAGGCGCAGAGGTGAATGATTTTTCTGATGTTGCAGCCATTGTATCCCTACTTGACTGGGTAATTACCGTCGATACGGCGGTCGCGCATCTTGCCGCAAGTATGGGAAAGGAAACGTGGGTTGTGCTGCCCAATATAGCCGATTGGCGTTGGCGACCGGGTGGGAGCCATAATCCCTGGTATCCAACAGCTCGAATATTTAGACAGCGACCGGGATCAGGGTGGGCAGAAGTTTTTAATGAAATTGAAGCAGCAATAACAGCAAAAATATCAGCCTTGAGTCAACGTTAAATTTGCCCCTACCAATCACAAACTTTCGCCTATCATGGTTTCTTGAATTAGCTATCACTAAGGGACATCAATGTTCTTAGTTTGATTTCCAGTGCTGAGGAAAACTGTGCCAGTTTTAAGGCGATCTCAGCAATAGATCCTATCCTGGGGACCCTGTGTGTTGTTGGGTTTTATGTGCGCATTGACAATCCGTGTCGAATTGCCCATTTTCCATTCTCGCGCAAACCAGATCATTTTGAATAGTGTTGCAAGGATAGTAAATTTAAACCACATTTCCCTGGATTGAGAAATCATCCTGATTGGCCTGTTTTGCTAAAATAATTATGTTGGGCAGTTTTTTGGTAGTCGCAGGCGAAGGTCTGAATAGCCAATGATCTACGGTCTTACAGACGGCCGGGACGATCACTTAGGTGATTTTAAGGTTGGGCAGGCACGGCTACACAAGAGGGGCATGGCGGATACCTTCGCAAAGAACCGCATTGGTAATACTCTCTATAGCCCCCTTGATTTTGGTTTCATTAACAGCAGGAATAAGCGAGAGGCTTTTCAGAAGCTAGATAGAAGAAGTGAGATTCTTAACTGCATCAACGATAAATGAATGGCGCATTGGCTCGCGTCACTGATTAATATCAAATGTTTTCACTATCATTGAAGGCGAATCCTATAGAAGCCGCTAAGAGCAAGCGTCAGGGACCTGTAGCTCATGAGTTTATTTTGCGTGTTTCTTGAACTGTCCTTGTAAGACATTCACCCAACTTACTGTAAGTGTTCGATATCGATCCTAGTGCGCCGTATGCATGCATGAAGGCTGTTCTTGAACAATGAGTCGCACCTACTCATTGCACTAAGGGAACCCAACTCGATGCTCAGACTGCTCAGTGAATACCGCCGGTTTTCGATCTTCATTTAACAGACCAACGAATGGTATAAGGAGGGTAAATAGAACTATGACGAAAACGA
>Ga0307488_10005895_pt1 | contig 10112 bp, 4 predicted proteins | sample SB02metaG_FD_202248 | JGI IMG/M metagenome (GOLD analysis project Ga0307488, IMG submission 202248) | Sea-ice brine microbial communities from Beaufort Sea near Barrow, Alaska, United States - SB 0.2 | ecosystem: Environmental > Aquatic > Marine > Coastal | place: USA: Alaska | collected 2017-05-06
CACCTGTGAGGAGAATATGCATTTTTGAAGAGTTTACGCTTTTCACTCCAACTGGGCTTGATATTTATCCGGATGGGAAATTCTCCGATCTAACAGGATTACGTCGCCGGTTCTTCAATTTGGGTTTTAAATAGTGATTTAAAGTTATCATCTGAGATTCCATTGACCAAGTCGCAACGGAAAGTTGCCGGACATCTTTGTTTGCATAGCACAATCTCGGGAGAACCGGTTGAATTGCTCGCAATCATGTCGCAGCCCTTGCGGCTGAGCAGCGCGCAGCTGCTTAATTTTACAGAGAGAGATCCACAATTCAACGGAAGGTAGGGATCGCCAAGCGCGCTAAGCCCCACCGAATCGAGAAAAAATCTCCCTTCAACCCCAGTCGGATAGATTGGATCAATTAAGGGAAGGGTCAGTGATTGACAAAACATCTCACCGCTTAAAAACAACCCCGAGTTGGTCGAAAAAGCCTGCAAGATTCAAAAATTGCTCGTCTTTTTGGTCACCGGTCCACACCGAAAACGGAGCCTGTTTTTGGCGCCGGTAGTTCCTTACCGTTTTCACCGGGCTCGGGAGCTTGAGTCGGTTGAGGGTTTTCTCCGTCCAGGATTCTGCCGAAATAATTGTCGTCTTGTGCATGTTCTCGGTCGGCTTTCAGATAGGCCGTTCCTTTTTTGTCTCCGATCTTCGCGCGGCGGGTAACCTCGGTTTCGAGCCCACTTTGGTAAACTACTTTTGATTTCTCAACCGCTCCGGACGATTTCCCTTCCATCTTGCCTTGTTTCCCCAACGCTTTTCCGTGAGATTCACCAATAAAAGCAGCCGCCTCACGCGGCAATTCATCCGGCACCCGTCCGGTTCTTTCGACTTCTTCTTCGAGCGAATCAATATAAAGCGAAGCCACTTTACTGAACTGCCTGACGTCCTTTGTGTCACGTTTCATGTCACGAATCCAGCTTTGGGCATTTTCCCGAATCTCTTTGCTGACGCCCTCTATCGGCTTGCCCTGGTCTTGCAAAAACGTATTCCGGTAACTTGTGAGCCATTCCGTAGCGGAGCGATCTCCGTCGGGGCCCGGCATGTTGCGGCGGGATGGAGCCGACCACTCGACCACGTAATAATCAGCCTCGCCTTCGCTCCCCGAACCTGCCGCCAATCGTCCAGCGCCCGCATTGTTCGGACGAACTGCGAGAAAAGTTTTTCCACTGGCAGCTGGGTCTTCCGGCTCTCCATGAGCCCAGTCGACAAAATAAAACAGCTCGCCCGTAGCAAATTTCCAGGTACCGCCGGTAAAGCGGCCGCCCATCCAAGCTGCGTTGCCGTCTCCGAGAAGCTTGCCCAAATCAGCTGCGATCCAGTCGGTCTCTTCTTGAAATGACGGCACCGCGAGATGCCCACCGGAAGTGACAGCAGCCGTGTTAGCAGCTTCCCAGGAAACTTTTTGCGGCACGAGGAGGAAACGTGAACCTCCAACGTTGATCGATCCAGTGGGAAAAACGGGCGGTTGTTTGGCCCTGAAATTTTGGCCTAACCGACTCATTTGCTCGTTCAGCGTTCCAGGTGCTTTGCGGTTCTCAACCCACTGGATTACAAACGGGAGTTCCAGGCTCTCTTCCAAATCATCGAGAACTTGGCTGCCCGGGAGCAGCGCTCCAAAATTGATCTTATCCCCTTCGCCACCTTGCCCGGGAGCCCACAATTGGGCGTTGAGCGGCGTCCCGTTGGCCCAATACCACGTGCCTTCAGTCCCGGAGTCGGAAAGCCCCAACCAGAGCGGGGAATCTGATTTCAGATTTTCGGACGCCCACGTAACAGCCTTCGGCGAATCAAAAACGGCGAGCTGCGCGCCGGCTTCTTCTGCCTTTTGCAACGCACCGCGCCATGTGGCCGGCTCATTGACTAACAAAAATACAAACGAACCGATTTGAACGGCGCCTTCCGGCAACTCGGCGAAATTTCCATTGCCAAGGGATTCCGCTAAGACACCGAACGAAACCGGCGCTGGAGGTTCAGGAACCGGATCGGTCACCGGATCTGGCGTGTCTTTAGGACTTGATTCTGCAGGACCCGTTTTGGCGGGATCCGGTGATTTTGCGATTTCTTCCGGAGAAGGGGGCGACTTCGCGGATTTTGCCTTCCCCGAAGGGCTCTTGGGGGTGGTGACTATTTTTCGATTTCCGGATCTCTCCGAAGATGAGCCCGGATTTCTATTTTGCCCAGAAAGAATGAAAGCGGCCAGCCCAATGACGGCAACCACCGCAACAAGCGAAATCACAATAGGAGCGCTGGATTTTTTTGCCGTTGGAGTGTCGAGCGGCCGGGATGCAGCACCCGTCCGGAGCGCCGCAGGTCGTTTGATGGCGCCCCGTTTTTTAGCCGCTCTGGGAACGAGGCGGCTTCCCTTTGCACCTGCGGCAGCGGCTGGATTTTTTAGTCGCTGCAAAATTGCATCAATATCTTGCGCCATTGCATCGGCATCCGGATATCGCTTGGCGGGATCAGGATGGGCCGCGCGTCGGAAAACGGTATCGAATCCGGCATCGCATCCTGAAAGGACCGACGGAAGGCCCGGCGGCGTTGCCGGAATGCCCCCAGTCAGCAATTCAAAAAGCAGAATGCCGACCGCAAAAATATCGGTGCGCTGATCGACACCGTCGGGATTGTCGACCACCTCGGGCGCGCTGTATCCGGGCGTTCCCCAGATGTATCCGCCTTCATTAAGGGCACTTTCCCCAAGGGGATGCGCGAGTCCAAAATCGCCGATTTTAGGCTCTGCAGAGGAAGTCAGCAGGATGTTTCCGGGCTTGATGTCGCGGTGAATAATCCCGGCTTTATGAGCATGGGCGAGGCCTCTGCAAATCTCCGACACTAGACGGCCTGCTTCTTTTTGTTCGATGGATTCACCACGGCAGGAATCGTGCAGGGATTTGCCATCGACCAACTCCATCACGATGTAAAGCATCCCGTCGGCTTCACCAAAATCGAAAACGGCGATCAGATTCGAGTGGCTGAGACGTGCCATCGCTTTAGCTTCGGACTCGAAAGTGGCCTGGAACTGGGGGTCGTTCGAAAAAACTTTTGGCAGAATTTTGATTGCTACCGGACGGTCAAGCGAGGTCTGAGTTGCCGAATAGACGGCTCCCATGCCGCCCTGGGCTATGAATCCATTAATTTTGTAGGCCGGAAAAAACTGTTCTAACTCCTCCGGCGAAGGAGCAGTAAAATCGTAATCAACGTGATCCTGCGTCATGAAGAAACCCTATCAGAAAACCTTTGCTAAGAAACACCTTTCTCCAGGCGATCACGCAGTTTCAAGACACTTTAAAGAAGGGGACTTAATGAACAGAGGAATGGGACAATGGAATTGCCGCTGGCGAAGATCGGGAAGTCGATTGCCCCCTTCAATCCCGGCCGGATCGACGCACCGATAAGGAATCCTTTAAAAAGCGATTAGGGGTATCAATAAGAAAGTTCGAAGGAACCAGAGGTGACCTTGGCTTTCGCGATCTTGGACTGGGATCAAACACCCCGGTCGGCGCCTCTCGGTTTTTCGATTTTGTTGATTTGGAACCGGACATATAAGGACGCTATCAACCAATTGATTTTTCGGCCACTGAAACTATTTTTGATCTATGGGTCGCCTTGCTATTTTTGCCATTTTTCTTTTGCTGGCCCCGGCGGTTTTTGCCGAAAAATTGCCGGAAGCGACTGATGGCGTCGTTCAGGTGAATTTGTATGGTCCGTTTGAGAACAATGCGGCGTTTCCGGATGACCTGGGCGAAGTGCTCGTTTCCTGGGAGCAATCGGCGATGGGGTTTGTGCGGATTCCTCACCACTATGATGACTCGGGCATTCGGATCGATTGGGGAACGGGAGTCATGATTCGGGCGGTGGTGGAAATTCAGCTTGAGCCGTGCACCTATAATTTTCTTGGCCGCAGCCGGAGCTTTTCGCGACTTTTCATTGATGGAGAAGTGGTCATGGATTTCCCGAAACAAAAGCGTCACAACGGGGAAAATAACAAGGTTGATCCGCTTTCTGAATTGCCGCGAAAAGGCATGCGGATGCGTCCACCGGCGATGGATGATGTGGAAAAAGTGGTGGAGTTCACCAGTGCCGGCGGAAAGCACACCGTTGTTTTCGATATGATGGTGGGAGGTCCGAAGTTGCGGCTCGATTTTGGGGAACCATGCATCGCGATTGCCAAAAAAGGTGAGATGTTTCGGATGATTAGCCCGCAGCAACCCGGGCCGGAATTGACGGATGAGGGACGGTTCGCTTTTGTTTTGGAAACGAGCGACGTGCTGGAAAAGGTGGATCGCAAGCAGAGGCGAGCTGCAGATCAGCAGTCCGGGTTTTGGGGAAAACGTCACGTGTTTGCCCGTAAGAATCTGGAGCGATCGAACAAAGAGAAAAACATTGATCAGTTGATCCAGACTCGGCTTGAAGCGGCGATTAACGCTTCGGGCGACAAGGACTCGTTTTTCAATTCGAAGGTCCGCCCGATTTTTTCGGAGCACTGTTATCGTTGTCACGGAGAAAAGGAAAAAGGCGGACTGAATCTCCAGAATCGTGAAAACGTTCTTGCGGGTGGTGATTCTGAACTGCCTGCCGTTGTTCCGGGAAATACGCACGACAGCTTTCTTCTGGAAGCAGTCGGACCGGAAGCCGGGGATGACCGGATGCCGCCAAAAGGGGAGCTGCTCAATGATGAACAAATTAAGATTCTGACGAAATGGGTCGAAAACGGGGCGGTAATGGAAAAGCCAGCGCTCAAGGCTGAAGGAGTGACTCCGTTGATCGATGACCTGACTTTTCTCCGCAGAATCTGGCTCGATCTGGTTGGGGTGTCTCCGCCCTTGGATGTCATTCGTGGATTTCAGGCCGATGCAGCGGCGGACAAACGGAGCCGGACGATTTCAACATTGCTGGAGGATGACCGGTGGGCGGACAACTGGATGGGCTACTGGCAGGATGTCCTTGCTGAAAATCCGAATCTGCTGAAACCGATGCTGAACAATACCGGCCCGTTTCGTTTTTGGATTTTGGAAGCCCTGCGCGACAACAAACCGATGGATCGCTTTGCCACGGAGTTGATCATGATGGGGGGCAGCGAGTGGGAAGGTGGTCCGGCTGGTTTTGGAATCGCCACTCAGAACGATGTGCCCATGGCCGCGAAGGCTCATATCATCGGGACCGCATTTCTTGGGGTGGAAATGAAATGCGCGCGTTGCCATGACTCGCCCTACCACGAGACGAGCCAGCAGGATCTTTTTGCGATGGCGGCCATGCTGGCAGGCGAACCGATCACGATACCGCAAACGAGCAGCGTCCCGGCCGGATTTTTTGAGCACCTGAAAAATGGAGGTCGAAAACCGCTTATCGAAGTGACGTTGACGGTCGATTCAAAGGTGGATCCTGCCTGGCCATCTGAGATTTTGGAAAGTATCCCGCTTTCTGACGGCCTGATGAAAACTCCCGAAGACACGCGGGAACAATTTGCTGCCAAAGTGACTACTTCGCGTCGCTTTGCCGAAGTGATGGTCAATCGCGTGTGGCAGCGATATATGGGCGCTGGAATCGTAGAGCCGGTTAACGATTGGGAAGGAAATGCCCCGAGCGATCCGGTATTGCTCGCGTTTTTAGCCGATGAATTTGTCGCCGGTGGTTACGATTTGAAAAAGCTGACTCAAGTGATCGTCGGTTCGCAGGCCTATCAGCGTGAAGCCATCAGAGTTGCGGATACGGATTCCGATCAACGTTTTTTCGAAGGTCCGTATCGTCGTCGAATGACAGCGGAACAAATCGTGGACAATGCATGGGAGGTATCCGGCCGGACGATGGACGTCGGTGTTTTGTCGCTGGATATCGAAGGCCGACAACCTCCGGGATCGTTTATGAATTTCGGTGAACCGAGACACGCCTGGGAATTTACTTCACCTGCAAATGAACGGGATCGACCCAGCCTTGCGTTGCCAAAAGCGCAGGCCGTGGTTGACGTTTTGAGTGCGTTTGGATGGCGGGAATCAAGACAGGAGCCAAGTTCCTATCGCGAGGAAGAGGCGAATCCCTTGCAACCCGGAGTCCTTGCCAATGGTGTCATGGGCGGATGGTTGACTCAATTAACGGACGACAGCGAAGTCACTCAAATGTGCCTGAACGCCGAATCACAGGATGAATTGACCGTGACTCTTTTTATGCGATTCCTGACCAGGTCTCCGACACCTGATGAAAAAGCAGAATTCAGAGCGCTGTTTTCAGAGGGGTTTGAGAATCGCGTGGTTCCAAAATCCGAGATCCCGCCAAAGCCCGACGTGGTGCGTTACGCTCATGTTTCGTGGTCGAATCACTTCGATGGCGAGGCAAACAGCATCAAACAACGTCAGGAAGTCGCCGTTCGGAAAGGTGATCCACCGACAAGATTTCTACGTGCGCCCTGGCGCGAAACGGCAGAAGACGCTTTGTGGGCGCTTCTAAATTCACCGGAAATGATATTGATTCCCTGATACCAATAATGAATCGACGACACTTTTTACAAACATCATCCGGTGCTGCTGCTGGTGGATTCACCCTGCCGAATTTACATGCGGCCAATGCGGCAGAGGCAGAGATTATACTAGGCAAAGCGGAACACTGCGTCATGCTTTGGCTGGGAGGCGGGATGTCTCAAATCGACACCTTCGATCCTAAAACTCGCGGCGATGCCAAAGAGAAAAAATCGGGTTCTTATTACGACTCGATCGACACGGCAGTTCAGGGAGTCAAAATTTGTGAACACTTGCCCAAGACAGCTCGTCACATGGAGCAAATCACGGCAGTGCGTTCGCTTCATCACGAAGTCGTCGATGAACATGCGGCTGCGACAAATCGAATGCACACGGGGCGGCCGACCAGCGGAGCGGTCAGGTATCCTTCGCTGGGTTCGATCATTGCCAGTCAGCGTGGCGCTGCTGCGGAAGGCGTTCCCGCATACGTTTTGATGGGTTATCCCAATCTCACCCGCGGGGCGGGGTTTCTCGGACCGGCGGCGAATTTTATTTATCTGACCGATCTTAAAGCGGGTCCGGCAGGGTTAGCGCGACCCGACAGCATTTCTTCAGAGCGAGTTTCCCGTCGGGAAAAACTTCTCAGTACCGTGCGGCACGGTGGCGCGAAGCGATTTGGGAATGATAAAAAATTCGCCGATTACGACGCGGCGATCCAAGAGAGTTTGCGGCTTTCAGGACCGGATTTTATGAAAGCATTTCAATTGGAGGATGAACCGGCTGATCTTCGCAATTCATACGGCAGCGAATTTGGTCAGCGCTGCCTTCTCGCGCGACGGCTCTTTCAATCCGGCGTCCGCTTTGTCGAAATTTCCTACAGTGATAATTTCAAAAACGGCACCGGTTGGGATACCCACAACAAGGGGCAGCTGAAACAGCATTTGCTGATTCAAGATCTCGATGCGGCGCTATCCACCTTGATGACCGATCTCCAATCTCACAACTTGCTGGATAAAACTGTCATTCTCATCAATTCCGAATTTGGCCGACCCGGAGGATTTGATTCAGGCGGCGGGCGCGGGCATCAGTCGAAATGTTTCACGTCAGTAATCGCCGGCGGCGGGCTCAATCACAAAGGGGCCTGGGGGATGACGGACGAAGTCTCTGAAAGCGTCGTGGAAAATCCAGTTACCGTTTCCGACTATTTCGCCACCGCTCTCGCAGCGATGCAGATTGATCCCTCCGAAAACCTCTACGACGGAGACCGCCCCGTGCCGATTACGGACGGCGGAAAGCCGATTGCTCAGCTTTTTTAACGAATTGAGTTTGAGGAAAATCCCATTGTGGCGTTTTCACGATCGAACAGGGTCTGATCGATGAACCAACCCTATTTGATCGTGCTGCATAAAATTCCTGGAAACGACGCGCCGATAAGAACTCCTTGAAAAGGCAAATTCCTAATCGTTTGCGTGATCTCGAAAAATCAGGTGCTCATTCCGCTCATGCAGGACAGTGAGCAGATACTTTGCGGTCAATAGAATGACCCAGTTATCATCCTGATCTCGGGCAATGTCACTTCCCGAAGGAAGTTTCACCTTAGGAGGATCACGGTCGCTTCTAGATTTATCAGGCTCTTTCTCCGAAAACCACTGAACGACCGACCAGGGCGAATGCTCCAGCCGGGGTTCGACCTGATACTCTGAAATAAGACGCGCCTGCAAGACCTCAAATTGAAGAGGTCCAACCGCCCCTAACAATGGAACTCGCTGAGCGCTTCCGTGAACATGGTAAGCCTGGGCCACCCCTTCTTTCATCAACTGATCCATCCCCGAACGGTAGCGTTTGATGTTGGCCGTATCGCTGTTGATGATGTAGGTGAAACACTCAGGCGTGAAGCGAGGCATTTCGTCATAAACAACCTTGGGGTCACTCGTCAGGGTATCCCCGATGAGGAAATTATAGTTCCCGACGAGGGCAAGAATGTCTCCAGCATAAGCCGTATCAAGCGTATCGCGATCCTGACCAAACAACTTCTGAGCATTCGCAAGCCTCACTTTTTTTCCTGAGCGCTGATCAATGACCTGCATATCCCGCTCAAAAACTCCGGAAACAATTCGCACAAAAACTGCCCGGTCGCGGTGGCGGGGATTCATGTTGGCCTGAATTTTGAAAACAAATCCCGAGAAATTTTCCGTCTTCGGATCAACCATTTCCCCATCGCTTTTTCGGCCGGACGGAGGCGGAGCCATTTCCAGAAAGCTCTCCAGCATATTCTGAACCCCAAAATTGTTCATCGCGCTGCCGAAATAAATGGGCATCTGTTCGCCAGCTAGAACGCGCTCGATATCTAACGGTTCGGTCAGACCGTCGAGCATTTCGACTTCCTGAGTAACTGCCTCGTAGAGGTCATCACTCAGAGCCTCGCGCACTTTATCATCCTCGATACCGGCGACTTCGAGAGGTGCCTTGAAAGCTCCGTGCGCCGTTTTCTCAAAAAGATTCACTTCACCTTTTTTCCGATCATAAACCCCGCGAAACCGGGGACCATCCCCGAGCGGCCAGTTAACGGGAGCCGGAGCCAATTTCAGCACGGTTTCCAGCTCGTCGATCAATTCAAGCGGCGGACGCGAAGGCCGGTCCATTTTATTGATAAACACAAAAATGGGAACGCCTCGTCGCCGACAAACATCGAACAATTTCAAAGTCTGCGCTTCGATTCCTTTACCCGCATCGATCACCATCACGGCAGCATCGACAGCCGAAAGAACCCGGTAGGTATCCTCAGAAAAGTCATGGTGGCCCGGAGTATCGAGCAGATTGACGCAGTAATCGTTGTATTCAAATTGAAGCACCGTCGAAGAAACCGAAATTCCCCGTTCTTTCTCCATCGTCATCCAGTCGCTGGAGGTGGACTGTTGTTCCTTTTTTGAAGTGACGCTCCCAGCCAGGCCGATCGCTCCCCCGTAAAGCAGGAGTTTTTCCGTAAGAGTTGTCTTCCCCGCATCCGGATGGGAAATAATCGCAAACGTTCTCCGACGCGAGATTTCGCGAGCGGCCGCGGCCGGAACCGTGTTTACAGGAGCTGAAATTGAAGTGGTCAAAAGGGAAAACCGGTAACTCGAAGCGATGCAATTACAAGCCTGCTGTTGATTGCCTCCCCACTTAGTTTTTTGTTTATGGCGACAGATTGCACGCAATCAAATCTCCCGAGCGGAGTGGCTTGCTCCTCTCTTTGCTAACATTGATATAAATTGAAAAATATTGACTGACCCCGGCGAAGCCCGAGACTCCCGGCGGCCTGCTGTTCGACTATCTCCTCGAGCGGTTAACGCGCTGAAGCTCGAACACCCAGAGACGCGAGTGAAGACGCTGGCTTATCGCCGCAGCCAGACGCAGGTCCCGCCGCGCCTGCCGGAGGGCGAGCAACTGCCCGGCAACCTCGTCATCACCTTTGCGCCGATCGAGGATTGCTACTTCGCCGACTGGACGCATCCTGACCTGAAGATTCAGGAAACGTTTCAGCATCTGAAGGACTGGGCTGCGATCACCGCTCCGGGAAACCTCTGGGCGTGGATGTATCCGAACCCGTGGGGAACGGGGCACGAGATGCCTGTCGGCAATGTCGAG
>Ga0307488_10005897_pt1 | contig 10111 bp, 6 predicted proteins | sample SB02metaG_FD_202248 | JGI IMG/M metagenome (GOLD analysis project Ga0307488, IMG submission 202248) | Sea-ice brine microbial communities from Beaufort Sea near Barrow, Alaska, United States - SB 0.2 | ecosystem: Environmental > Aquatic > Marine > Coastal | place: USA: Alaska | collected 2017-05-06
TTGTATTTACAAACGGAACTGGTATTAGTACTTCAGGTACATATCCTAACTTTACGGTAACTAACACTGATTTAGGTTCGTCTCAGAACATATTCAAAACAATTAATGTTCCTGCAGGTACTGACCCAGCAGCAACTATTAATTCTGATACGTTAAACTTCACATCTACAGATTCATCTGTTACCATCAATGGTACATCAGGTAATACTATAGATATTACAGTTGGTGCTTCAGTTAATACGAACATCTATAATCTTGATGGAACATTAACAGGACCGAGAACAATTACTCAAGCGAGTAACACGTTAGCGTTTACAGGTGGTGATTTCACAGTTGACGGAACTACGTTCGTTGTTGATGATTCTGAAAATGCAGTTTCTATCGGAGCGGCTGGTCCTGATGCAAGTGCGGTACTTGATGTGGTTTCTACGACTAAAGGATTCTTATTCCCAAGAATGACTGAAACTCAAAGAACTACGATTGGAAGTCCTGCAACAGGTTTGATGGTGTACCAAACTGACGGTGACGAAGGGGTTTTCATTAAGAAATCTTTCGGATGGGTACAAGTGATATAATTTATTACGAAAGTAATATATAAATTTTATCTAAAGTATTTATATTTAACACAAACGGGGGGAGGTGAAACATTCTCCCCCTTAGCCTAAAAAATAAAATAAAGAGAAAAAATAAAAAATGGCCATATACAACGGAGTTTATTACAGTAATTCTACAGGTTTAAACCTAAGAACAAATGCAACTACAAGAATTAATATTTCTACAGGAGGTGTAATTACATTTAATGAAGATTATTCGTTTCCAACCGCGGATGGGGGTGCAAATGAAGTATTATTAACTAATGGTACAGGGACGTTATCGTTCTCAACAATACCAAATGCATCATTAGTTAACTCAAGTATTACCATTAACGGTAGTTCAATTTCGTTAGGTGGGTCAATTACTGTTGGAGATATAACTACTGTTACGGCTGGAGATGGTTTAACGGGTGGTGGAACCACAGGTGCAGTTACTCTTAATGTCGGTGGAGGTACAGGTATTTTAGTGGCGGCGGATACGGTAAGTATTGATTACGCTGGAACTGATAACTTCATTGACTCGGCAACTAACTTAGAGGGTACCGGAATATCACTAAGTGATACTATTGTTTATCATGACGCAACTGATAACAACGTTAAAAAAGGTTTTGTTTCAGATTTACCATTTTCTAATACTTCAGGTACAGTAACTTCTGTATCCATTTCAGGTTCAGACGGCATAGACATCGATTCAGGTTCACCAATTACGAGTTCAGGAACAATAGCATTAGGTTTATCCAACGTACCAAACTCATCATTAGCTAACTCGTCAATAACAATTAACGGTAGTTCAATTTCGTTAGGTGGTTCAATTACTGTTGGAGATATTACAGGTGTAACTGCCGGTACAGGTTTATCGGGTGGTGGAACCACAGGTTCGGTTACATTAGGTGTGGACTATACCGGAATAGATAACATTATTTTATCATCTACAGACGCATCTACGAGTACCATGAGTACTGGAGACTTCATTATGTTTAGTGATGGAAGTACGAATGTTGTGTCATACGCATATGTTGGTGATTTACCATTCACAAATAATACCGGTGATATCACAGGTATTACTGCGGGAACAGGTATTAGTGGTGGTGGTACTTCAGGTAATGTCACTATAACAAATAGTGCACCTAACGTAAGCACAAACCTTACAACAAGCACTGCAGCCACTACGTTGACAGTTAATAGTTCAGATGGAACTAATGCTGTATTACCTGCAGCAACAACAACAGTTGCGGGTGTAATGACAGGTGTAGATAAAACTAAACTAGATGGTATAGCTTCAGGAGCTAATAATTATGTATTACCAGCCGCAACAGCAACTAGTCTTGGAGGAATTGAACTATTTAGTGCTACCGCACAGACGATTGCCGCCAACGCTGTAAGTGCTACCGCCAGTAGAACTTACGGGTTACAGGTTAATACAGCTGGTCAAGGAGTTATAAACGTTCCATGGACGGATACGGGTTATGTATTACCAGCCGCAACAGCAACTAGTCTTGGAGGAATTGAACTATTTAGTGCTACCGCACAGACGATTGCTGCCAACGCTGTAAGTGCTACAGCCAGTAGAACTTATGGGTTACAGGTTAATCCAGACGGTCAAGGAGTTATTAATGTTCCATGGACAGATGCAAATACCACATATACCGCAGGTTCAGGACTTTCATTGACGGGTACAGTATTTGCTAATACCGCACCAAACATTGTTCAAACAACAGTATCAGGGAATGCGGGTAGTGCCACAGTACTTCAAACTGCAAGAACAATTGCTGGAGTTTCTTTTAACGGCTCTGCGGATATATCGTTAAATAACAATGCCATTACAAATGGTGCGGGATACACCACTAACATAGGTGATATAACTACTGTTACTGCGGGAAATGGTTTAACTGGTGGGGGTACAACAGGTGCAGTCACTCTTAATGTTGGTGCCGGTACAGGTATTACAGTGGCAGCTGATACGGTAAGTATTGATTATTTAGGTACTGATAACTTCATTAAATCTGCCACAAACTCAACGAGTACTGCAATTGATAATGATGATTTCATCGTTTATAGTGATGGAGCAACAGGTAACGTTCATTATGGTTATGTAAATGATTTACCATTTACAAACTCATCAGGTTCTGTTACTTCAGTGGCAATTTCAGGTTCAGATGGTATAGATGTAGATTCAGGTTCGCCAATTACAGGTTCAGGAACAATCGCTTTAGGATTGTCAAATATACCGAATAGCTCATTAGCCAATTCAAGTATAACCATTAATGGTAGTGCGACCTCATTAGGGGGTTCAATTACTGTTGGAGATATAACCGAAGTTACGGCAGGAAATGGTTTAACGGGTGGTGGAACCACAGGTGCCGTCACTCTTAATGTTGGTGCCGGTACAGGTATTTCAGTAGCCGCCGATACGGTAAGTATTGATTACGCTGGAACTGATAACTTCATTGACTCGGCAACTAACTTAGAAGGTACCGCAATAACTACATCGGATACGATTGTTTATCACGATGCTACTGATAATAATGTTAAGAAAGGTTTTGTATCTGACTTACCATTCTCAAATAATTCAGGAACCGTTACTTCGGTTGGTATTACTGCCGGAACATTAATTGATGTTACAGGTGGTCCAATCACTTCAAGTGGTAACATTACTGTTAATGTTGACCTTTCCGAATTAGCAACATCAACAACGAATGGAGATGGAGATTTCTTCGCGGTAGTTGATTCAGTAAACGCTCAGAAAAAACTTACCAAAGGGAATATTAACCTATCAGGGTTTGATGATGACATTACTATCTATAATACAGATGGTACGTTATCTGCTGACCGTATGTTAACCCAAAATAATTATAATCTTAGTTTAGCCTCTAATGGTACTGAGACCTTTAGTGTGTATAAAGGAGTTGGTACCACGGTAGGTACCCCGAGAGTTTTTCTTGAAGCAGACGCGGTGTACACTGATGTATTAGAGTTGTTAACTACAGGACCAACGACTAATTTAGTAACAGGTTATGACCCAGGTCAAGCACCTGTATTTACTGTCGATGCGTTTGGTAACTTAAGTGCAACATCTAAAGCCTTCGATATCCCACACCCAAATCCAGAGAAAAAGGCTCAGGGAATGAGATTGAAGCATGGTAACTTAGAGGGTCCTGAACATGGTATATACGTCAGAGGTAGACAATTAAATGATAAGGAAATCGAACTTCCAGTTTATTGGTTAGACTTAGTTGACTCTGACACAATTACAGTTCAATTAACGTCTGTTGGCTCACACCAAAATCTTTATGTAAAAGAAATTAAGGACAACGTGGTATATATTGGAAATGGTAATTTATTCAGTAATAAAATTGATTGTTATTACTTCATCCAAGCGGAGAGAAAAGACATTAATAAAATTGATGTAGAATATCAAAAGTAAAAAAAAATAAAAGACATAAAAAAAGAGGACAATTAGTCCTCTTTTTCTTTTTCTACAGATTCGTATAATGATAGTAGTTTAAGGCTATCTTCTAATTTTTCTTCTAATGCACGTATTTCTTTTGGATTAGTAGATGTACTAACCGCAGTTTCGTAATTTTCCTCAGCTTCAGTCACTAAGTTTTTTATTGTATTTAGAAGTTTCATATCTATAAATATCACTTTATATTGAATAATCTTTTATTATCCTTTAAACAAAGTATAAATTTATGGCAAGGAAAGCACAAAAAATTTTCGTACAAATAGCATCTTATCGTGACCCCGAGTTGGTCAAGACTATAGATGACATGATTGCGAATGCAAAAAGACCTCAAAATTTAGTAATTGGAGTTTGTCGACAATTCCACCCTGAGGACGGTTTCGATAGTCTCGAAAAATTTGAGGGTGATGACAGATTTAGAGTAGTTGATGTACCCTACGAAGAAAGTAAGGGGGTATGTTGGGCACGTAATCAAGTACAACAATTGTATGATGGTGAGATGTACACACTACAAATAGATTCACATATGAGGTTTGCACCTAATTGGGATGATGAGATGATTAAAATGATTAAACAACTCCAAGATATGGGTATACCAAAGCCTTTATTGACAGGATACGTTTCATCATTTGACCCTGAGAATGACCCACAGGCGAGAGTTCAAGAACCGTGGAGAATGGCGTTTGATAGATTTATTCCTGAAGGTGCGGTATTCTTTTTACCTGAAACAATTCCTTCATGGAAAGAATTAGAATCACCAGTACCCTCAAGATTTTACTCAGCACATTACTGTTTCACTTTAGGCGAATTCTCAAATGAGGTACAACATAACCCAGAATATTATTTCCATGGTGAAGAAATATCTATTGCCGCAAGGGCATATACGTGGGGTTATGATTTATTCCATTCACATAAACCATTAATTTGGCATGAATACACTCGTAAGGGTAGAACCAAACAATGGGATGATGATAAAGAATGGGGTAATAAGAATAGTCACTCACACTTAACCAATAGAAAATTATTTGGTATGGATGGAGAGACTCAAGAAGGTCACAAAGGTAAGTATGGTTTTGGTGATATAAGAACATTAGAACAATATGAGGAATATTCAGGATTGAAGTTTGATATTAGAGGAATACAACAATACACATTAGATAAAAATTACCCACCTAACCCATCAATAGATTCTTTTGAATCACGTGAGTTATGGATTGATAGTTTTGCTACAATTTATAAACACTGTATTGACGTTGGTTACGAACAAGTACCCGAGACCGATTATGAATATTGGGTGGTTGCTTTCCACGACAAAGATGATAATACCATCTATAGAAAAGATGCTGATGCTGGTGAGGTTACAAGAATGAAAAACGACCCTGATGGGTATTGTAAAATTTGGAGAGAATTTAACATAACAGATAAACCTGCTTACTGGGTGGTATGGCCATACTCTACTTCAAAGGGTTGGTGTGATAGACTAACAGGAAACTTATAATATGGCAAATATTGCATTTTACGGTTCTCATAACGCAGCCGTTGCGGTTGAGGAAGACGGAAAGTTAATTACGGTAATTGAGGTTGAAAGATTTTTAACTGAGAAAAACGCGGGATATGCTCAATATTTGGTGTCTTATACGAGACCATATTTATTGACACATATTTTGCAATACATTAAAGATGAGTATGGGATTTCAGAATATGACAAATGTTATTATTTAAATTCGGATACACTAGAAGGTGGAACTAAAGTTCATTACGAACAATTAATACCGGCTAAGGAGCATATTAATTGTTTGCATCACTTAAGTCATGCGGCATGTGGATTTTACCAAACCGATTATGAAGAGGCGTTAATCGTTTCTTTTGATGGTGGTGGTAATGATGGATTCTTTAATGTATATCATGCTGAGGATAGAAATACAATTACCCTTTTAGATAAATATAACCTAGATTTGGGCTTTCCTTATATGTCTTTTGGTGATTACCTCGGAGATATACGTAAAGAACCTGCATTGAACATCGGTAATCTTGTTTATTCAGGTAAGATTATGGGATTATGTTCGTATGGTGATGTTATTGAAGAATGGTTACCATATTTTGAGGAATATTATCGTAAAAAACCTGATGGTTTAAATTATATTTCATTTTTAAGTGATTTAGGTGATGAATGTGGATTAGACTTTAATGTTAATGATAGATTTACAGGTCAAACAGGTTGGGACATTGCTAAAACATCTCAAATTGCATTTGAGAATGTATTCATGGAAATGACACAACCATTTTTAGATAAATTCCCTAATTTACCATTAATAATTGTTGGTGGATGTGCGTTGAATATCTTATTAAACTACAAATTACATATTGAGTTAGACCGACCAGTCTTTGTACCTCCCAATCCTAATGATTGTGGTATTGCGGTAGGTATGATTTTGAATCATATGAAACCTGAAAAAGCGATTGATGTGACATATGCCGGTACGGAAGTATTAGATAAACACACGTTGATGTCTCACGTTGAAGAAAGACGAGGAATACCATTAACGACGGGTAATCTATCAGATGATTTAGCTAACGGTAAAATTGTTGGAGTGGTTAGAGATACTTCAGAGCACGGACCAAGAGCGTTAGGTAATCGCAGTATTATTTGTAATCCTGCGTATCCTGATATGAAAGATATATTAAACGCTAAGGTTAAGAACCGAGAATGGTATCGACCTTTCGCACCTGTGTGTAAATTGGAAGACGTATCTAAATATTTTGATTTTGAAGGTGAAAGTAGATGGATGGGATTCTGTCCAACGGTTAAGGAAGAGTGGAGAGAAAAGTTAGTGTCTATAACACATATTGATGGTACTGCAAGAGTTCAAACAGTAACAGAAGAACAAAATCCGTGGTTATATAACCTATTAACTGAGTTTGAAGAAAAGACAGGTATAGGTGTATTATTAAACACGTCTTTCAATGTTAATGGACGACCTATCTTATCAAGATACAGTGATGCGATAAAAGTATATGACGCGACACAGATGGATTGTTTAGTACTACAAGATTTTTACTTTAGAAAATTTAGATGAGAACAAAATTAGTCACCGCAATTTATTCAGGGATTCATGGGTATCCATATTATGGTCACCAAGTTAGAGCTAGAGTTGAAAGATATCTCCACTCTCTTAGGGTGTTAAATAATATGGATACACCTATTATTTGTTACTGTGGGCAGCAGGATTATGATGAGATATTAAAACATTGTAATGAGTTTAACCTAGTAAATGTTCAAATAAAAATTTCTGAGTTATCTGACAGTAACTATTCCCCAACACTAAAAGATATAAAAGATAAAACTGATAATTTTAAGTTTTATCACGAGATTGACTATAATAAACTTTATCTTTTGGATAAAGAAAATAATGGCGATTCTGATTACCTTTATTGGATTGATGCTGGATTATCACACAGGGGATTATTTTTATTAAAATATAATCCAAATCGTGATAAAATTACGGGTATGTCTAACAACTACCATGATTATGAATTTACTGGAGTATTTAATTCTAAACTATTTCCACGTATTAACGATTTTGTTGGTGATAAATTATTATCCTTACAAAATACGTTATTAGCACATAACCCTGATATTTTACTAAAAATATACGAATGTGGTGTGATTAGTCAGATGAGTGTTGGTGGTATTATTGGGGGTAAATCAGAACATATTTCAGAGTTTTTAACAGACTTTAAATTAGCGGTTGATAAACCGTTTGAAAAAGACATTATAATTAACCACGAAGCGATAATGACCGTATTGGTTAAGAATAAACCAGAAATGTATGAAGTCTTTAAATTTGATACTTGGTATCATAATGATTTTCATTTAACATCACCTGACTTTCCGTTAAGTCAGTTAAACGATAAAGTACATTTTGTACATTTCTTTGAAAAGACATTAGGGTTATGAAAACTAGATTAGTAACAGCTTTATATTTCGGAATACACCAACATCCGTTTTATGGTCATGATGCCCCCGCGAGATGGGATAGATATATAAACTCTTTAGAAACATTATCAACTATGAATGAAGAGATTATCTGTTATTGTAATGAACAATACTATGATAATATTATAAGTGAGTTTGAAACACGAGAAATTACTAATATTGAGTTAAGGGTTAAAAATTTAGAAGATATCAAACATAGTTCCCGTATGATTGATATTAAAACTAAAAACCCTGATAAGTTTAAATTTTATTTGGAGATTGGTTGGGCTAAAATAGCGTTAATGGAAGAGTGTATGTCTGACGATTTAGACTATCTATATTGGATTGATGTTGGATTATCACATATGGCACTATTTCCAAAGAAATATAATCCAAACGCCGACAAAATCACAGGAATTTCATATGACAAAAATAGATATACTTATTATGGTATTTTTAATTCTTCATTATTTCCTAATATAAACAAATTTTTAGGCAATAAGTTGATTGATTTAAGAAATACCACATTCTTTCACAATCATAGAGAATCTAATGAAATATTAGAGAAAGCCCATATATATCCATCATTAAGTATAGGTGGTATAATCGGTGGACATACCAGTAAATTAAAAACATTCTTTAATCGATTTGAAGAATATTGTCAGGTATGTTTGAATAAAGAATTTTTAATTAATCATGAGATGATTATGGCGGTTATTGGTCATGAAAATCCTGAAGATTATATGAGATTTGAATTTAACACGTGGTATCACGAAAACACAAAAGATACGGACCCTTCTGTTACAGATGAGTTTTTATCGAATAAGAAGAGTTTTTATAAATTTTTTGAAGAAATAGGACAATGATAGAATTAACTAAAACAGATTATTTTAATGATGTATTACATCATTTTGGGAGTAAAGGTGAAAAACTTTTTACGATTAACGTCGGAGCGATGGACGGACTAACATTCGATGAGTTATGTGGGTATAGTAGTATGTACGAATTCAAAGGATTGTTCGTGGAACCAATTCCGGTACATTTTGAATCGTTAAAAAACAATATGGGTGATGACAATCTATTTGAAAACTCTGCGATATCAGAATATGATGGAGAAATTACAATGCTAACCATCGATAAAGAGCCTATTGAAAAGGGATTAATACATTCTTGTTTTTTAGGGATGAGTGCGGTATACCCACCTAAGAATGGTTTAGGTAGTGAAGGTGATAGAGAAACGGTTGAAAAGTATGGTAAACTAATTACAGTTCCATGTATAACTTTCCCTAATTTATTATCCAAACATTCTATTGAAAGTTTCGATGTTTTAAAGATTGATGCTGAGGGTCACGACTATAAAATTTTTAAACTTGTTGATATAGAAAAATATCGTCCAAAAGTAATAAGAATGGAATGGTCAAGTATTGATGAGGCTGAAAAAGAATTAACTATTAAAAAATTAGAAGATTCCAACTATGTTTACGGTTTAGAGGCCGACGATATTGTTGGTATCCCACAAGAAATATATGATGAATGTTATTCAAATAAAAAAGAAGAAGAAATCATATATAGTACTGAATTAAAATTGGAAAATGATACGACGATGGATAGTGGAGTTACATTAGTTACAGGGTTATGGAATATTAAACGTGAAGAGCTTTCAGAAGGTTGGTCACGTAGTTTTGAACATTATTTGGAGAAGTTCTCACAGTTCTTAGACATACCAAACAATATGATTATTTTTGGTGATGAAGAGTTAAGAGAATTTATATTCCAAAAAAGAACTACTGAAAACACACAATTCATACCAAGAAGTCAAGAATGGTTTAAGGGTGAGTTTTATGACCCAATTCAAAACATTAGAACAAAAGAATCTTGGTATAATCAGGTGGGTTGGTTAAGTGAATCGACTCAAGCTAGATTGGATATGTATAATCCTTTGGTAATGTCTAAACCGTATTTGTTAAATGATGCTAAGATTATGGACCAATTTAACTCGACTCATTTATTTTGGTTAGATGCGGGTATTACTAATACAATTCATCCAGGTTATTTCACTCATGACTTAGTCTTAAATAA
>Ga0307488_10005899_pt1 | contig 10109 bp, 18 predicted proteins | sample SB02metaG_FD_202248 | JGI IMG/M metagenome (GOLD analysis project Ga0307488, IMG submission 202248) | Sea-ice brine microbial communities from Beaufort Sea near Barrow, Alaska, United States - SB 0.2 | ecosystem: Environmental > Aquatic > Marine > Coastal | place: USA: Alaska | collected...
ATCCATTATTGCCAAATCTTGATTGAGCAAGAAATGCAAAAAGAGACGACTTCAAAGGATGAACCAAAAAAGCCGTCTTGGTGAGTCAGATCAGTAGTGCGCCAACAACGTAGCCTACCAAAAAGGCCACAATCATTGCTCCGCCCGTATAACGTGGCACCATCAGCTTATCAAGTTGTTTCTTGATCACTTCTTCCCCTCCATTTCCTGTAATCGATCCAGCATTTTCAACACATCAAGCAATACGGTTTGCTCGTATTGGTCGATATCTTTCTGGTAGTAGGTCTCTTTTACCTTAACTAACGTCATCCAAGCCGTTAAAAGCTCGTTTCTAGTTGGTTTCATGCTCGATCCTCCATATTAATTTTGCAATCTGCTCTACCACTTGAGGCACTACCGCATTGCCTAGCTGTTTAAGTCTGTGTGACCTTCTGGGAACCCCATTAGCCACTCGACCCACGTTGGGTTCAGGCTTCCAGAGGACGGCGGCTTGTTGTCCGCCTGTGTAGCTTCTGAAGTCAGTGATGGAGTGTTCCGAGTATATTCCGATGGGTACCCCCCTTCTTTGCTGATATGAGCCGTTGGTGTCGGCCACATCTTCACTTGATCCTGCAATCGTATCTGTATCTTGTGACCGCTTGGTCTCGTTGTCTTTCCTTCCAACAATGCTTTCGGTGTCCCGCCCTGATCCGCTACTGGCGTGCGCCACAGTCCAAACTCTGTCTCGTCTATGGTGAGCATCGACGGCACAAGCTGGAATAACAAACGTCCTTGCGGTGTAGCCCTCTGTTTCCAAGTCAGCGAGCACTTCGTCGAGCCCCATATTGATGTGGCCAGCAACATTTTCTCCAATGACCCAAGTGGGCCTGAGTTCTTGGACAAGCCTAAACATTTCAGGCCAGAGGTGACGGTCATCTTCTGCGCCACGCCGTTCTCCTGCGACGCTGAAAGGCTGGCATGGGTATCCGCCGCAAATAAGTCCGATGTCCTGTATTCCATTGTCTTGGAGCTCCTGTTTGGTTAGGGTTCTAACGTCTGAAAATATGGGGACATCAGGCCAGTTCTTGCGTAACACCTTTTGAGCCTCTTGATCGTATTCGCAAAAGGCTGCGGTCTCAAATCCAGCAGCTTCAAGACCCAAACTGAAACCGCCAATGCCTGAAAATAAGTCTAGCACTTTCATTTGCTGCTCCTTGTTATCATTGTGTTTCATGTGAAACAATTATCCCTATTTAATTACCCTATTTAAAAAGGGGCCTAAAAAACTCTTAATTATTCAGGCCCCTTTCATGATCAAATTGTGTTATGGCTTGCCGCCAGACCGTAGACCAAACCTTGCCACTAGACCGGGGACCAAATTTTAGGTACGTAGGTAGGTACGTAGCCTCAAGCAGCCTTGCCACTAGATCGAAGACCAAAACTGCGGCCCTAGCTCGTCAAGGTGGGTGGCATCCTTCGCCTCCGAGATCTGTTCTCGGGTTCGGAAGAATCCATCATGCTCTGGGTATACCCGCATAAATCTTCGGCCATAAAATGCCGTATAATTGTTATTCAGCTTAAATTGGTTCACTCCATCGCCTCCAGTGTCTTTTTCCCACCGTATGCGCTCAAAAACCGCCTTGGCTGAATAATTCTTGTACCCCAGCTCAATCAAATCAAAGGTAAAGCCGCAAAAAAGCCGCCAAACATCTTGGTTTTGATGGTGGAATTCATTTACCTGTTCCCGCATCTCATCTAACCTAGTATCGGTCATAAATTTCACTCCCCTCGTTTTCTGCATCCCCTAGACCAAATTCCACAGGCCGAGGACCATAATTTCTGCATCCCCTAGACCAAAAAAATGACCTAAATCAAGGAAAAACCCCACAAAAGCAACAAAATAACCTCTTCCTGGCCCTAAGTCATTGATTTCAAAGGGTTTAGTCCCTGGCCTTGGCTTGCGGTTCTAGATCCATCGCCACCCGCTTTACAACCCACCACGTAAGCCCAAGAATTTGAGCGATCCGCCCGACGGTGTAGCCTTTAGCCAACCGACCGCGCACAGCTTCGACAAATTCGAGTCGAGTGCGGAAGCCCCCCCGCGATAGTGGGCGGCCCTTCCTCATCGGTCGCGTGCTTTGTGGGTGTCGTGGCCCCTCTAATTTGCCGTCGAGCAATCAGGCCCCCGGTTGTTATAGTCTGGAATATAGCCCGCACAAAAGTCTGCTTGATATTGGGCCGCCTGTCTTTGGGCTTCCTCATAATCACCGTCACCCGCCAAATAAAGACAAGCAATCAAAAAGACGGCAAAGGCCGCCCGCTTAAAATGTTTAGACATGGTTTAACCCTCGATTGGCTTGATGTTGTGCTTGGCGACATAAATAACCCCGCCGCGTTCACCGCAAAAAACCTTGTATCGTTTTGCGGTTTCCGCTAAGAATTCCCCGCGCACTGCCATTTCGTCATCGATCCAAGGCATCTTTACCCAAATCGGCTGACCTTCTTTGTATTGCATTGCTTCCGCTCCGTTTCTAGTTGTCCAAACATTCTAGCGCATAAAGCCCCCTCACTGTCAAACAAAAACGCGACAAAGAATAGAACAAAAAAGAATAAGAGGTGGTGTGTTTATTCCAACTAAGTGTAAAAATAAACCTTGACAAGATGCAACGGGCGGGGTAAAGTGTACTCATCAAATCAACAAAACGGAGCAACACAAATGGCAACAATCAGCAAAAAGACGGTAAAGAGAATTAACGAACTTTTACAAGAAGCCAGACAATGCAATGAAGCGGCGGATGAATGCGTTCTTCTGCCAATATATGCCTACTGGGCGCTTCGGGAAGGTCTAGCAGTTCGAGCGTTATTCGATGAGTTTCGCATTGAAGCCGAAGGCGTCGATTGGTTTACAGAAGACCGAATTGAAGGTTTAAGGATTCAAGTTAAAGCAGAGGGCGTCTAGGAAACCAACAACAAAACGGAGCGGTAAACATGGAAGCAATCAAAAACGCAACAATCGAAACCCTCAAAAGCTCATACGCCAACGCGGCGGCTACAGCTTGCCTTGCTTTGGGTCATGGAAAATCACACCGGAACGAAGCCGAAGCGAAGCGGTACGCCGAAGAATTGCAAGCGCGAGGGGTTGAGCCTTTGGAATATTTCGACGCGGCGGAAATGGGAACCTTTAACGGTTCTGGGTCTGTGTAAAAATAAACCTTGACGAAGGGGTCAGGCTATGGCAAGCTGGCCCCATCAATCAAAAACGGAGCAAAGCAAATGGCAACACTTCAAGAATTAGCGGCAAACCTTGAGCACTTCGCAACGGTGCTACACGATCAAGCCAGACGGTCTAACATCACCATTGATCCGGAAATCTTTGCGGAATTAGACGCGGCTTGTAATCTTCTCGACTCAGTTACCTTTGACATTTCGGAGCAAGAAGAAACCGCACGCGCAATCGCTGAAACCGAGCTAGACCTCAGCGACTGGCTTAACGGTGACGCTGTACGCGCAGCACTCAAAGAACTGTAATTAATTTCGGTTAATGTAAAAATAATGCTTGACACCATCAAGACAATCAGGCATTCTAAGCACATCAAAAACAAAACGGAGCAACACAAAATGTTAAAGCAAGAAATCAGTAGCTATCTCAGCAACCGCGACCACGGGACCGAAGGTTACGATCAAACGATTCTGGACGCTAACCACTTCGCCCGCCGCATGTTTCGATGCTGGATCGATGGGTCATACATGGGTGAAGGTCATTACCTTAGCAATTGCGAGCAGGTCAAAATGTTTTACGATAACGACCGAGTGCTACGCAATTTCGTAATATGGGAATTCTGCGAGTTCATCGCAACCGAGTTCTCTTGCTCTGCCAACACTGCCAAAAAGCACATCCTTTCCGCCTTAGACCGCGATACCCTTGAGGCTCTTAACGTCGAGCTTATCGACGATGCCCGCGACCTTGTACGCGATGAGATGGAGGTGGCAGCATGAACTATTACCAATATTCATTGAGCAAGATTAAGACCGCGAAAACTGTCGAGCAATTGGATAATGTCGAGGTGTGGCTGGAAAAAATGTATAACGCTGGGGTTTTTACGCCTAGCGAATTTCGCCGGTTAGATTGCAAGCTGGTAGATAGGTTTCTGCAACTGGAAGGGGTGACAGCATGAGACCAATTAGCAATAGGGAAGAACTGGCGCGGATGGTAAAATCAGGGGTTGAGGTCTATTGGATGCAAAGTAATTACCGCGTCGAGTATTGGCCAAAGCATGACAAATCAGAATCAGGCGGATTCGACGGACTTTTTACGGTGTGCCAGTCTAACCGATACGCAACCGGCACAGATTCGAGTGAATTACCCGATCTTTACTACACAAGCGAGGCGACGGCATGAGAAGAAGAACAGCCAGAAGAAGAAGCGCAACATTGAAACAGTTTGAGCGGGACGATCTCCATATCATGCTTGGCGTTGTGTGCGTCCTGTCGATCGCTGTGGGGTCTTTCTTCTTCTAGGTTGACCCGTTACCCCTTCCAAATCAATCGCCCCTTAATTGGGGCTTTTTTTTGTCCATTCATAGGGTTATCATGTATGGGTCTCAATTTCAGGCCGGTTATTCCTTATGGTTATATTAAACAGATGGGCATTCTTTAACGGTTGCACGCTAGGACGTTTAGAGTTCGAAGGCTTCAAGTGTTGGACGGTTGAACCGCCTTGGTTAGATAACGCTGTGAACGTCTCATGTGTGCCAGATGGCGAGTATAATATGGTCCGCCATGATTCACCCAAGTTCGGACCGAATGTCTGGATGCTTGAAGATGTTCCGGGGCGTTCTTATATCCTTATCCACGTTGGAAACACTGCCAAAGATGTAACAGGCTGCATTGCATTGGGCGAAGGCTTGCGAGTTGATGCGGATGGCGTTACAAGCTCGCGTAAAGCTCTCTCAGCGTTCGATAAGCTAACCGAAGGGCTTGACCAATTGCCCCTTAAAATCGTCTCAGGTCGCATCTCAGAGCTCACATAATGTCGCATCTATAAAAGAAAATGTGGCCAAAGAAACCTAAACGGCTCAACCGATCCAAGCACTCAAACAGGAGACGCACCAATGCCATACAAAGACTTAAAGAAGCAGGGCCAATCAGTCAAGAAAACAAGCGACAAGAAGACCAAGCCAGCGAAGAAACTAAAGGGGAAATGACATGGCCGGAAGACCCCGAACAGAGATAGACCCTGACGAACTCCGCAAGCTTCTCAAGCTTCACTGTACGATTGCAGAAATCGCAGCCTTCTTCGAGTGCAACAAAAAAACCATTGAGCGCCGAATGGCAGAATCGCCGGAATTTTCCGAGATTATCGAGCATGGCCGATCGGACGGGATGCTATCGGTTAGGCGTAAACAGTTCGAGATTATGGAAGGCGGCAACCCAACAATGGCCATCTGGTTGGGTAAGCAACTACTCGGGCAACGTGATCAGATTGATACTATCTCAGAGCATAAGCCGATTACCATTGAGATTGTGAACCCATACGAAGACGAACCGGAAAGCTAGCCAACGATGGCTCGCATTAGCCCAACCAAACCGCAATTTGAATACATAACCAGTTCGGCCCAATTCCCGGCAATGGTTGCGGGGTTTGGTGCGGGTAAGACAGAGGCGGCCATCCAAAGGTCGATTATTGGGAAGCTACAAAACCCAACGACTAACCGGGGCTTTTATGCGCCCACCTATGACCTGATACGGATGATCGCCTTTCCACGCTTTGAAGAAATATTGACCGAGTTAGATATCCCCTATCGACTTTATAAGTCACCGCTCAACTATATCGACGTAAACGGGATGGGCGCGACTTTCTTTAGGTCAATGGACACGCCCCAACGCATCGTTGGCTATGAGCACGCCGATGCGGACGTGGACGAACTGGACACCATGAAGCCAGAAGAAGCAGCCCATGCGTGGCGTCAAATCGTGGCGCGTAACAGGCAGAAGAAGCTTAATGGTGAGAAGAACACGATAGGCGTAACGACCACCCCAGAGGGCTTCAGATTCGTTTACAGCGCATGGAAGAAAGACCCAAAGCCCGGTTATGAGATCATCCAAGCCCCGACCGAATCTAACCCGCATTTACCAGCGGGATATATCGACAGTTTGAAAGCGATCTATCCGAAGCACCTTTTAGCGGCTTATCTGGATGGGCAATTCGTCAACCTGACAAGCGGGACGGTTTACGCAAGCTATGACCGACACGGGTGCAATTCAACGGAAACCATAAAAGAGAGCGAGCCGTTATACATTGGTTGCGATTTTAACGTCACCAAACAGGCGGCGACGGTGTTTGTGCAACGGCAAGGCGGGCGGGAATGGCACGCGGTTGATGAGCTTTGTAACATGTATGACACGCCCGAAATGATCCGTATAATCAACGACAGGTACCAGCATCACCCGATTTACATTTACCCAGATGCTTCGGGCGGTGCCAGAAAGACGGTTAACGCTTCACTGTCCGATCTTGCTTTACTTGAGCAGGCGGGCTATACAGTGCGAGCTAAGAAGACTAACCCAGCGATTCGGGATAGGGTCGCCGCAATGAATAGGGCTTTGGATCAGGGAAGGGTGAGAATTAACGCCGAGGCTTGCAAGGTTGTAGCCGAATCGTTAGAGCAGCAAGTGTATAAGAACGGGGAACCAGACAAGTCTAGCGGGGTCGATCACCAAAACGACGCGACCACTTACCCGATTGCTTATGAAATGCCAATAATGAAACCCGTTGCGAATGTTCGCTTTGCGTTTGCCACCTAGAAAAGAGGCTACCCATGACCGTAGAAACGAAAAACCCCGAATACGAAATGTACCTACCTGTTTGGGAAAAAACGCGAGATTCAGTAAAGGGATCGGTATCTGTTAAGGATAAGAGGCAAACCTATCTGCCAGTACCCGATACAGAATCAAATGATGATCGGGTGGGGTCTGAGTCAATGCGGTATCGGCAATACCTCAAGCGGGCGCTGTTTACCAACTTCACGGGGCGAACTAAAAACGCTCTGGTTGGGGCCGCATTCCGTAAGATGCCGGTTCTTGAGCTCCCTACCGGTCTTGATTACTTGCTAGAAGACGCTACAGGCGACGGGCTTGGGCTGGTTCAAATGGCAAAGGATGAATTGTCGAACTTACTGGAAACGGGGCGAACCTTTTTCTTGGTGGACTATCCCCAAGCGGAAGACGGATTAAGCGCGGAAGATGTGACGATGCTTGATCTTAGGGCGGCCATTGTCCCATACACTGCCGAGCAAGTGATTAATTGGAGAACCGAAGCAGTTGGGGGCAGAAAGCTTTTAACCTTATGCGTTATTTCAGAACCGTATAAGCATGGCGGCGATGAGTTTTCGCATGATACCGAGATTCAATACCGAGTGCTTAGACTTAACGAAGACGGTTACAGTCAACAGATTTACAGGGACGGCGTGCCATACTCAGAAGAAGTGTACCCAAAAAGGGCGGATGGTAGCACTTGGGACGTTATCCCCGGCATGTTTGTCGGGTCAAAGAATAACGATGCGACGGTAGACGATGCACCTTTATCTGATATTGCGGATGTGAATATTGCTCACTATCGCAACTCGGCAGACTACGAAGAATCCTGTTTCCTTACTGGCCAACCAACCCTGTTCATTACCCATAGCTTAAGCATGGAGCAATGGCTTGATTACAACCCGGCAGGCATTAAGCTCGGTTCGAGGGCTGGCCATGTCTTGGGAGAGACTGGCAGCGCAACATTAGTACAGGCCGACCCCAATAACCTAGTGCTTGAAGCTATGAGAGCCAAAGAAAACGCCATGATTGCCATTGGTGCGCGTATCGTCACCGATAGGGGTGGGAATGAGACGGCAGAAGGGGCTAGAATCCGTTTCGCCTCTGAAAACTCGGTTCTAGGGGATATTGTTCACAACTTAAGCCAAGCAATACAGCAATGCTTAGTGTGGTGCGGTGAATTCATGGGGGTTGGCGAAGTGGCAGAGTTTGACATTAACCGAGAATTCTACGATAAGTCGGTAGACCCTCAATTACTAATGTCAATGATTACCTTGCTAGATCGGCAGATCATTAGCGACCAAGATATATTCGACAGGCTCAAGGCGGGCGGGATAATCGACGCTGATCGGAATCTAGAAGATATCAAGCAAGAACTCGGGGAATTGGCCCCGCTCGGCTAAATAATGTCAACAAATGATAAAATAGAAGATGCTATAACGCGCCATCAGGTGTTCGTGATGCGTTACTCGCAAGGACGCGAGCGCTTCGCTGATGATTACGTCGAAAAGCTGATTGAGGCCGTCATGGATCGCCTTGGAAGCGATATAGCGTCCGTTTCTCCTGCCAGATTGGATCAGATCGTTGCAGAGGTAGCTGCCGAGATAGACGCCCGGTCAAAAGAGTACGAAAAGTCCGTTGTTGACGAAATGCTAGAGTTTGTCGGCTATCAATCAGACTTCAATGTCAACTTGCTTGATTTTAATACCGCCGCTTCGGTAACAGTCCCGGCACTAGCGGTGCTGCAAGCTGCCACGCTGCTTAGACGAATGCCGTTAGAGCCCGCTAAATCGTATACCATAAACGAAGCCCTACAAGAATATTCTAGCCGTAAATCCCGGCAGATCGTGCAAACAGTAAGGGACGGGGTAACACTTAGTCAGACTTCACAAGAAATCACTAGTAATATCAAGAACTTAACTAAACTACAGCAAAGACAGGCGGCAACATTAGCCCGCACCATTGCAAACTACGTTAGCATCCAAGCTAGAGAAGTGGTTATGAGGGAGAACCCTAATATAACCGATAGTTATAAGTGGATCGCTACGCTTGACGGCAGAACCTCTTTAATTTGCGCTAGTAGAGACCAGCAGATATTCAAGGAAAGCAACGACAGCCCCAAGCCACCGGCTCACTTCAATTGCCGAAGCACTATAGCCCCGATCATGAAAGGGGAAGGGGAGTCAGTAGACGCATTTAGGCCCGCTCTGGGAGACGATGGAGCGCAACAAGTAAACTCTAGCACTCGATACGAAACATGGCTTAGAAGGCAATCTAGAGCGTTTCAGACGGAAGTGTTGGGGGTTGCTCGGGCCAAACTGTTCCGTGAGGGGAGAATATCAATTGGTCGCTTTGTGGATGCACAAGGCGCAACGTTGACGCTTGACCAACTTCGGAAAATGGAACCTATGGTCTTTGAGGACTTGGGTATATAGCGGCAGGGCCGTAAATTGCAAACTTGAGGTGAGCAAATGGAAGCGTTAAAAGATATCGAGATGGACGAAGAAGCTAAAGGCAAGGTGGCAGAGGTTTTAGAGCGAGAGCTTCAATCTAGGCTGGATCAGGAGGTTTCGGGGCTAAAGGCTAAGAACGATGAGCTAATCGCAGAAAAGCGAAAGGCTCAAGAAGAAAGCGAATCCGCAAGAGCTAGGGCCAAAAGCGACGCGGAAGATAAGGCGAAAGCTGAGAACGACTATAAACAGCTCTTTGAATCGCAAAAACAAGAATCAGATGTTCTTCGTAAAACAATCGATAAAATGAATTCTGATATATCTAGGTCAAAAATCGACACAGAAGCAGCTAAATTAGCTTCGGTATTGACAAAAGACACAAGTAGAGCAAAACTACTCCAGCAGCAAATAAGCCAGAGGCTTACACTTGTTGATAACGAGATTCGAGTCGCTGATGAATCGGGCCAATTAACCGTCTCATCCCTCGATGATCTGACTAATTCCATTAAGCAGAACTTTCCGTTCTTGGTTGATGGTAGTCAAGCAAATGGCGGCGGGGCCGTCAGAGCGCAAGGCGGGGCCGAAGCGCGATCCAAACAGATGTCACGAGCTGACTTTGACTCATTACGTTCGACTGAAAAGTCGGAGTACATGCGGTCGGGCGGTAAACTTTATGATGATTAAGGAGGCCAATAATGGCTAACGTATTAACTAACTTAGCTGCGGATATTTTTACAGCGGCAGACGTAGTAGGGCGGGAGCTTGTTGGCTTCATTCCAGCTTCGACCATTAACGCAAACGGAGTTGAGCGAGTCGCCAAAGGCGATACCGTTCGAGCATCCTTCACTCGCGCAGCAACAGCGGTTG
>Ga0307488_10005900_pt1 | contig 10108 bp, 17 predicted proteins | sample SB02metaG_FD_202248 | JGI IMG/M metagenome (GOLD analysis project Ga0307488, IMG submission 202248) | Sea-ice brine microbial communities from Beaufort Sea near Barrow, Alaska, United States - SB 0.2 | ecosystem: Environmental > Aquatic > Marine > Coastal | place: USA: Alaska | collected...
TTCGCCCATCACCACGGTGGCCTCCACCTCCGCCGCCAGCTTGACGCCGCTCTGGGTCTTCTCGAACGTCTTCCGGATGGAGAGGCCATTGGCATTCGCCGGCGATGAGATGCCCTGGGTGGTTTGTACCTGGAACCCAAAGTACGGCGCATTGTGCATGTAGTCGTACGCGCCGCTTACCTTGCCGCAGGGCCGGTACACTATGAGTAAACAGTCAGGGGGCATCAGGGCCAATACACTATGAGCAAACAGTCAGGGGCCAAACACGTGCATGTAGACTGCGTGCCGCTTACCTTGCGGCAGGGCCGGAGCACGCCGGAACGCTACGAGCAAACTGTCAGGGCCCTATCACGCTATCCGCGCGATACGAGTACACGATGACAGGATACACTGGTACACCGGTACAATACGAGCAAACAGTGAGAGGGGCCACGCCTTGAGGCTCACCGCGTCGAGGTGAAACACCTTGGTGTACTTGACCTCCTTGTTCATGGTGTCCACCTCGAAGGGCCTGGCTGATTATGCCTGCCACGTCATACATTTAACTCTAAACCCCCGTGTCTCGAGTAACGCAGTGCCAACCTGTGACGTCACACATAATGCGCCACCATACTCATCGGCAAACATAATGCGCCGCGCCCTACCACCTCGATGGTGCCATTGAACCACGTCTCGGTGATGCCCCACTGTAGAGCCTGCCGACGGTTTGACACATGGTGGTGACGTGGCGCGCGTCAAACGTCCTGGGATGCCATTTAACTCAATAGATTGTGCTCGCCTCGTTATCCAACGCACGTTGACCCCTCGTTTATCGAATCATGTGGCACCCTATGACGTGGCGAGCAATATCTACCGGGCCCATTGCCCGCCACGGTATGCAGCGCATGGTGAACCCTCGTTTCTTGAATTATGTGGCACCCTACGACGTGGCGAGCAACATCTGCCAGGCCTTACCCCACTGGAAGTTGGGGTGGTACTTGAGATAGGGCCTGACAGACGATGCCCGTCACGTCATCAAACGCAACTTGAACCCTCGTTTCTTGAGTCACACTGGCATCCTATGACGGTCATCAAACGCAGTCGGACCCTCGTTTCTTGAGTCAACCGGCATCCTATGACGTGGCAGGCATTATCTGTGAGGTCCCACCTTGAGGTCGTACCCCAGGTCGCGGTCCGCCAGCTATGGCCTGCCAGGCATTGCCCGGCACGCCTTAAGATGCGCCTTGCGTTGGATGACAGGGCCTGGTGGATAATGCTCGCGCGTCACACGGTGCCAATTGACTGAAGAGACGAGGGTTGAAAGTGCGTTGGATGACAGGCCTGGCAGGCATTGCCCGACACGCCTAAAGGTGCCATAAGGCTCCGAAGTGCGTTGGATGACGTGGCGAGCAGCATCTGCCAGGCCGTACAGCCAGTTTGACGTCCGTGCCCATGTAGAAGCGCAGGTTGGGGGCGAACGGGATCTCCACGCAGGGGCTTACACTCGTCCACGTTGGAGCTCAGCTTGAGCAACTTCAGGACACATGCATGAGTTAAGCTGGGTAATGTGGTGGACAGAAGAGCTCAAGTTGAGCTGAAATGGGAGCGAGTGTAAGCCCCTGTCTCCACGTCCAACTTCTTGCGCAGCTGTAGCAGCACGCGCGGATTGCCGGGTTTGAAATGCACCATCTTGCCGAGGTGGCTCTTCACCTTCTGGTACAATGTGGTGGCCTCCGCTAGGTAGGGGCTGTCCGCGGCATCTCCCAAGGAGTCGTACCTCATGGTTCCCGAGGTGGCGGCTGTGTGCCGTGGTCAATGGGTGGACCGATTGCATCTCTGAAACTCATTTCTCTTGGAAATAACAACCAGGAAAGGGTGCCGTCTCTTGCTAACACGGCTCACACTGCGACGCCGCGAAATAAAACACATTACCGCGCGCGTTCACGACTCGCCACAAGGCGGCGCGGGGAGGAGTGTCCGAAATCACGCCGACGGAGGACCGACAATGCGCGTGACGAATGCCTGCGTGGCGTTGGGCGCGTTGTTACTCGCCAACGTAGGAGTGCGTGCCCTAGATGCCGACCTCGGCGTGGGGGGGCGCGCCGCCCCGGCCCCTGATGCTGGGCTGCGCCTCCCCACGTTCATCGCCTCGCACATGGTGTTGCAGCGGTTCCCGGCACGCGCCGCGCTGTGGGGATGGGCCAACCCGGGCGCCAACGTAACGGTGGAGCTCATCTACGATAGTGTGGATGCCGGGACAATAAGAACCGGCGCGGGCGGGGACGGCGGCGGGGATGGCGGTGGAGCCGCAAGTACTCGTACCGCGCGACGCCTGAGGATGAAAAACGTGGAGCCCTTCTCCGCTGCTGGCTCCTGGCAAGGGGGTTAATCAGAGCAACCACTCGACCGACGTTGAATCTCCCCCTCCTCCTTCGCGCGTTCGGAGGAGCGTTCATACTCAATATAAGCCGTGCTCCGATGTCGCTCGAGTGCTTGTTCTCAATGATCCTTCTACCCGGGTGGTGGCGCGGGCCGTGGCCACCACGGATGCCGCCGGCGCGTGGCACCTCACCCTGTCGCCGCAGCCCGCGGGCGCCGGCTTCACCCTGCGCTTCACCGAGAACACCGCACATCTCGTGCCGTCGCCCTCACCGTCCCCGTCTCCGTCCCCGTCCACGGGGACGGCAGCGGCGGGGGCGGGGGCGGGTTCGGGGGTGGCGGGGACGGGAAAGGCGGGGGCGGGGATGAGGGCGGGGTCGGCGGGAGCGGGGGCATCGGTAGCAGCGGCGGGGGCGGGGGCGGGGACAGGAACAAACGCCGCCGACACACCGCCAAACGCTTCGCCCCCCATTACCCTCATCAACATCGCCTTCGGCGAGGTGGGGCGGTGGAGGGTGGAATCCGTTGGAACACGTATTGACAGCGCCTGATTCTAGCACTTGAAGCTCATATGATGAACCGCTTTCAACCTTTGCTATCAAATTCAACTTGCGCCGCTGCAGCGAGGTGTGGCTGTGCAGCGGTCAGTCCAACATGCAGTTCACGATGGCCGCCGCCTTCAATGCCACGGCCGAACTCGCCGACAGCGTGAACTACCCCGACCTGCGACTGGCCACCGTCGCGTCGGTAGGGACTGATGGATAGTGCTGGTTACTTCATCAAAGGCATTTTGGACTCTCGTTTGATGACTTACATGGCATCCTGCGACGTGGTGAGCCCTCTCGATAGTCCCTACTGCACCATATGGACTAATGGATAGTGCTTGCCACGTCCTCAAACGCGCTTTGATCCGTCGCGTCTCGAGTTCAATTCCATTCCATGACGTGGCAAGCACTATGTCGTGTCTCGAGGTGAATACCATCCTCTGATGTGGCGAGCACTATGTCGTGTCTCGAGTAGATACCAATTAATGACGTGGCGAGCATGATCCATCAGTCCCTGCGGTCTGGTCACCGCCGCCGCACCGCAGCTGGACGCGCCGCCCGCCACCTTCACGCCGCCCTACGACCGCGGTGCATGGGCGGTGTCGGCGCCCAGCGCCTTCTACCAGCCTGCGGTGCCTGACGGCTCCACTTACGGCGGGAAGGACCGTGAAACCTGGCAGGACTCAGTTACGCCTGTCACTCCAATCACCACAATTTGGACTGTCGTTCATTGTGTTCAGTGGCACCCTGTGACGTGGCGAGCTTCGAATGAGTAGATACAGCTACCATGTGTAGGCACTCCTATCTCGTGTTAAATGTTTAGTGGCACCCTGTGATCAGACGAGCATGATTCACTTGGCCCTGACCATTGGTTCTCTGCCACGTGCTACTTCTTCGGTAGGCGCCTGTACCAGCACTTCGAGGTAAGGTACCGTGAATCTTGGCACCCAACTCGTTTCGACTATCCTTGTTTCCATCAGTCACAGCGCTTCGATATGAGGTAACGTGAATTGGCACCCGACAGGGATTTATTGAGAACAACATCTCAACCGATTTTGAATCGACGATAAACCGAAAGAAGGACGTGGGTAAATGCTCTTAGGTCGGTCGACCAGTGTAAACTGTGTCCGCGCGTATGTATGAGCGGTTGCGCTGAAGTTTAGTCACGCTCGATTCGCTTGTCGGGTGTATGTTTTCCATAACCCCTGTGCCCTACTCACTGAAGCTGTCGCCGCTTCGGACCCTGGTAGGGGGGAGAGGTGCCGGTGGGACTGGTGGACGCGCCATGGGACGGGCAGCGCATCGAGGTCTTCTCAAGCCGTGACGCGCTGCTGGACCAGTCGTGCGGCGGCACTCGCATGCCAGAGGAGAACACGAGCGTCGGCAGCGGCAGCGGCAGCGGCAGCGGCAGCGGCAGCGGCAGCGGCAGCGGCAGCGGCAGCGGCGTCGATGAGAATGATCAGCAGCGCGACAGCAGCGGCGGGGGCGACAGCGGGGGCAGGGGCGGCAGCGGCGGCGGCGGCGGCGGCGGTGGCCGCGGCGGCATTGACTCCCTCTCGATCGACGACTCCTCGGCGTGGAACGCAATGCTCTTCCCACTGCTACGCATGCGCTTCGCCGGCGCGGCGTGGTACCAAGGGGAGGCTAACGTCTGGGACCCGCCCGGCTACGGTAGGCGGTGCAGCTTGACATTTCAAAACCCATGTTGATAGCGCATATGTTTAAAGCGCTTGAAGCTCCAATATGATGATACACCGCTTTCAAGCTTTGCTTTCAAATTCAACTTGCGCCACTACACCTCGCCTGCCGTTTCCCGGCGATGGTCTCCGACTGGCGAGTCAAGATGGCTAACCCGGTAAGGAGGTGCAGGTTGAAGCGATGCAGTCCATGTGGAAAGCGCCTGGAACTAAGCGTTGGAACGGTATCATGATAAACTGCTCACAATTTTGCTTCAATTTTGCTTACAACGTCAACTTGCGCCGCTATAACTCGGCGCTCACGTTTGCGTTCGTGCAGCTGGCGGCGTTCCCAGACCAGGACTACAGCGAGATACGGAGCGCCCAAATGGCGGCCACTGCGCTGCCCAACGTGGGGTACGCCGTTGCGATCGATTTGGGCGACCCGGTGTCGCCTTGGAACAGCATTCACCCAAGGTAAGGCGGTGCAGGTTGAGAGTATTCAAACCTGTAATGAAAGCGCTATGGCTTCAGCGCTAGAAGCTAAAATGTCATAAACTGCATTCCCTTATTTTTCGATTTCAACTTGCGACACTGCGGAAAGGCGCAAGCAGGAGGTCGGCCGGCGCCTGGCACTGGCGGCCATCGAGCAGCGGTGGGGCGTCTCAGGCATTGCTCGTCAAATCATCGACAAGCATTTTGAACCCTCCTTTCTTGGGTCAATTGGCTCCCTATGACATGGTAAGCAATGTCTGTCAGGCCTTGAACAGCGGTATCTGGGCGACGACGGAGGTGGTGGCAGCGGTGGTGGCGACGACGGAAGCGGTGGCATTGGCATCACAGCATCGCCAGCGCTTCACACGCGGGGACCGGTGTTTGCAGCGGAGACCCCAACGGCAGTCCCCGGCCCCGGCCCGGGCCTCGGCGGTGTCCGCCTGCGACTGATCCCCGGAGGCGGTGCCCCCTCGGCCACCCTGCACGCGCATCCCACCGCGGTAGAGACTCGTGGATTGTGCTTGCCACGTCACAGGATACTATTTAATTCAAGACACGACAGTTTAACATGCGTTTGCTGACGGGTCTGATGGATAGTGCTCACCACGTCAGAGGGTGCCACTTAACTCAAGTAACGAAAGTCACTAGGGACTGATGGTCAGTGCTCGCCACGTCATACGATATCATATACCTCGAGAAAGGAGAGTTTACATGCGTTCGTCAATGCGTTCGATGACGTGGCGAGCACTATGCATCGGTCCCTACACTGCGGACTGCAACCTCACCGGGTCGACGCATTGCTGCGCCGAGAGCCCCTTCGAGCTTCGGTTGTCGCCGCCGCCCCTCGAGCTTTTCGCAGCATCCCCGCAGATATGGGTGCGGGCATACTTTACATTAGAGCCGGGGTGAGACGGTGCAACTTGACCCCGGGTTGACCCTGAGTCGACGGTGTTTGAGTTCAGTGATTGAACCGTTGTCAAGCTTTACTTTCAATTTCAATTTCAATTTGCGCCACTACGCCGGGGGGTGAGACCGTTTTGGTCATGGCAAATGGGGGCGGGGGACAGGGGGCGCAGGCGGGGATGGGGACGGCGGCGGGGGTCGGGGCGCGGGCGGGGAACACACGGGACAACACGGAAGATTTGGCGAGCATAACGGGCGTGCGGCACGCGTGGGAGCGGTATCCGCAGTGCTCGCTGTATAACGGGGTCGGCGGGCCGGACGGCGGCAACGCCATCGCAGTAGGGATTGATGGATAGTGATCGCCACGTCATGAGATGCCATGTCATCCAATCAACGAGGACTGAGAATGCGTCTGACGACGTTGTGTGCACTATCCACCAGTCCCTACATCACGGCGGCCCCGTTCTGCTACGACATTGCGTTGGACGCACCGTGCAAGGTGCTCATGCTGCCCGATCCGTGAAAATACATTTTGAGTAGGCGTTGTACAGAGCGAATGTCACCGCTCGAACCAATTTCAGAAATGACGATGTAAACAATATGGTACCACTCGACAAAAATCATGACGATGTGAACGATATGAAAAACAACGATGTGAAACACGACGATGTGCACTGAGCTCGAGAACTTCGCATAGAACACAGAGAACATAGCTGAGTGAGACGTCGTGCGTAGAAGAGATGGAATTACAAGAGAAAAGATACAAGCGAAAGCGAAAGCGTGCGTTGTGTTGTACATGAAACAATTGGTGCGACTACTGGAAGACGTTGAAAGCCATACAATCTGTATTCAATTTACGTCCATCGCGCCTCAAGGAGCTCGCATGGCGTGCGTTATGCTAACCCCGTCCACCATCAGTGGTGGGGAGTCGTAACTCCTGCTGACGCACAGCCTCAGACGCGCGGTATGGCGTCATCCTCGACAACGTCGTCCTCCTCGCCCACCTCGATGACGCGCACCACCGCGCTGTAGCGGCGCAAGCTGAAATTCAAAGCAAAACTTGCAAGCAGTGTATCGTACTTTATTCTCAAGCGCTGCTGAAGGCAGTGTACCGTACTTTAGTCTCAAGCGCATTCGATACGGGGTCCAACTGGATTTGCGCACGTGTCATTCTACGGGGTCCAGGGCGAAAGCCTGGTGCCTCCTCATACACCCGGAAGCGTCTCTCGCTCTGTCTCTCCCAACGGGTGACAAGCTGCACCGCCCTGCCGCGCACTTTTTCTCCACGTTGTACATGGCCACGATCTTGTCACCCGTGCGCGCCAGCCCCATCTTGCGCGCGTGCGCCACAGCATCCATCATGCACCTCTTAGCGGCGATGGGCGCGCTGGCCTCCTCCGCCATGTCGGCGGCGTGCTGGGGGGCGTCCACCACCGCGCAGTAGGGTCATTGAGAACAAGCACTCGACCGAGATTGAAACATGTCTTACCTTGAGGGTGAATGCTCATGCATACGCGCGGACTCCTTTGGTGGTGGCCACCCGACCCTTAGACCATCGTAGGATGAGCATTTACCGGATTCCGGCTCATCGGCGATTCGAGGTCGGTCCAGTGCTTGTTCTCAATAAACCCCCTGCCACAGGGATCAGCCCGCGCGTCAGCAGCAGCTGCCGTGCCACCTGGTGCCCGCGCAGCTCCTTCTCACCAAATCCAATCATCCCTCACGCTCGGGTCTGACGCAAACATGCCGGCATTCCTTCTGGAATTTCACGAGTAGATAGGGGCGAGCATTTGACCGATTCCCTGCAGTTTAAGCCACCGCCAATGGGGCGCTTTTCCGAAAATGTTGTCATTCGCCCGCTTTACAAAAGATAACGGAGTTTCTCAGCTGTTTCCCGGCGTTCTCGGGCATTGTCCCGGGGTAGGCAATTCAAGCTGAATGCCCGAGTATTTGGCATTGGCGTTATGGGCAATCTATAAGCATCAGCCATCAGGCCCTACCACGCGCAGCCCGCGGCACCACGCCCACTATGATGGGCACGGCCGGGCGGTACTTGGCAATCATGCGCGCCGCGTCGCCATTCGCCGCCAGCACCACGATGCACGCCGCCTTCACCTGCGCAGTCAGGGCGATGGGCGGTGGGTAGTGAGCAGTGTTAAGCACAGAAACTTGGGTGGTCAGGGAGCTAGCACCACGATGCAAGTCGCCTTTACATGCGCGACCGGGGCGGTCGAATGACCAGTGGTCAGTGGTCAGCAGACAGTGTGTGAGAGAGAAACGTGTGTGAGGGACACGCTTCCGCATTCACAAGAGACAACACAATGCAAGCCGCCTTGATATTGCCAGTCAGGGCGGTGGGCGGTGAACAATGGGCAGTGAGCAGTGGTTTGTGTGTGAGAGACACGTCAGCGTGTGTCAGAAAGCACCTTCGCAGAGGTGAGCACGGCGGAGGACGCCAGCGCCTCGATGGTCGACAGAGCGTAGCTGCCGGCCATGGTGCTGTTGAGCAGTGACTGGCTCAACGCCCAGTTGTCCACGCACTCCTCCGCCTCCGAGCACCAGGGCCAGAATGCTTGTGGTGCGAAGAATAGGCTTGGGTATTCGAGGACGGATTCCAGGACCCCACATATGGAAGTCGCCAACCCAGGTATTCTTTTCTCAACCAGAAAAATACATTGAAACGTATTGAAAACGATTAGAATCGTTCATAGATTCACCTGTTCTGTCATACGTTGTATCACGGTGAGCTTAGTGCTTAGTGGTTTAGTTTGCATACAACAAGTGTTGCGCAAGCCACACCTCGCAGATGCCGGCCATAATCTCCACGGACTCGCGCGGGTAGGCCCCCGCCGCGGTCTCGCCCGACAGCATCACGCAGTCTGTGCCGTCCAACACCGGGCAGAAGGGTCATTGAGATCAATGTCTCCACCGGCAATCGGAGCATGACTCACCATCAGGGTGATGGCTCATACAGACGCGCGGAAACGGTATGTGCTGACTGACTGACGCATGAGCATTTACCTACGTCTCAATTTGGGTATATCGTCGATCCAACGTCGGTCGAGACGTTGTTCTCAATGACCCCCCTGCCGCGTTGGCCACATCCGTGGCCTCTGCGCGCGTGGGCCGCGGCGCCGCGATCATTGAGTCCAGCATCTGCTTCCAGGGCCTTACCCTCGTTCACTTTTCAGCTCGACGTAAGCGCTTCTTGTGCGATACGTTGGGTCTGCGATTGTGTGTCAGTATTGAACGGTAGACACGCTGACGGATCAACCAAATCACCTAGATAACAGAACAGCATGAGAGGCAAGATGCAAGTATCTAAACAGCTGGTCAAGAGAGACTGACCATGCGATGCTTGTCTGGTTTCAGTGACAGGACCGGCTCAAGTTGAGCTGAGAAGCTGACGAGTGCAAGCCCATGCCAACGGCAGGACTGTCGGTTTTACGCTCGTCCACGATTCAGTTAGACGTGAGCACTTTGTGTGGGATACGTTGGGTGTATTCGGTGAATTCAGTGACAAATACTGCTCAGGTTGCGCTGAGAAGTGGACGAGTGGAAGCCCCTACCTGAGTGGCGGTGATGACGGGCTTGCCCGCCAGGTTGGCCTTGCGGATCATCATCTTCTGCACCCAGAAGATGCGCTCCAGCGGGATCTCCATGCCCAGGTCGCCGCGCGCCACCTTGCAAGAGGGTAATTGAGGGAGGAGGCGACTCAACGTCGACCGCGTGCTTGTTCTGATTTACCCATCTGCATGGTCCCGGCAGGGCCCGGCAGAAAAGGCTCAGAATATCGAGGCGGGTGGCACTTAACTCAAGAAACGATGGTATACAACTCGATTCAACGCCGTTTGGGTGCTTGTTCTCAATGACCTTCCTGCCATGATGGCGTCGCTGGCCTCTAGGATGTCGTCGTAGTTGCACAGGCCGGAGCGTAGGGCCCGCTGGTGTGGAGTGGAGTTGTTCGGTCAGAAGACCAAACAGAGCCAGCGCGATATTATGTAAAGTCACCAGGCAGCCAGGCATACTGACAACGCGCATGATATCAAAAGTAATCTATATGGTGAGGTGACCTGACCGAATGCGTGTAATCGAGTGGCGCCATATGAGGTGGAATGACAGAATTCCCAG
>Ga0307488_10005901_pt1 | contig 10106 bp, 9 predicted proteins | sample SB02metaG_FD_202248 | JGI IMG/M metagenome (GOLD analysis project Ga0307488, IMG submission 202248) | Sea-ice brine microbial communities from Beaufort Sea near Barrow, Alaska, United States - SB 0.2 | ecosystem: Environmental > Aquatic > Marine > Coastal | place: USA: Alaska | collected 2017-05-06
CCTTTGCCACCTTAGGGGGTATCACCGGTAAAAATACCGGTAAGACCATTATCGCCGCCGCCATTGGCCTGATGATCTCGACCGTTGGCTTGGATATTTCTACCGGCACCCAACGTTATACCTTTGGTATTCTGAAACTCTATGAGGGCATTGATTTTATTCTCGCCATCGTCGGTCTCTTTGCCATTTCCGAACTGTTAGTTTTTGTCGAACATCGGGTCAAGGGTCCGGCGCCAAAAATCATAGTCGGCAAGCTGTCCTTGTCGTTTAAGGAGATTATGGCGCTAGTACCCACTACCATACGCGGTGGCTTACTAGGATTTGTGGCTGGGGTCTTGCCCGGAGCCGGTGCATCGCTGGGTAGTTTTATCAGCTACACGCTGGAGAAACGGATCGTCGGTACCAAGGGCTTTTTTGGTCGCGGGGACCCGCGCGGTGTGGCCGCACCTGAGGCCGGCAACAATGGTGCCTCCTCTGGTGCGCTGGTGCCCATGCTAACGCTGGGCGTGCCCGGCAGTGGCACCACGGCCGTGCTCTTGGCCATGCTGATATCGCTTAACGTGACGCCCGGACCGCTGATGTTCACCCAGCACGCCGATGTCGTCTGGGGCATTATTGCGGCGCTATTGATCGGCAATTTCTTACTCTTGCTGTTAAATATTCCGATGATCGGCATTTTCGTCAAGCTGCTCTCGGTGCCGACCCACTACTTATTGCCTATGGTGACCATGGTGGCGTTTGTGGGGATCTACTCGGTCAGCCACAGTCCCTTCGATCTGAAATTCATGGTCGTTTTCGGTATTCTCGGCTATCTGATGCGCAAGCTCGATATTCCGCTAGTGCCGATTATCCTCGGCTTGCTGTTGGGCCCGGAGATGGAGAAAAATCTCAGCCACGCGCTGATCATCTCCGATGGTCAATGGGGTGTTTTGTGGGGCAGTCCGCTGGCCATCAGCATTTGGGCCATTGCCGGCGCCGGTCTGGTGTTGCCCTACATCTTTGGCGCCAGAATTCGCCAACAGATGGGCGCCAAGAAGACTCTCGACGAGGCAGCAGAAAGCGACTGATTGTTCGCCAAATCAATTGCCTGCGCAAAAAAGCCGATGTTCCGACATCGGCTTTTTTTTTGCTTTTGACTTGTCTACATCTAACGCATATTGACAAGATGACGACGACTGCTTTAATGATATCAATTAGAACAAATAAATACTTTTCTGAGGGATCCTATGCTATTCCCATTTGCAGCCGCTATTCGCCACCTGCTGCTCTTGCCGGTGGTCGGTGTCCTATTGGCCGGTTGTCAGTCGTCCGACCACCAATGGTCGCTGCAGTCTCAGGCCAGTGCCACCAGCATCGATTTTATCGAGCTGACCCATATGACTGACAATATTCGCCTTATGAGTCAGGGTCGCCTCGATATTATCGCCGTGTCGTCTGGGGTTATCACCGGCGGACCGGACATCTATTCGGCGGTCAAAGAAGGCCGTATTGAGATGGGCAATGGCTGGCCCAACTGGTGGTCTGGCAACCATCCGGCTTGGGCGGTCATGAATGCCGGGCCGTTCGAGTTTATGAATATCGATGCGTCATTGATGTTTTTTATCGCCGGTGAGGGTACCAATCTGGCCAATGAATTGTCTCGGCCCGATGGCATCATCTGGCGGCCCGCCTGGTGGCCGGGCATGGAGTTTGGCCTGCTGTCGAGCCAGCCGATCAACGGTCTAGCCGATCTCGAGGGCAAAAGAGTGCGCATTGGCCCCGGCCTGCCAAGTGAGATATTGGCCGCCGCCAGTGGCGCAGCCACTATCCCGTTGGTGCCAGAGGAAATTAAACCGGCCCTGGAGAGCGGCGCGCTCGATGCCGTGGAGTGGACTACCACCGCCGGCGCCTGGGATTTAGGCCTGGGTGATAGCGCCCAGTACGCAATTGTGCCGGCCATCTGGCAGCCGGCGGTATTGTCCGATTTCCTAATCAACGCAGCCGCGTTTAATGAATTGCCGGAGGACCTGCAGGCCATCCTGATGACCGCAATCCAGTCCTATACCCTGACCACCACCGCCAAGGCCAAAGTGCAGGACTTTGCAGCACTGGAGAAATTTCGCGCTCAGGGCACTCAGATCACCACCTGGTCACCCGAGGACATCGACATCTGGCGCACCAAGTCAGAACAGATCCACCAACAATACAGCGACCGTGATCCCTTTACCGGTCGCTTGCTGGCCGAAAAACGCCGCTTAAAAGAACGCTACGATGACTACTACCAAGTCTTTGGGGCCTATGAATAGCGACCGCAGGTTTAACCGCCTTATTAACCGCTTTGGCCCGAACTTCGGTGCCCGCAAGACTCTGCTGATAACCGCCTTACTAGCCGGCTTGGTTGCGGGCGGCCTGCTAAGCCTGGAAATTTGGGGCAACCAACGCATCCTGCATCGCAATTTGGAGGAGCGCGCCAGCGCGGCGGCCCAGCGCATCTCCCGCCTTGTCTCAACCACCGTATGGGCTATTTATCAGCGTTCGGATCAGCGCAATTATTCCGACCTGGTGTCGGCAAAGATTCTCGACGCGGAACTGTTCGACAGCACCATCATCAGTGCTGCCGTCTATGGTAACTTTGGCCACTTGATGATGGCGCAAGTGAGGGCACCAGACGGCCAAGTTGCCGCGGCAGAGGATATGGCGGGCCTGGCCGCACACCAGGATCACCTGCACAGGGTGCGACTGCCGATCCGCGAAGGCCAGATGACCATAGGGCATGTTGAGCTGTATTACACCTCGGTTCAGCACGAACGTGCGTTGCTCTTTAGCGATATTCGCACCAGCCTAATTTATCTGCTGTTCTATAGTATTTTTATTCTCTGTTTGGTGCTGTTGCGCCGCGCAACCCTGCTGCAACGCCAGACCGAACGGGCCTATCAGGAGCTGTCCGATACCCAGGAGCAGTTGATTCAGTCGGAGAAGCTGGCCAGCCTGGGCAACCTGGTCGCGGGCATTGCCCATGAACTGAATACTCCCTTGGGTATTGCCATAACCGCGACCACGATGATTGGCGACCAAAGTGTCAGCGTGCGCAAGCTGATCGACAGCAATCAGTTGACCAAGACAGCCTTGCTCGACTTTTGCGCCGATGTCACCGAGTCCACCACCATGACCCACCGCAACCTGGTTCGAGCGGCGTCCCTGGTGGCCAATTTTAAACAGATTTCGGTCGACCAGCAGGTTGATGAGCACCGCCTGATAGACTTGGCCGACTATGTTGAAGAGGTCATGTCCACCCTGTCAATTGCGCTCAAAGCACAGTCCTGTCAGTGGGCGTTGACCGGCGACCGAACCCTCAGCATCATCACTCTGCCCGGCTCAATTGCACAGCTCTTGACCAACCTGGTCACCAACGCCCTCAACCATGCGTTCGAACCGGGCGACCCCGCTCTGATTAGCATTCATATCGGCAGGCTGGGCGGAGATCGGGTCCAACTGACCGTTACAGACAATGGCAAGGGCATGGCGCCGGCCGTTCTGGCTCGGGTCTTTGAACCCTTTTTCACCACCCGCCGCGGGCGCGGTGGCACCGGTCTGGGCATGCATATCGTCTACAATCTGGTGAAACAAAATCTTCGCGGTCAGCTGACGCTGACGTCTGAGGAGGGTGTCGGCACCATTATGCACATCGATCTGCCCCTTCGGCTCAGCGTCAGCGACTTGCCAAGCGAGGCTTTAAATCTTGCACCTGCGCTTCTCTAGCGGCCCCCTACCTAAAATACCGTTTTTACTTGCATTAAAGCGGCGTTCGCCTACGATCGAGCGCATCTACTGAGTCTCAGAGACCCAATCTAATGACCCGAAGCGACGATATGCACGACGAAATCAGCAACCTTGAACAGAGTGAAATCAAGGCCTATATCGAAAAACACCATACCGCCATGTTAACGGTGATGTTTACCGATATCGAAAACTACACCGACCTCACCGAACGCAAGGGCGATGCCTACGTCGCCCAACTGCGCCAACATCACGATCAGCTGTTGCAGTCCATTATCGAGCAGGACGGTTCCGGCATGGTGGTTAAGTTTATTGGCGATGCGGTGATGGCGGTTTTTTCCGAACCCTCGATGAGCGTTAAACGTGCCATTGCCATTCAGCAGGGTGTCGATGCCTTTAATCGCGATCACCCCGAATTTGAAGATATAGCGGTACGAATCGGCCTTCATGTTGGCCAAATCGCGGTCGAAGACCAGGTCCAGATGGACATCTTTGGCCGGCATGTCAACCGCGCCGCTCGAGTCGAGTCGTTGGCGGCGGGTGGCCAAATTTTGGCAACTTACCCGGTTTGGGACAGTGCCAAGGGCTGGATAGCCGCAAACGATGAAATCAAGTTTAAGGCCCACGGTGCCTATCGCTTAAAGGGCATCCCAGATCCGGTCGACATCTATGAAGTCTATTTGCCGAGCCGAGGCCAGCCGGTGGCACCTAAAAAAGGTCGAGTCAGCCGCTACAGTCGCCGGTTAAAATGGCTCAATCTGGCCATCGTCGCGCTGTTGCTGGTTTTTGTTGGCGCTCAGTATCTGACCCAACAGGAATTAGCATTGAAAACAGAAATCAGTGCCCCGCTCTATATGGGCGATCAGCTGATCGAGTGGGGCGAGCCGGATGCAGAAGGCTACCGGGAGGTCATTAACCCATTGCCACTGGGCGATTATTGGCTCAGCTACCAGGTATCCTCCCAGCTGGCCTATGGTGCACCGCTAGCCTTCGAACGGAAAAGGAGCCGTCTGGTTCCAGAGTTTCAGGAATACGCCTTGCCGTCGTTAAAGTTCCGTCAGCCGATGGCCCGCCCAACGGCCAGCACTGAACGACCGTTCAACTTCGCCATCAGCGGGCTCGAGTCGATCAGCGGGAATTGGCGGCTAACCGTCAGCAGCGCGACGCTGGCCGATGGCCAGGTCGATTACAGTGTTGCTTGGCTGGTTGAGGTCAGCGCGCCCAACGCCCAGTCGTTCAGTGGTCAGACCCAGCTTGATCATCAACCGGGGGACTCGATGGTGCGCTTCGCGCCCATCCCAGTAGCCGACTATGGCACGCTGCAGCTGTCACTCGATGGCTTCGTCGCCAAGGACCTGATCGACCTCGCATTGAAATGGGAATATCCGGGCTAACGCCCGAAGGGCGACTGGCGCGGCGCAAGAACAGCGCGCGACGCGTCTCAGTCGTGCTGCACGCCGCCCTTGCCGTGCACATGGCCATGACCGAGTTCATCGCTGGACGCTACCCGAACCGAGACAATCTCGATGGCAAAGGTCAGCGTCTTACCGGCCAAGGGATGATTCATATCGCAATCCACATTAAACCGACCCACCTTGACGATGGTGACCTGCTTACGACCCTGGTTCGATTCGACCGTCGCGGTCATGCCCGGCAACCACTTGCGCGCGCCTTGCAGATGTTTAATGGGGATACGCTGAAACGCATCAGCCTGAACTTCGCCGTAGGCCTGCAACGGCGCCAGGCTGACGTCAACTTTATCACCATGGGTTTTACCCAATAGCGCCGACTCAACACCGGCTAACATATTGTTGTGACCGATCAGGATGGTCATCGGTTCGCCGCTGTGGCTGCTTTCGATCTCGGTTGCGTCTTCACTCATAACATAGTGAAACTCAACCACGGAATTATTGCTGATTAACATAGGGCGTCTCTAAGGTTCTGGCAATGGATGGCGGGGATTGTGCCGCTAAGGCTAGGGCTTGGCAACTGCAATTCTAGCGGCCGTCACGGCCGCCCCGATTGACGGCTAACGCGCCGGGCCGGTGATCTGCGCCCCGAGCTACAGGGTCGGAAAGCTCTTTGGGTCATATAACCCAAGCCCGCCACGGTTCAGGTAAACCAAGCCGATACAACTGAGCCAGACACCACAGGCCATGATAAAGAGCAGACCGCCATCGGTGTTACCGGCCGCATCGACGATGCGATTGACGCCCAAGGGCGTGGCCAGATGGAAGAATATCGCACCCGTCATTAGGCCAGCACCCAGCAGGGCACCGGAGAGGCGCTTACGCGGCCAGAGGATGAGCACACTGGCGACCAGCTCAAGCGAGCCAATCAACCAGGGTCCGTAATTCTCAAACGGCACTGCCAGTAGATTTAACAGGGGCAGGCCGGCCATCCAACTGGCGATGGTCGAAAAGATGATCACCGTCTCTTCGGAGCCACTGAATTTAAAAAACAGCGACTGTATAAAGACAAACGCGACATAGATGGCCAAGCCATGGGGGAGGAATTTTTTCATATGGGGTTCCTGGGCCAGTATAGGGCGGGTTGGCAGTATGCCACCCCGTTTCGGACGTCGCCGCAGGCTATAAGTTCAACCCAGCCAAAAAAATATACAGCATTGGGCTGCTAAAACATACCATCAACACACCAACCCCATAAAACCAACGGCGCAGACGGCCTAGTTGTCCTTTTTATCCCGGCCGCCGAAAAACTTACGCACCAGGGCCACCAGGCCCAGCACCAGGACGATGCCGAACTTCTTCAGGAAGATCAGGGCGACGACAAAGAACCCGGTTTTTGCCAGCACCTTACCGGCGACCAAGCCGCCAATGCCATAGGCAGCCAGAGTATCCAGGCTGGAATCAAACTCGGCGTAGGTGTTGCCCGTGGTGAAGGCCGGCATGTTCAACACCGTCGGCAGGGCGTTTTCGACCTCTGCCAGTTGCGCCATATCGGCAACGAAATTGAGCACCAAGACGCCTTCGCGACCGAGCACGCGAATATTATAATTGAGCGTGGTATCGGGGCTGTTATCGAAGCGCAGCTCCTTAGCCCAGTGCAGTTTCTTACCAACTTCATCATAGTAGGGCCGGGCCGCCCAATCGACCAACTCGATCGCGCCATAGCCTTCGGAAACGCGCCACTCACTCGACTGCCGTGTGTCCGCCTGCATTTCGCCTAACAATTCGTTGTAATCTATCTCATTAGCGTCCTCGTCACTGACGTGGCCATCGTCTTCATAGTCGACGGTGACGCCCCAAGCCTCTCCAGCCAAGGGGGTGACGCGTACCGGGAAGATCATACCCAGGGGCAAGTCATTACCCGGCGGATTGCCCCAAGCCTCAACCAAGACCTTCTGCGCGTCTTCGGGCGAGAGATAGTAGTAATCTTCGGGTATCTCTAATTGGGCGATGCCACCGGGTAATTCAATCAAACCGTCCTGGTAGCTCAGGCCTTTCAAAAAGGCCTCTTCCGAGCGATATTGGGCCTGGGTCTCATCATCATAGAGCGCCAGCTCTTGATCGGAATTGATATGGATTTGCGGGGCACCGGCCAGGGCAAAAACGGCGGAGCTAACGCCGATCACCAGGATCAACGTTGAGTGAATCGATTTCATTGGGCTTCCTTTTGGCGTTTAGTCGACCGAGTCATAATCTATCCTTCCAGTCGAGGCTTTACTGCGGAACGCTCGGCGCTCCGTTAACTAACCTGGTCACTATAAGCTTAGCAAGCAAGTATTACTGAGACCCATATCATAAAACGCAGGCTAGAATATTGGAACCGCAAATTGATCTAGCCACCACCACTTTAAGCCGGCCGTGGGAGCAGCCCGTCTACCCTGAACCGACTGGTGTCGTAACTGTATACTTGGCCGGTATCGATGTTTTTAAATTCAACCTGCCTTTGCCCTGTGGCACTGATGAACCGTTGCTGGTTGGTTGGCCTGTTCGCGCTGAAAGCGCTGCCGTTGTATAGCGCCACATTGATCCCATCGGCCCAGCGTGCTGCCGGGTATTCAAAACACAGAACACCTGCCGCCCGCATATCCGTACCTAGCCGTTGAGCGGTGCGGTAGTCGCTTGGGTGCCTAATAGCGTCTTTATAGTGATCGAAAGGCGGCTCTTGCAGACGCACACCGCATTCAGTTCGATAGCCAACGTCAAAGAGCGTGTGTTGGCCGGAAAGGGGCTTGCTGGGCATGGCTTCCGATGACATCGACTCTAGGTAAACCAGGCGATAAAAACTCGACTCTGCCAGCGTGGTGGGCACGTCCGTTGCGCCATAGAACAAGCCAGGCTGATGTTTTTGTCCAAACCGGGAGCCCCTTTTAAGCGGCGGATAGCGAAAGGGTGTCGCGAGTAAGTAGTGCAGGCTATGGCTGTACGGCGGCTGGGGCGGCTTGGATCGTTCCAGTAATTGCTCCAGCACAGCTTGCTCGGCCAGGGTGTCGACATAGGCGGTGGTAGCAATCTGTTCTTGGCTCTCCACTAAGCGATACACCGTGCCAGAAATCGTCTGCATCGCCTTTTCACCCGCACAGCGTTGCCAGATGCTCACACCTTGCCCCGGATGGCATCCACAAACTGAACCACGGCTATCATCCCGGCAATGCTCTGAATTTGCACTGCAGGAATACCACAGGTGACGGTGTTGTGCGTTCTCATGAAATGGCGGGTCCAGCTTTGGTCGCCGTCATTCAGTGCGTATAAGGCTCGGGCCAAGCGGATCAGCATCAGCGCTAACTCACCGTGCTTACTCTGTGCCGGCAGGGCTTGAGTCTCGTCATGGGCCAGATTATTGACCCATTGCCTGGACTTCCCCAATACCGCGGCCATTTCCGATTGGGTTAAATGCAGCTGTTTGCTTGCGGAAAGGAACGCTTTGCGCAGCACCAGATCTGGGTCTGGTTGCAACAAATGAGCGGACATAGACCACCTCACGAGATGTCAATATATAGCATATACTGGCCAAATCGCCAATAAAATACAACAGACTTCATGTTTCGAATAGAACCGTGGCGCGACCCCTTAGTGGTCCAGTCGACCTTGATTTTGGTAAGCTTACGGAATTTAAACCGGCACGGTAAATCCATCTAAAGTAGAAATATACCGCCTTTTCAGTAGCTTGCGTTCATGTAGTATTAGCCTTTCTCGCCTTATTCACCCCATACGATAATTGATTTAGGAACACTTATTTTTCGGCTGGGTATATCAAAACATTACATTCACATAAGGAATTATGATGGTTACCTGTTACTTAAAGTATGTACTTGACCCATTTAAATTGAAGGAATTTGAACACTACTCGAAGCTGTGGATTCCCCTCGTAGCGAAGCTCGGTGGTCAACATAACGGATATTTTCTTCCTCATGAAGGACCAAACAATATCGCAATTGCGCTCTTTACTTTTCCAAGTCTTGCCGCCTATGAGAAGTATAGAGTGAGCGCTAGTACAGACCCCGAGTGCCAGGCAGCAATGGCCTACTATACCGAAACAAAATGTTTCTTAAGTTTTGAACGGTCCTTCATGAAACCACTATTTGGGTAAAACCTAACAGTTAAGTCGTGACGGGTACTTCACTGATCGCTTAAAAAGCTTCCAAATAGAATGGGCTAGAGCTAGACCCTACTATTATTGTGGGATAACCGTTGGACCTTGTTTTGCCAATATCCTTACCAAGGCTTGCTGGCTACAAACGCCAATCATTTGAGCTGTTGAAACTATCCGTAGGCCACGCCATGCCTAAGCGCGGCCCAACAAGTTCCCGCCACAAAAAGGAAAGTCCAGCGGTGAAATTCGTCGGGCCGATTGGCCCGACCTACGGTGTTGGTCGAGGGCGTTTAGAGCAATGACATACGTAGGTTGCGCCAAGCCCAGGCGCGGCCCAACAAATTCCCGCCACAAAAGGAACGTCCAGCGGTGAAATATCGTCGGGCCGATTGGCCCGACCTACGGTGTTCGTCGCGGGCGTTTGGACCCACGACAATCCCGAAGGTTGCGCCAAGCCCAGGCGCGGCCCAACAAGTTCCCGCCACAAAAGGAACGTCCAGCGGTGAAATATCGTCGGGCCGATTGGCCCGACCTACGGTGTTCGTCGCGGGCGTTTAGACCAACGACATCTGTAGGTTGCGCCAAGCTTAGGCGCGGCCCAACAAATTCCCGCCACAAAAGGAACGCCCTGCGGTGAAATTCGTCGGGCCGAATGGCCCGACCTACGGTGTTGGTCTCGGGCGTTTGGACCCACGACATCCGTAGGTTGCGCCAAGCCTAAGCGCGGCCCAACAAATTCCCGCCACAAAAGGAACGCCCAGCGGTGAAATTTCGTCGGGCCGATTGGCCCG
>Ga0307488_10005902_pt1 | contig 10106 bp, 13 predicted proteins | sample SB02metaG_FD_202248 | JGI IMG/M metagenome (GOLD analysis project Ga0307488, IMG submission 202248) | Sea-ice brine microbial communities from Beaufort Sea near Barrow, Alaska, United States - SB 0.2 | ecosystem: Environmental > Aquatic > Marine > Coastal | place: USA: Alaska | collected...
GGCGGTCATCGGCACCGCGGTGAACCAAGACGGTCGCTCCAGCTCGCTCACCGCGCCCAACGGGCCCTCTCAGCAAGCCGTGATCCGTCAGTCGCTGCACGGCACCGCCGTGACTCCCGCCGAGGTGGCGGTGCTGCAGATGCAGGGCACCGGCACGGGGTTGGGCGACCCCATCGAGGTGGGCGCTGCCGCCGCCGTGTTCCGGCGCGCCCCGGCGGGCGAGGATGGCGGCGCGCCGCTGGTCCTAGAGGCGATCAAGACTTTGGTGGGCCACGCGGAGACCGCGGCGGGTGTCACCGCGCTGGCGCAACCCCTGGAGGGCCTGGTGCGCATGAGCACGGCAGCGATCATGCACCTGGTGGCCCTCAACCCGTACATTCAGGGCGTCATCCACTCCGCCGACACAGCCGTGGGCGGCGGCGGCGCGGGGATGCGGATGCCACGGCAGGGTGCCGCGCAGGTCTCGGCGGGGCCCGCGGGCGGCGGCGGCGGCGGCAGCGGAACCGCGGGTGGCACGAGCGGCTTCGGGTTCCAGGGCACCAACGGTCACGCGGTGATGCAAGCAGTGGCGGCCGAGCCCCGCGGCGGCGCGCACCGCGGCGTCGCCGGCGCGCGCTCGTCCCTGACAGTGACGGACCGGCAACGGTTCTGGGTGGTCCCTGAGACGCACGCGCTGTTGACGTCCGTGAACGCGTCGCCGCCAGACCGCTGCGTGGCGCAGGCGGTGCTAGGCGCGCGGCGGGACTGCGACATGTGGGACCACCGCGTGATGAACCGGGCGCTCTTCCCGGGCGCCGGCTTCATGGTGTGGATTCAAGCCCCTTCTCTTGATGGCTCCCGGGCGTCGCCTTGCTGGCTCACAGGGGGACAGGACCAAAGCCTGGTGCCTCCTTGATCCGCACACATGCGGAAATATCCTCGATTTGATACAAGCTACGGCATCCCCTCTGTCTCTCTCAGTCTATGTTTGTATCAGGGGTTTCACCGCGCGCAACTAATGGGTTTTGATGACTGTGTTGCCGTGTTCCCTGTGCTCAGGAGCTGGCGGTGTGCGGCGCGCACATGATGGGCGGCGCCTCCGACGCCATTTCGCGCGGTGGGATCGCCATAGTGGCCGCCATAGTGCCTGTGCCCCTGGTGCTGGCGGGCGGGGCCGACGCCCAGGTGGTCATCATGGTGGGGACGTAGGATAGACAGTGTCTGTGTGTCCGACTGAAAGCCCCGTGTGAAGTTGTGGAAGTTTGTGACACTCGGTGTGATCCTAGCATCTGAACGGGTGTTGCTCCTACGTGTGTTGTGCTCCCGACTGCACGGAGTGGCGCACAGACTCAGGTGGGGAGACCGTCGAGGTGGCCTCCGCGTCCGCGCGCGTCACGCCGCACCTGCGGGCTCGCGCACGGCGCATGCAGATGGAGGCGCCCGCGGCGGCGCACCACCAGTCCTCCTCCATGTCTCTCGCGTCGGACTTGCTCTACAGGGGCGGCATCGGCGGTGGCAGTCTGACCCCACTGCCGCCGACTCGCAGCGGCGGCAGCTGCGACACGTACGCCACCGGGACCATCCAAGAGACGGACGGAGCGTCCAACGGGTTCACGCCCTGTAAGAAACCCATCTACTTGATGAGCCAAACATCACATCAAATCCCAACATATCATCCCATTAACTCCGATGCACATATCATCCCATCCACGTGACCCCAACCTCCCAGTGACTGCATCAGCATCCCGTGAGCGTGACCCCAGCCTCCCACCAAACGGCGCTGAGCTCCCACCACCTCCGACCTGACCCGCAGACCACACGCACCCGGCGTCACTGGACAATGCGCTGCAGCTGGCCGCCGCGTGCGCCACCGCCGCTTCCGACCGCAGCCTACTGGTCCTAGCCGCCTTCAGCGCCTTCGCCGCGCCGCGCGCCAACTCTGGAGTCGCGCGCCTCCGCGCCTCGGCGGACGTTTGCAAGGGCGAGGAGGCGCAGTCGCAGTGTTCCAACCACGCGCTGCTGGGCTCGAGCGGCGTGCTGCTGGCGCGCGTGAAGGGGCTCGACGTGCGGGCGATGCGCCGCGGGACCGTCCCCGCGGTGGAGCCGGCCGCGAGGCAGCGGGAGAGTAATGTCCTCGGCGGCATGTTCAACAAGCAGGTTCCCAGCCTGGCCTCCGCGGTGACTGATGTCGCCAGTATCCGTGCCACAGTTCTCCGGAATATTTCGGCAGTGCTGGACGACAGCGAGGTGGGGTTACAAGTCGGGACCGCGTTGAAAGCGCCTGGTATCGGAACTCGAAACTATGAAATTTTGAAGAGCTGCTTCAAGTTTTGCTCTCAATTACAATTTGCGCCCCTGCAGCAAGGAAACCTGCGTCGGCAACTACAACCTGATCGAGGTAGACTCAGGCGGCTATTGCCCGCCACATCATACAACGTATGTTGACCCTGATTCGTTGAGTCAACGGCATCTTGTGATGTGGCGTGATGTGGCGAGCAACATCTGTCATGCCCTAGATCAAGGCCGGGATGAGCTCCCACACTGGCATGGAGCTGATCGCCGCGTTGCAGCGCGAAATTCCTGGCCTGACGCTGCCGGCATCCATGTTGTATGACTGCCCAACCGTGGACGACGTCGTGGCCCTGGTCACCTCCACCGTCGCTGGAAACAACGCCGCCCGCGGAAATCTCGCGATTGAGTATTCTGCCCCGATGATCGCCAACGTGATGCCAATGGACCAGGCCGCGGCGCTGACTTTGACCCGGGAGCAGTACTTGTTCTGGTCGCACAACCTGATGTTCCCTTCTTCCTGCGCCTATAACATGGGCTTCATGCTTCAGTTTGATGCAGAGGTAGATCAGAGCGACCTGCATATGGCGGTGACTCGCGTGGTGGAGAGGCACCCGGCGCTGCTCGTGCACGTCTCGTCCGACGGGACATCGCAGCGGCAGCCCACGGTGTCGCAGTGGGACGCCGCCTTCGCGCGGGCCACCGAGCTGCGGACGCTGCCGGGTCTAGATGCGGCGGCCGCCGCCACGGAGTCGGCGAAGGTAGGGAATGGCAGATGCTTATCGCCAAGTCATAGGATGCGACTTGACTCAACAAACGAATGTTGATAATGCATTTGATGACGGGGCGAGCAATATTTGCCAGACGCTGTGCGCAGGCAGTGTCGATTGACCACCCGGCGGTGGTAGCGGCGTGCTCGGTGGCGTTCGATATTACGCACAGCGCGCCGCTTCGATTCTGCCTCGTGGGGAAGCGTGCACTGTTGGTGGTGATGCACCACGTGGTGTGTGATGCCTCCTCACTCTCCATCCTGGCGCAGCAGCTTCACGCCTCGCACGCCGCCATCCGAGCCGCCCGCTTTAGCGGCGACGTAGAGGTAGAAGTAAACGTGAACAACGAGACAAATAACCACGAAAACATGAGCGACATTAGCACCGGCCGCATCATCTGCGGCGGCGGCGGCAATCACAAGGTGGGGTGGTGCATGGTGAAAACCGTGTTGAAATCGCCTGGATTCAGCGCCCCAATCTGAAATGCGACGAAGTGCTTATAAGGTTTGCTCGATTTTTAGCTTGCGCCCCTGGAACAAGGCCGAACCCCTTGAGGCGGAGTTTGGTTTCTTCGTGCATGCCGCCGCGCAGGCGCAGCAGTCCACCGCCACGCGAGAGGTAGGGCCTGCCAGACGTTTCCTGCCACGTCAACCAACGCACTCTGTACCCTCATGTATTGGTCTGATGGCATCCAAGAGCTATGACGCGGCGAGCACTACCTGCAAGGCCCTGGCTGGTGGAGAAGTTGGATCACTGGGAGACGCTGCTGACGGCGGGCAACTCCGGCGCCTTCAAGCCGCTCAACTTGCGCCAGGATTTTCCCCTGGGTCCCAACAACGCCATCGCCGCCTCCGCCAAGCGGCGACCCTGCGCGAGCATCGTCATGGACATCCCACCAGCGCTTGCCGCAATGATGCGAGCCGGAGCGGGGGGCAAGGGCCGTACCGCCTTCTCCACCCTCATCACAGCGTGGGCGCTCACGCTACGGCAGCAAGTAGGATCTAGCAGATATTTGCTCGCCACGTCATAGGATTCCATTCAACTCAAGAAAAGCGGTTTAAGAATGGATTTGATGACGTGGCGAGCAACGTAAGCCAGGCCGTAGTAGTAGGCGGCGCGGACGGCGTCCAATCGGCCGGTCGACGACCTCGTGGTCGGCACCGCCTTTGACCTCCGCAGCATGACCAGCATGAGCACGTCCGACAACGTCGGGTGCTTCTCCACGGTGTTGCCCGTGCGCTGCAATGTCGCGGACGTCGCGGACGGTACCTTCGAGGGCCTCGCGGACCGCATGCACAACGTGTGCCGCTCGGCGTTCCGGCACCCGGACGTTTCGTTGATGGGCATCATCGAGCGGTTCAGCCCTCCGAGGCAGGGCCTGGCACATATTGCTTGTGCCCGCCGCGTCATTGACATGCTAAGTTGAACCCTCGTTTCTTGAGTCGATAGCGATTCTTCATGCGGCGAGCAATATGTTTGCCAGGACCATTGCCCGCCACGTCATTTACACGCATTTAAAGAGCCCTCGTTTTCTGTTAAACGACATTCTAAGACGTGGTGAGCACGAGCAATATCTGCCGGGTCCTACTCCGAGGCGCGCGGGCGGAGGCAACCCGCTGTTCAGCACATGCTTCAGCTTCGTGTCTCTTCCCCTCCACACATCCAACTCCTCCGCTCCCTCCGCTCCGATGCCTGACGTCACTGCCGTCCAATTTCACGAGGCTGTGTTTGAGCTGTGGCTGGTTATCGGCGAGGTCGCCAAGGGGGGCATGACGGGCGACCTGATGTACGACACCACGGTGTTCAGCCGGCGCACGGCGACGGCCATCGCGGCGTCCTTCACGGCGTGCCTGGAGCGTGTGGTGACGGACCCGGGCGTGTCGCTGGACGACCTCGACGAGCGCATTGCTATGCCCCGCGCTGAGGCGTCGGTGCCGCGGAGCCTCGCGCCATCCGCGGAAAGCGCTCAGAGTGCGGTGGCACGTTTGTGTGACGCCACGGAACGCGGTGCCCCTGCCGACAGTACCGGCGTCGCCGCGGGGCCGCTGGGTCACGCGTGGGGCTTCCTCGAGGCTGGCGTGGCCGCCGAGGCTGCGGAGACGATCGCATCTGCGTCCAACCCGGTCGCTGCGATATGCGACGTTGGTGAAGGTGTTGTGATGACGTACGCGGACCTGGAGTTGCAGGCGCGCGCGGTGGCGGACATGTTGCAGAAGGCGTCCTCGCAGGACACCCCCCGAGTGTCGGTGCTGGCCCCCAACGGCTGGGGCGTGCTCGCGCTGCACTTCGCCACCGCGCTCGCCGGCGGCGTCGTGGGCAACCACAATATGCACCTGGTGGCGCCTGAGCTGGCGTACCAGCTGGAGCGCTTCGAGCCCCACGTCATCGCCGTCGCCGGTGACGCCCTCAACGCCGTGGCCGACGCCGCGCTGACACTCACCGGCATCGGCCGGTCGGACTCATGCCCCGCGTCGTTCCGCCTCACCGTGCCTTGGGACTACAGCACGCTCTTGGCCCCACGGGTCGATCGGGCGCTGCTCGGCGTCTCACCCGCGGATCCCTACATGCTCTACTTCACATCCGGCACGTCCGGGAAGCCCAAGGTTGGGCCTGGCAGTTATTTCCCGCCACGCAGTCATAAACATCTTGAACCTTCGTTCATTGACATGAACTGCATCCTATCACGTGGCGAGCAACATCTGCCTGGCCCTAGCCCACGGGCGTATTGTTGACACAAGACATCGTGTGCCGGCATGCCGTGGGGACCATCGCGGAGATGCGGCTGCACTCTGGCGATGTATGGCTGCACGCTGCGCCCATGTTCCACCGAGTGGACGCGTTCGCCGTGTATGCCATGACGGCAGTGAGCGGCACGCACGTGTCACAGCCCGTGTTTGACGCCTCCGCCACGCTGCGCCTCATGAAACAGGAAGGCGTCACCGTCCTCAACATGGCAGGGACCGTCACGGTGTCTTTGTTTTCAATTCCAAGGCTAGTTGGAGGTAGATGTCTACAAGTACGCGTCTTACTGGTCGGTCTCCACTGGTCGGTAAACACACCCTTTGCCTATTGCCCACCGCTAATCCACGTAATCGTATGCGTTGTAAACGCTGGTTTCTCGAGTGATTCGGCATGCCTTGACGTTGCAAACAAAATCTGCACGGCCCTGTAACGCGGCCTCGACCATGGTGGCGTTGATGTGCGCTAGTCCGGTGCGCGGACTCGTCGACCTATCCTCGTTGCGCCTCGTCAGCTGCGGCGGCGGCCCACTCGCGGCGGCGGTGGTCAAGCGAGCCATCGGCACCTTCGGGTGCGAGTTCTTTGTGTCGTACGGTAGGGCCGGGCAGTATTCCTCGCCTAGTCATCGACACGTATTTTGAACCCTCGCGTATTGGCGCAGAGTGCATCAGGTGACGTGGCCAGCGATGTTTGCCAGGCGCTATCTCACGGCATGACCGAGTGCTGCGGCAAGATCACTATGAGCCTGCTCGAGCCCGCTCAGCGCATGAGTGGCACCGGTGATTCTCACTTCTCCGAGCAGCTCGAGACGGTCTGCACGTCCGGCCGACCATTCCGGTTGCAGAGCGTGCGCGTGGTAGGGACAAACAAAACATGTTTGCCGAGTCCGCCACGTCGTCCAATGCGTTTGAACGCTGATTTCGTGAATTAAGCAACATCCTATGACGAGGCGAGCGATATATGCCCAGCCCTGCCCCGTGGTCACATACGAAGGCGATGTTGTGGTACCCGGCAGTGGCGTGGTGGGCGAGGTGCAGTGCCGCGGTCCCACTGTGTTCGATGGCTATTGGAAGAACCCGGCGGCCTCCACAAACAACTCCACGGCCGAGGCGGAGGAGGAGGACCGATGGTTCTGCACTGGTGACTTGGCCACTCTAGACGCGCGCGGGTACCTGAACGTGGTCGACCGTAAGACAGACATGGTCCTTGTGGGCGGTGAGAATGTCTATAGCGCGGAAGTGGAGGCTGCTTTGCACTCCCACCCCGCCGTCGAACAGGCCGCAGTCTTTGGCGTGGACAACGAGCTACTGGGCCAGATAGTGCACGCCGCGGTGGTGCTCCGGTCCGGCCGGTCGGCGTCTCCTCAGGAGCTCACCGCGCACGCGCGCGGCCTGTTGTCCGCTTACAAGGTCCCCGCAGTGCTCACCGTGGTGGAGTCGCTGCCCACCAGCGGTACCGGGAAGGTGATCAAGACCAAGCTGCGGGTGATGGCGATGGCACCGAAGCGCACTGGCGATGCGACTGTTGCGGTCGACACTGATGGGGAGGATGCGCAAGAGTACGCCGCGGTGTGGCGCACTATCCCGCCAACTGCGGAATGGTCCGCCGTGCCGGCCGACTCCTCCGCGATTGTCGTCATCACACCCGAGCCACACGGACTGCTGGAGCCGGCGGTGAGCACGGCGTCCGAGATAGCGAGGGTCACGCGCTCCGTGCTTGATCGCATCGGCGACGAGCTCGCTGGGCGCGAGGCGGCGAGCGTGGCGGTCGTCTCGTGCCCGTTTGTGTCGAGCAGCGCGGCTCCAGGTTCGCCCGAGAGGGTCGCGCCGACGCCGCACGCGCCACTGACCGGTTTGCTCCGGGGTGTTGTCTCAGAGCAGCGCCGGCTGCGGACAGGCGGCGCGGTGCGGCAAATCTGCGTCAGCGCAAGCGCGGCCGGTGCCGGTCGCGTTGATGACGCGCTGAACGCGCGCCTTCCGCCGGAGAGCGAGGAGCCCGAGGTGATCGTCCGTGGCGGCGATGTCCTCGCCTTGAGGCTCGAGCGCCATGCACGGCGTCAGATGCCGCAGATCGAGGGCGTAGATGCCGGCATGCACATGGCAAGCTGCCTTGTCGTGGTCGAGCCCCATGGGGACATTGCCCCCGGGGGTGCCACCGCCGCTGCTATCGCCTTCCTTGCGTCGCGCCCCACGTGCCAATCCATCGCTGTATGGGCGCCGGCGATGCTCAGCCCGGGGTCACGCCCGACGAAGGCCATCGACGATGTTTTGTCGTCCGCCGCCGCCTGTGGCGTTCAGGTCACCTTCTCGGCTGTGGACATGCGCGACGACGCGCAGGTTGCTCGCGCGCGCCAGGCGGCGCTGTGGGGCGATGACATAAGCGGGGAGCGCGTGGTTAACACCGTCGTTTGCATCCGAGCACCTGCTTCAGACGCCTCGGGTGATGTGTCTGGAAACGGCTCGGCGTTGGGGCTGACGAAAACTGAGCTTGTGCATATGTACGCGCAATCCGTCGGCCTCATGAACGCGTTGGACGCTCTGAAGCCCACGGCGTTGTTCACCATTTCGCCATTTACCGCAGCGGATGACGCGATGACCTCGCCCCTGTGGCTGGCCTCGCGTGCGCTACACGACGCCGTGGCCACGGTCATCTCTCAACGGCACGGCACGTGCGTAGCGTCAGTAATCCCCCAGGTACTGTCACCAGTACCTGAGGGATATGATGAGCGGATCCTCAGGACACCCGCCAGCAGGATCCGCACACGGACCCTTCCCATCGGCCCTCCAGCCACGACGTGCAGCCCGGCCGTCACTCCGTCACGCGCCACACCACACGAGCACCTCGACCAGCGCCGCGACACACGAGGCCACCAGCCGCACCTCAGCGACCAGGAAGACCCCCGACGCCGCTCGATCCTCATTTTCTTTGCCGCGCCACACAAGACCACCGCCATGGCACCAGTACGTCCCGCTCCGCACCCAGCGTCTAAGTCCACCCGACGGCGTCTTACTTCCCCCCTCAAAACACCGGAGAATCATGGTACCCGGTCTTTAACAGCGTGCGACGGCGCGGCCGCGACGCGACGCGGCGATACGACACCAGCAACGCGGTGTCGGCTGCGGCAAACACCTCGCAGCCGCCGCCGGCTGCCGGAGCGGCGCGCAGTCGAGCGACACAGCTGTCTCGCCCGTACAACGACCCCGCGTCTCGGACAACGACCCCGCAAAATATCCGCGTATCAATTCTTTGACCACGACCAATTCTTTGATACGGGACACCGCCGCCGCGCTCGCGCGAGACCGGCACGCGCGCGGGCGGACGCCTCGCGACGCGCGGGCGCGTGCGATGCTTCTTTCGACACGGCGACCGCGCTCTTAGCGCCGCGCTATACCGCTTATATTGTTCACCGTCGGTCCGGCTTCACACAAAATGAAAGCTACGAGCCGTCGACCTTTTTTATTTTTTCTTGCTGCTCAACGGAAGCCAATATCTGGACGCGACCATCCACGTCCACGCGTACCGGCGCGCGCGGTACCGTCTGCGTTTGCGTCCCGGGCGTGCGCGATACTTCATTCCGCGATTTGTTTGGAACCGCGACTCGTTTAGGATACTTCAGACCCGAAAAGTGGACGAGTGTAGGCCCCTGCCTGCCTGTTGAACAAGAGTCCCACAAATTCGCTCGCCAGGCTCAAGCGAGCTCAGCAGCCGCAGCCTAAGTGCTTAAGTGCTCCTTAAGTGCATCGCACCCATCGGCACCGCACGCGCAAGCACAGCCCAAGCTCAGCAGCCCGACTACCCCGCTCCAACGCTACAACACGCACGCACTTGCACCCCAGCTTAAGCTTAAGTGCTTAAGTGCTTAAGTGCCTAGGTGCTTATTAAGTGCATCGCACCCATTTGCACCGCACGCGCAAGCACAGCTCAAGCTCAGCAGCCCGACTATCCCGCTCCAACGCTACAACACGCACGCACCTGCACCCCAGCCTCGCCACCCGCAGCTCAGCTCTTCACACCCAAGCACGAGGGGCGGTAGCAATACCCAAGCAACGCAACGCTGCCAGCGCTATCGCTCGCCCTGCCTGCCATGCATCGCACGCTTAAACAGCACGCGCATCACACGCTTACACAGCACGCTACGATGCGAGAGCACGCATACCGCGAACCGCACGCTGTAACAGCTCGCCGCGCCGCATTCACTAGCGCTCGCATTGCCTGCCGCACACTGCACACTAACAGAGCACGCTAAGCTGCCAACATTATCACTCGCACCGCTGATCGCACGCTTACAGAGCATGTAATGCTGCCGGCGCCATCGCTGTCGCTCGCTCC
>Ga0307488_10005903_pt1 | contig 10105 bp, 15 predicted proteins | sample SB02metaG_FD_202248 | JGI IMG/M metagenome (GOLD analysis project Ga0307488, IMG submission 202248) | Sea-ice brine microbial communities from Beaufort Sea near Barrow, Alaska, United States - SB 0.2 | ecosystem: Environmental > Aquatic > Marine > Coastal | place: USA: Alaska | collected...
AGCGTCTATATGTAAGTTACCATTTGTTGTTTTTATTATTGATTGTTTATTAGCAGTAGTTCCAAATATATTTAGTATCCCTCCAACTGTAGAATTGTACGTACCTAGTTTCATTTCACTAGTAAAGTGTTTTATACCTCCTATAGTTTGATTACCTGTAGTGTAAACTCCATTTGTTACAGAACCAGCGTTACCTGATACAGATGTTTGAGTTACATTACTAACTTTAGCTGTATTAGCTGCAACCGCTGTTGTAGTACTTATATCGACACTACCTCCATTAACTAAAGATACAGTGTTACCAGATTGAGATAAATCCTGTGTGTCTGATTGAGTAGTTATATACCCCTGAGCTTTAACAAATGCAGTAGTAGCTACTTTAGTGCTATTGTCACTAGTAGATTGAGTGGTAGCAGTAGTAGCTGTATTTACAGTACCATTTAAATCACCTGCAAACTCGTCTGCATTAATGTTAAGATGTCTTTTTGAACCTGTTACCGTTGTACTCATATTATCTTAGTCGTTTTCTAGTTACTTTATATTTAATGTTTGCGTCTTTCGCTGCATCGTGCATCGATTTGTAATGAACGCTTAAAGGTCCATCAAAACCAATATAATAAGGAGATTTATTTGGTTGCCCAGAAGCTGAAAACTTTACTCTTAATTGTGTTCCTGTTGTACTAAACTGATGTGCACTAGTCGAAGTTTTGTCGTATGTTTCCCAATTACTACCATTGTTGTTACTAACATAAACTGTTAGCGTGCAATTGCTAGGTACTTTAAACTTATCTACATTTGAAACAAAAACTTCATCTACAGCTGCACTATTAGCTAAAGTGTATGTGCCATATATTATTTCCCAGTTACCTATAAGTCTTTTAGGATATGTTGATTCAGCATAAGTTTTAAATCTATGACCGTCATAAGAATATCCGGTTTGAACCCAATATTTAGTTCCATTAGCAGAAGCCATTAAAACATGATGACCACCATAGCTGTATCTACAAGTTCTTCCTCTACCTCCAGTTGTAGTATCTTCAGTTGTATTTTCATATCGTATACTACCAGGTGTTAATAAGTTTTCTCTATCAATCCAACCGCCTTGCATATTTTTATCTCTATCAGCAAAAGTTCTTATGTATGTAGGATAATCTGGATCTTTGTCCATTGGTAAACCAGATGTTTTTTGATACTTTGCACCAAACCTAAATAATACATCGAATGTTATGTTTGGAGTAGATAGCAGTATTTGGTTGTGTATAGTTGGATCACCTCCAGTAAAACAAGGAGTTATGTCAAGATCTAGTATTCTATTACTTCCACCTATCCACATTCTATTTGGAGCATTAGTTGGATCGTCAATATGTAAACCCATTTCATATCCATCATCACCATATCCAGCATCTCCTACATCACACCATAATAATTCTGGAGTTGAAGTTGAAGCGTCTAACACTACTTGGAAGTTTGAATTGTAGTAAGAAAAATAAAACACTCTATCATTTACTTCATCGTAAAACAAAGTGTGTCTATATCCATTTCTGTCTACATCCCCACTACCAGAATATTTATCTGCGGTTCCATCCGCACTACCTAAAACTTCTTCTGTTCCATCAGCCATACTTCTTCTTAAGCATCTTCTGTAGTGTCTTGCATCGTATTCACCAACATATATCCAATCACCAGCCGCAACTAAGCCACTAGTGTAATAAAGTCCTGCTGAAGATATATTTAAACCACTACTACCAGCGCCACCTATAAATCTTTGTGGGTTTGAATGTGTTGGTCTTGCATCTTTAACGAATGTTGTTCCACCGTTTACACAACCACTATAATCGAATGTAACATAACCATCAACATTATAAGTCATTACAACTCCTTTTTGTTGTGTCTTACTTATTGCTATTGATTGCATGTGATTATATGTTGATGTTGTATCTCTCCATAAAAAGTTACTATCATAAAATAACCTAGTCATAGAGCCATCATTGTTTAATCTTCTTAGAGCAAAACCATCTCCCCATCCAACAGTGAATAATAAATCACCATCAACCTCAAGTGCGTTTGGCCAACCAATAACTCTATCTCCACCATCGTAGTCTCCACTACCGCTGTTTACAACTGTATTTGAATAACCTCCTTTTGTAACTGGTAACACGCCTGTTTGCCCAAGATAGTCATTTTGAGCAGCACCTACAATACTTATAATATCCCCTCTTTCTAAGGTTTCAGTTTTAAACGCCATCTTCTATTTCTTTTATTTTTGCCTTAGCTTCTGCAAGTTGTTGCTTAAGCGATCTAATTAAATTGTAGTCTGCATCTCTAGCTTCTTCTAAAGCTATATCAGCTAGTCTTTGGTTTTCTATCCAAGTCCAATATATTTTGTTATCACCATTCATTATGACGCTATTGTTGTTGTTATCCAAAATTGGTGAAAGTCACTACTGTTACCACTAACCGTATACATAAAGTTTGTGTTTAGCCCTGAGTAAACCAAACTAGCAGATCCTTCTGCTAAACTACTCTGCGTTGCATGTTGATGTTTATAAACATTATATGCGGTAACAAACCTACCTTTTGATGATGGTGGGTTCCACTGCACATAATAAGCTTTATTTAAATTTACAACACTCATAGTTGTAATTTCAACACCACTAACAGCAAAACTTCTTGTCCCTGTTAGCGCTGCACTATACACACCATTTTTTACTGCATAAACTCTATAAGCCTGTGTCCCAGGCACATCAAATGAATTATCTATAATACTCATTGTAGATGCAAAGTCAGCGGGTGGGATTATAGATATTAATCCATAATCTCCACCAGCCACTGAGCTGAATATTAAGTAGTTGTCTATATCCGCCGTTGCAGAAGCCGTAAAAGTTACATTTATAGTATCATTAACAATTGATGTTACTAGGTTTGTAGGTGCGGCCGGAGCGGTATGGTCAACATGATTTAAAAATTTTATTGCCATAATTCAATTAAAAAGTTAATTACGATATTGCAGGCATTTTAGTTATAAGTACTAAATAGTCTTGCGAAGTTCCTGGAGCATTTCCAAATACAACGTCAACAGCATTATCACTGTTTCTTCTAATATCCGTGTGTACAACATCATAAGTTGCACCAGTTCCTGCATTTCCATAATCTAATAACTGTACCATTACGCGAGGAGTTGCAAAACCATGTGTTATAGTGTAAGTTGTAGCAGTACTACCTGATAATAGTTTTGTCTTTTTTAAGTTAGCAGAAGTTATAGCATTTAACTGTGTTTGTATCGCAGACGTAACACCACCTACATAATTAAGCTCTGTAGTTGTAGGAGTCAATCCATCAATTTTACCAATTTCAGTTGCTGTTAACGCAGCAAAAGCATTTATCTCACCAGATGTCATTCCAGCAAGTGTAGCTAGTTGAGCGTCGTAAGCTTGAACGTCAGTACCTATTACTAATCCTAAAGATGATTTAGTAACGTTAGAGTTTAACAATGTAGTTATAGCTGTTAGACCAGTACCACCATTACCAGCAGCTAGTGTTCCAGTAACACCCGGCGTAGCGTTTGCAGATCCATTAAAATTAGCTGTAGAAGTGCTTGCTAGGTTTGTTCTAAATGTTCTATTAGACGCTAACGTTGTCGCAGTGGTTGCATTACCAGCTAAAGCACCAGTAACATTACCAGTTAAGTTTGCGTTAACTGTACCTTTGACGTTAATTGTTGATGCCGCAGCACCAGGTTCACCGGTTGCAATACCAACTTGAAACACTGGGGCTTCAACACCAGAACTTGCATCATAAAAGAATGATGGGTATTTAGTTCCAGAAGAAACTATCTTACCATACCAACCTATGTCTACAGAGTTAGCGGTATTATCTTTTGCCATCTGCATCATGTTATCACCAATAGCAACAATCGAGCTAGTGATAGTTGTAGTGTCACCATTAACGATTAAATCTCCAGATATTGTTGTATTAACAGTACTTGCATTACCAATTGTAATGTTACTGTTTATCTGTCCTAATCTTGTTTCAAGATTACCTACAGATACATCTACATCTGTATTTGTTACTTTAGCAGTGTTTGCTGTAATTGCTGATGCTTGCCCAGAAGTTATTCCGGTTTTAGCTGTATTTGCTGTTATTGCTGAAGCTTGTCCACTTGTTATTCCTGTTTTAGCTGTATTGGCTGTAACCGCGTCAAACGTTGCTTTTGTCATAACACCCGCGGCAGACGTTGAAGCCGCTCCTAAAGCAATATTACTACCAGTAGATGAAATTACCGTAACGTTTGAGGTTGTTGTAGATTTAGATAAGTCTGTTGCAACATTAGCTTGTGCAGAACTAGTAAAAGCACCTGTGCTACTATTGTAACTTAATACACCACTTGCTGAAAATAGTCCTCTAATTGTACCATCAGGTTTTTGAGCAGATGCTATAGTCATATTTACACCATCAGGAGATAACGTTATATTACTACCAGCTACAAATTTAATATCTTGTGTACCTGAAGCAGCGCCAGACTTTGTTAATCTTAATAACACATCGTTAGTACTATCTACAAAAGATGTAGCATAAACGTTCTGTGTGTTTGCTATTGTTGTATCGTCCATAACGCTAATAAAAGTTGTACCGTTATGAAAGTTTAATTCGTTTGTTGTGCTGTTAAGCCATATAGAACCTTTACCAGCACCAGCAGGCGCAGATCCGTTTACATGAACTCTAGCATTTAATAGTTGATTATTGTTTAAATCAATATTATTTAAAAAGTTTACTGCCATTTTATTTTTGTTTTATGTTATATTAATTCATGTACGCTGTACCCGAGGTGTCTGCGCTAAATGATATTGTTAAAGTATTTTTGTTTGTGTGTGTTATAGCTGCTTGACCTACAGTTCCATCTGACAACTTAATAGTTACAGAAGGAAATTTACCTAGATTATGATTTACTGTCCAGGTTGTAGCAGCTGAAGCTTGTGCAAACTCAAAACTTAAATCTTGTGCACCAGCGAATAATATAATTGAATAAAATTGGTATCGTAACATTCCACCATTACCACTCACATAAGTAAGTGTTAAATCGTAGAAGTTTGTATCGTTGCTATCTAGTGCTATTGCTGTAACATTGTAAACACCATAGTTGTTTGGGATTAAGGTGTCAGCTATTATCACCTCTTTGTTTAAAAATTCAGATGTTATAAAACTTGCTACATCATTGGCGGTGTCTGAAACTTGCCATTTACTTATTTTAACAGTAGTTACATTAGAAAAGCTAAAAGGGTCTGTACTTGTGTTTATGTGTAAATCTCCTTTAGTTAAATTGTTAGCATCAGCACCATTAGCAAATCTATAAGAAATTTGACCAACAGCACCTCCAGAGTTATTGTTTTTAAAAAACTTTGCTATCTCTGTTAAAGTAAAGTTTTTAGTCGATCCACCACCATCACTACCTAATAGCTTATCATTAATGTCAACCGTATCTTCTAGGTATTGTGATATTCTAGACATTACTTTTTAGGTTTAGTATGAGTATACCCTTTGCTCTTTAGTTCTAAGTGTTTTTTATTGGTTTTAGCCTTAATAGCTTCTTTACCCTTATACATCATGTGTATTTTAAATGCCATTATTTCTTTACTTTTTCTAATGAACGCCCACCGAAATAAGCGCCTATTACTGTTATTAATACTAGCTGCAGTAAATCTGTCCATTTGTCTTCTACTTTAAAGCTTATAACACCACCATCGATAAATATCAATAACACTGTTGATACAACTAAAAATACCAAAACTAATGGTCTTATATTTTTACTTAGCCATGAATCTGAGTTCATGTCCATTTTCCACCTTTCTGTTACTTGCTTCTGCATCTCAGCCTCATAACCCATTATCATGTCTTTAATCTTAAGCTCGGCAGCTAGCTTCTCTTCTTTAGATGTAGTAAGGTTATCTAAAACCCCACCAACACTCTTTATTAATTCACCTGCTCCTGCTGATAGTAATTTACCTATCATTACGCTTGTATTCTTTCAGGCATTGAAAAATGACCTGGAGTTGTGCCTTTTAAAACTTTTTTAGATGATGGCATTTTAAACACTTTCTCTAATACAGGAGTACTTTTACTACCTGAGTATTTTAATACTTTTTTATCACGAAACTGATGAAACTGTTGCGAGTTGTTTTTAGCACCATCTACGTGGACTTTATTATTATGATTAGGGCTTTTGTTAACATTACTTGGGTGACCAGACATCTGATCATCATTGTTATCATTGTTCATATCAACTCTAGGTCCCATTCCTTTTTTTCTGTGTAATTCTGACATTTTTATTTTTTTTAGTGGTTTTCCCAAGGTAGATTTTTAGCATCTCCTGTTTCATACCATTTTCCTTTTACTTGTACCATTAAGCCATCTTCTGACCTAGGGTACGATTCTCCATCATAATATACTGCATTTTCACTGTAAGACAGTTTACCGGTTTTAAGATCAGTCATGTGCTTCATCTCATGGTTAAGGACTTCGTCGTGTAAAGATGTGCCTGGTATTAACTCTTCGTTCATATATATAGTACCATCTATATCAGCAACTCCCATTTCAGGCATAGCTACATACTCTATAGGATTACCTGGTATTTGTGAATCTTTACCACTATCACCAAAACTTAATTTTTGTTTAACCATACCGCTGTCAAATTCAACTGCAGTGGCTTTTCCTAGTTTGAATCCCATTATCTATCCTTGTCTTTTGTCATATCATCTATAGCTTTATTATAAACTTTATCTGTATATGACTTGTTATTATAAAATACACTTCTCTCAGAGAAAGGTAAGTCCTCCTTACCTAGTAAAACTCTGTATATCCTGCTTATCAATTGAGAGCATTTGTATGAAGTTTTAAATATAGAGTACTTAATAGTAGTTCTGTTTCTATGTCTCCATGTTTCTATCCAGCCTTCACGTTTTAACCTCTCCCATCTGTTTTTATCCCAAGAGTAAGTATATATACCGTTTATAAAATCATTCCTAGTAAATCTACCCTTACAATCTAAATATATCAATAGTTCTAAATCAGCATCGTTTAGCCCATAAGTTTTACAGGCCCACTTTCGTACGAGCCTGTAATACTTGAATAAACCTATTTCTCTTAAATCTGAAGGTTCTAGTCTCATTCAATTAAAACTACATCTCTGTCTCTTATAACTGTAAACAATGCTTCATCAAAGGTTATATCATGACCAGCTACTTTATCATAGTGTATAATATCTCCTTCGTTTAAACCTTGCACGAAGTTACCTACCGATATGATTTTAGCCTTTATATACCTATTGTCTACGTCTGTCTTTTCTGTTAGTATTAGTCCACCTACCTTTTTAACCTCTCCTAATACTTTTTTTATTACTATATAATTACTTACTGCTTTCATCGCCTCTCATGTTTGAAATTACACAATCTGCAGAGATAATAGTAGTAACAACACTTACTGCATTCTTAAGTGCTGACTTAGTAACAAGTACTGGGTCTATAATTCCAGCGTCAAGCATTTTGATTCTAGCGCCATCTATAACATTTATACCAAAACCAAACTCATCTTCACTTCCTTCTAGATATGTTATACCACCATTGTCTAGTATAGTGTGAAACGGTGATCTTATAGCTTGTAATAGTATTTCTTCAGCCTTATCACCGAATATTTCTTGCGAAGCGTTTAGCAATGCAACTCCACCACCTGAAACTATACCTTCTTTCAATGCTGCTTTTGTAGCATATATGGCATCTTCTACTCTATCACGCTTTTCTTTCAATTCTACCTTAGAATTAGCCCCTACTTTCACAATAGCCACCTTACCTGTAAGCATAGCTACTCTATCTTGTAGTTGTTTCTTCATAAAAGCGCCTTTTTCAGCTTTCATAGCTTTTTTTGCTAGTTTTATTCTATCTAAAACCTTACCTTCTTGCTCGTAAGTTGTGAGTATAGTGCTTTGAGTGTCTGTTATAGCTTTTTCTACGTCTCCTAAGCAGTTTACGTCTAAAACATCCATATCATCACCTAGTTCTTCGTCTATAACAGTAGCACCTGTCAAGCAAGCTAGGTCTTTTAACACCTCTCTTCTTGTAGGGCCAAAACCTGGTGGATCTACAACGTTAACTTTTATAACACCTTTAACTTTATTCATCATTAAAGCTGCTTTTACCTGTTGTTCTAGTGCACCTATTATAAGTAGAGCTCTTTTTGCCTTAATAGCATGCTCTAGCACTGTTTGTATCTTTCTTATGTTTTCTATTTTGTTAGCTACTATAAGTACTAACGCATCTTGTAGCTCAGCTTTGCTCTTTTCTACATCAGTTATCCAATTTGGTGATGTTAAGCCACTATTAAATTGAACTCCTTCAACTACTTCTACATGTGTAGTTTCATCTGAGGAGTTTTCTAGTAAAACAGAACCATCTTTTCCAACTTCGTTATAAGCATTTGCAATGAAAGTGCCTAATTCAGCGTCATTGTTGCAACTTATAGAAGCTACGTTAGTTAACATGTCTCCTGACACTTCAATTGCTTGTTTGTCTAAGTGTTCATTAACCTTTTTAAGTGATGAACTTATGCCATCTTTGATCTGTCTTATAGATAAGTCTTTGTAATTATCTTTATTTACTTCTTTTAACAGTGCTTCAGCAAGGACGGTAGCTGTTGTAGTACCATCACCTGCTTCTCTCACTGTATTTCTAGCTGCTTCTTTAATAAGGGTAGCTCCCATGTTTTCAACCGGGTCAAATAAGACAACAGATTCTGCTACTGTTACTCCGTCTTTTGTTATGACCGGGTTGCCTCTTGCATCTTCGTATATCACGCACTTACCTGAGGCTCCTAGGGTTGACTTAACTGCTTTCGCTAGCTTGTCCACACCCATTATTATTCTATTAGTAGCATCACTACCAAAGTTTAAGTCTTTGATAATGTGACTAGGTTGTATATCTTCCATGTATTTAATTTAATTTGATTGTATTTGGTTTTATTTGAAAGTTTTAACTACTTTAGGTCCTGCTGATGATTCTACTTTTTTACTGAAGTGGTCTACACTTCCGTTAATAGCAGCTTCAGCTCCCTCTAAAGTTTCACGTCTTGTAACGTCTTGCCAACTATCCTCTTTATTAGGATCTAGGCATTCTGTTTGGAAAAATCCATTGGGCAATTGGGTTATCCTCCAGTTTTTCTTCTCTGAAAGATGCTTCCATTGGTTGATAGTTTCTTCATTCGGTTTTTGGTTGTACGTTGCCGTACTCTTATAATATAAGTAAGTCATGGTTTAATTTTTTTTTGGTTATTGACTTGGTCTAGGGTCTTTCCCTATTTCTTTAGCAGTTGCATTTCTTTTTTCTACAACCACACATTTTTAATACTTTGCTTTTTTCACTTTTTTTTTAGGTAGAACCGCTTTCTCTTTAGCAGTATGATTTTTGTATTCATCGTGCTCTCTTGTATAAGAACCAGTCGACAGTTTTTTAGGACCTAATGTCGGCATTTTTTCCATTTTTCCTGGTTTTTTAGTTGCAACCGGTTTCTTAGCACTGTCTTCTCTTTCAGACAGCTCTCTTTGTTTTGCTAAGTTTAGAGTTTTGTTATACTCTTTATTTGTTTCGTAATTTTTTGGTTTATGTTTTTCAAGATTTTTCACTTGATCTTTACCAGAAACTTTAGTATCAACAATCACTTTCTTACCTTTAGCTTCTAGTTCTTTTGTGTTTGTTAGTGGTCCGCGTCTGCAGTAGTCCATTGATTTTCCCATTAGTATCCGTATTTATTTTTTGTTGCGCCTGATCGGCTATTCTTTTTTCTGTTACTCTTTTTCTTTATGCATTTTCCTAGCGCGTGATCAAAATCATACCCTTTAGGACAATCACTAGTTTGAGCTGTTCTCTTCTTAAATTTTCCCCATTCAGACATTGCTGCTGCTTTGTCTCTAGATCGCTTAGCTCTCAATGCTGTGGGACTAAGTCCTTGGGAGTTTCCCTTTCTTTTTAATGCCATGCTAATATAATTACATAGTAATATAGAAATTTAAGAGTAGGACAATAGCCTATTACTAGATACTATAATTAGCTACTGTCACATAAAA
>Ga0307488_10005904_pt1 | contig 10105 bp, 14 predicted proteins | sample SB02metaG_FD_202248 | JGI IMG/M metagenome (GOLD analysis project Ga0307488, IMG submission 202248) | Sea-ice brine microbial communities from Beaufort Sea near Barrow, Alaska, United States - SB 0.2 | ecosystem: Environmental > Aquatic > Marine > Coastal | place: USA: Alaska | collected...
CCTGAAGGTAAATGGACAATGGATAACGGACAAGACATCCACTTAATTATGACAGGTGGCGAGCCGTTGTTGGCGTGGCAACGATTGTATGTCGAACTATTTGAGCATCCACGTATGCAGGATCTAAAAAATGTTACATTTGAAACAAACACTACTCAATTATTACACGACGATATGTTTAAATATCTCAACGATAGCGATAGAATTACAGTTACATGGAGTTGTTCGCCTAAGCTATCCGTTAGCGGAGAATCTTGGGAAGATGCTATTAAGCCTGACGTTGCTCTTAACTATTCCACTGTTGATGGTAGCGACATGTATCTTAAATTTGTTGTTGCTGATCGTGCAGATATTGATGAAGCCGGTAGAGCTGTGCAAGCATATCGTGATGCAGGCGTTGAGTGTCCAGTATATTGTATGCCGCTTGGGGGACGCTCGGAAGAGTATGTCCTCAACGTTAAAGAAGTGGCAGAAGTCTGCATGGAAAAGGGATGGCGCTTCACCCCAAGGCTACACATCAGTTTATTCGGAAATGCATGGGGTACGTGAAGCATACGAAAACGAACAACACGAAAAGGCTATGAAGGCACAAGTTAAGCAGCCTATGGATCCAGAAGAGATGAGACGAAAAGGACTAATATGAACCACATTTTTACAAGCGAATCAGTAAGTGACGGACACCCAGATAAGGTAGCAGATCAAATATCTGATGCGCTTGTTGATGCTGGATTAGCCGCAGGCGATACAACAACACGAGTAGCAGTTGAAACACTAGTAACTACCAACATGGTTACACTTGCAGGCGAAGTTAAGAACTTTAATGTAACTAGAGATGAAGTAGAACAAATTGTTCGAAACAAAGTTAAAGAAATTGGCTACGATCAGGATGGATTTTCTTGGCATAAGTTAAAGTTATATAATGAAATACATGAACAGAGTGCAGACATTGCACTAGGTACAGACGACTTTGGTGCAGGTGATCAAGGACTTATGTTTGGTTACGCTTGCAATCATACACATAGTATGATGCCTGCACCTATTCATTACAGTCACAAGATACTAGAAAATTTAAAAGCAAAGCGTGGTAATGTATTAGGTCCTGATGCTAAGAGTCAAGTAAGTGTTGAGTACAACGGTGCAAGGCGTGAAGGTGTTATCAAACGCATTGATCAAATTGTAGTTAGTACACAACACACCGAAGGCTGTATAGAAGAAGCAAGACATTTGTGTAAACTAGCTGCAATGGAAGAACTAGGAGATTTAATTGATGAAAATACTGTGTGGCATCTTAATCCTACAGGTAACTTTGTTATTGGTGGGCCTGATGGTGATAGCGGGCTTACTGGACGTAAAATCATTGTGGATACTTATGGTGGTTTTGCCCCTCATGGGGGCGGTGCATTTAGTGGTAAAGATCCTACTAAAGTTGACCGCAGTGCAGCGTACATGGCAAGATGGCTTGCGAAAAATGTAGTTGCGGATGAAATGGCAGACTGGTGTAATATACAACTAAGCTATGCTATTGGCGTAAAACAACCGACTAGCATTTATGTTGATTCAAACGGACACAATCGCAGTATCGAACGATTTATACGTGACGAAATTGACTTGAGTCCAAAAGGAATCATTGACAGATTTGATTTATTCAACTATAATAGTTATAGCAACAATTGTACTTACGGACACTTTGGTGACAAAGACGTACCGTGGGAAAAAATAGGATGGTAATATGAAAAACTTTTTAAAAAAAATAACAGGATTAGATAAAGTAGAAGCTGAAAAGGCACAAGTACAAGAAGAAAAGTTAGAGCTTCTTAAACAACGTGATCCTAAAGCATATCACACACGCAAGAAAGAACCGTGGGTAAATGTAATTGATGTTAAAGTTAACGAAGAGAATGTGCGTAACGGCTTCTTTGAACTTGACTGGAACGAATACTTTATTGCACAACTTGTCGAAGCAGGTTACGGTGTAGAGAATGATCCTGAAGAAGAGATTGTAGATAGATGGTTCCGTGATATTGTACACAATATGCTAGAAGCGGACGGACAAGATACTAATCGTGGCGCAGGATATATTAATGTTGTGCCTATTGCTAAAGGCAAGTCAGAAGTTAGTTGACAATGATGTGTAACTATGTTATACTATATTTAAATTAACACAATAAAAGGCAATACAATGGCAACTTATGTACTAGTAGATACTGCAAATACTTTCTTTAGAGCTCGGCACGTGGTACGTGGCGATATTGATACTAAAGTAGGCATGGCATTACATATTACACTTAACAGTGTTAAGAAAGCTTGGAAGGACTTTAATGCAGATCATGTTGTATTCTGCTTAGAAGGTCGTAGCTGGCGCAAAGACTATTACGAGCCTTACAAGCGTAATAGAAAAGTAGCTCGTGATAAAATGTCTGTACAAGAAAGCGAAGACGACACAGCGTTTTGGGAGATCTTCGACGAGTTTAAGAACTTTGTTACAGATAAGACTAACTGTACAGTTATGCAGCACAAGCAACTTGAAGCAGATGATCTTATTGCAGGCTGGGTACAATCGCATCCTAATGATAAACATGTTATTATTAGTACAGACGGCGACTTTGCACAACTTATTAGTCCTACTGTAAGACAGTATAATGGTGTTGCTAACGTAACTATTACATCGCAAGGCTACTTTAACGATGACGGTACTCCTGTTATTGAAAAGAAAACGCAAGAGCAAAAGCTGCCGCCGCAACCTGACTTTATGCTGTTTGAAAAATGTATGCGCGGCGACACTAGCGATAATGTGTTTAGTGCTTATCCTGGTGTACGTAAGAAAGGTACTAAAAACAAGGTTGGTCTTATTGAAGCATATGAAGACAAAGGCACTAAAGGCTACAACTGGAACAACATGATGCTACAACGTTGGACTGATCATAATGGCGTAGAACATCGTGTACTAGATGATTACAATCGCAATGTTGTATTGTGTGACTTGACTGCACAGCCTGCAGACATTAGAGAGATTATTAATACAACTATTGCAGAACACGCAAAGCCTAAAGAGATTAATCAAGTAGGCTTGCGTCTTATGAAGTTCTGTGCTAAGTGGGATATGCAACGAGTTGCTGACCAGGCGCAGATATTTGCTGAACCATTACAAGCGAGGTATCCTGGATGACATTAAAAGCAAAATCCGTAGTTAAAGATAAATTTTGGATTGTAGAAAATAACGAAGAACGTATTGGCACAATGTCGTATAATGATGACCGGTATATGTTTAGCAATCGTGTAGAAACTTGTTTCTTTGATAACAAACTTGAAATGAAACAAAAATTCGGTGCTGAAATTATATGGACAGATGTAACACCTGAATTAGTAAAATCAAACAATAAGAATTTTGTTGTACACGGATTTCCAACTAGTGTAGATCCTTATAACACAATGTATGATGTTAAGCGCAAGCTGCCATTATTTACTAAAAGTAATAAGTCTAAAAGTGCATACTGCGCAGGATACTATATTATTAAATTTGATAAAGGCTGGGTTAAAAGTTTTTGCCCCAAAGCAATTACAATTGAGAGAAATGTAAGCAAAGGCCCGTTTAAAACAGAAATAGAGATGCGTCAGGAGCTTCGTCGTGCCAAACATTGAGCCATTAAACACTATTCCTTTACAGCAGTTTCTAAATGCTGTAAAGGCAGCTGAACAAAGTCGTGCAAGAGAAATTAAACTAGACATTGCTACTGCAAAGACTCTAGCGTTTACACTAGGCGCTGTTATGAGTCGATTGCATGGCGATCTCGAACTATTAGTTGCACAGTCTAACAATAGTGCTAATGAAGTGATTGAAGTTAATTTAGATGGCGGTTCCAAGTTTTAACTGCGTAGATAACTTTTAAAAAGATAAATATATGCGTAGTTAATTAAAAGGAATTACGTATATGAGTAGGCCAAAGCCAACAGTTATATTAGAAAATATCAATAATAAAACTTATAAAAGTGAACAAGTACTAGAAGCAGAAGCTATCTGGGCTGTATTCTATCAAGAAAAGCCATTTAATCTTAAAAGTGCAAATGCACTTACTAATTACCCTGGTCCTAAATATAAAAAGGTTAGCTTTAGTAATCCAGGACATGCACATAACCTAGCTAAAAAATTAAACGAAATGTTTAGATGCCAAGATTTCAATGTTCATAAACTTACTATTGGCGAAGTAGTTACAGAAGAATGAATTGGAAGGAAACATATACTAAGTTATTTTTAAAAGAACTTGGTAAAAGTACGAATGATCTTTCAGTTGCAGAATATATGCCAATATGGTGGAAGAACAATAGAGATAAACACTCAGGCGGATTACGACTAACTGAAACAGGGTTCGATGTGTTATCTGAAATAAACTTGACAACATATGACATACCATATCCAAGAGACGTACCATTATCTACCCAAGTTATTATTCATCTTGACAAGTTTATCGACTGTCCTTATTACCTTACCAATAGAAGCATTATAGTAACTAACGAGAAAAAAGCCGTAGAGCTTACTCTTTTTAGTGGAGATTTGCGCAAATACGGACTTACAAAAGCAGTAACTAGACAAAAAAAATCCTAAGATGTTGATTTAATAACAAATCTTTTCTCAGAAAATGGTTGACAAATCCTGTAGATGTGTTATTATATATGTATAGTTTAAATAAAGCAACGCAACTAAAGAGGGTACTACAACATGGATACTTCAACACGCACAGTTAGTCCAAATAGCGCAAAAGCAAGCATTAAACATGCGCTAAAAAAGAAACGTCCTATCTTTTTATGGGGACCTCCAGGCATTGGTAAGTCTGATATTGTAGCACAAATTTGTGAGGGCTTCACAAATTCTAAATTAATCGACATTCGGTTGTCACTTTGGGAACCTACAGATATTAAAGGTATTCCATACTTCGACAGTAACTCAGGTACAATGGTCTGGGGTGCGCCTAGCGAATTACCAAGCGAAGAGTTTGCTGCTCAATTTGATCATATTGTACTATTCCTAGACGAAATGAACTCGGCAGCGCCAAGCGTACAAGCGGCAGCATACCAGTTGATTCTTAACCGTCGAGTAGGCACTTACAAGCTACCAGACAATGTAATGATTGTTGCAGCTGGTAACAGAGAAGCTGACAAAGGTGTTACATATAGAATGCCTGCTCCGTTAGCTAACCGCTTTATCCACTTAGAACTTGCTGTTAACTTTGATGATTGGTTTCAGTGGAGTGTAGTTAACAAAATACACACAGATGTTGTTGGTTACTTAACATTTAGTAAGAAAGATTTATACGATTTTGATCCTAAGTCACCTTCGCGTTCATTTGCTACACCACGTAGTTGGTCTTTTGTAAGCGAGTTATTAGAAGATGACTTGGATGAAAATACAACTACTGATCTAGTCGCAGGCGCAGTTGGTGAAGGTCTTGCTGTTAAGTTTATGGCGCACCGAAAAGTTGCGTCAAGTATGCCTAATCCAACTGACATCTTAACAGGCAGCGTAAAGGAGATGAAGTCTAAAGAGATTAGCGCAATGTACTCTTTAACTGTAGCATTGTGCTACGAGCTTAAAGAAGCTTGCGACAAAGGTGATAAGAAGTTTGATGACAAAGTGAACAACTTCTTACGCTTTTCAATGGATAACTTCGATACTGAACTAGTTGTTATGGGCATTAAGCTTGCTCTTACACAGTATGGCTTGCCAATTGATCCAGACGAAGTAGAGTGCTTTGATGAATTCCATGACCGTTATGGTAAGTATATTAAAGCCGCGCAGGAAGCGTAAAACAAAACGGGCGGGTTCCATCGAGCTTGCCCACTATTATAAATGTTAGGAGTTTAAAATGAAAGCAATATTAATCATACTAATGGCAATGGCACTAGGTGCTTGTTCAACTGTAGGCGGTCTTGGTAAGGATATTACTGCAACTGCTGAATGGTCCAAAGAGAAGATGTCCGGCGACGAAGATCAGTATTAAAGGTTGACATATCTATTAAAGATGCTATAATATATGTATAAGTTAACTAAAGGGCGATGATAATGGCTACTAAAGACACACAAAGTAAACTAAAAAACTTTACACCAGATCCAGATATTACTCCAGAAGCATTAGAAAAAATGCGTGTAGAAGTAATGGATCGTATTATTACTGCTCGTGTAGGGTTGCTACTACGTCATCCTTTCTTCGGTAACATGGCTACACGGTTGCGCATTGTTGCTGCCGATGAATGGCTTGGCACTGCCGCAGTAGACGGTCGTAACTTATACTACAACACACAATTCTTTAATGCAATGAATAACAAAGAAATTGAATTTGTTGTTGCACACGAAATTTTACATATGGTATTTGATCATATAGGACGCAGAGAAGATCGTAATCCTATGATTTATAACATTAGCGCAGACTATATTGTAAACAATACACTAGTACGTGACCGTATTGGTACTATACCAAGTATTGTACAATGCTACCAGGACTTTAAATACGAAGGCTGGACTAGCGAAGAAGTATACGATGATGTATATGAAGAAGCTAAAAAGAACGGTGACGAGTACTTGAAGCAACTTGGCGAAATGCTAGACGAACACCTTGATATGGACGGAGACAACGACGGCAGTAGCGATGGTGACCTAGGCGAAGATGGTAACGGTAATGCTACTAGCTCTAAGAAGCCTACGTACAGCAAAGATGACATGAAGAAGATTAAAGACGAGATCAAAGAGAATGTGATTTCAGCAGCGCAGAGTGCAGGAGCAGGCAATGTTCCAGGTGCAGTTGCACGTATGATTAAAGAGCTTACAGAGCCTAAGATGAACTGGCGTGAAATTATTCGGCAGTCAGTACAAAGTTCAATTAGAAGCGATTATACATTTAGTCGTCCTTCACGCAAAGGACAAATGAGTGGTGCTGTTTTGCCTAGCATGGACTTTCAAGACACAATTGATATTGCAGTTTGCATAGATATGTCAGGTTCAATTGGTGAAGTACAAGGCAAAGACTTCCTAGGAGAAGTTAAAGGCATCATGGACGAGTTTCCAGACTACAATATTAAAGTGTGGTGTTTTGACACTCAGGTTTATAATGAAGAAGATTTTGCTGCAAATGATGGTAAAGACTTATTGGACTACGAACTAATGGGCGGCGGCGGCACTGACTTTATGGCTAACTGGACATACATGAAAGATCAAGACTATGTTCCTAAGAAACTTATTATGTTTACAGATGGGTATGCTTGGGATAGCTGGGGTGATCCGGACTACTGTGATACAGTGTTTGTTATTCACTCAAACCGTGATAAGAATTTAGAAGGACCGTTTGGTATGTCAGTACACTACGATGCGGCTGCATGATAAAAAATAGAACCCCTAATCCATTAAATGTATTTGAAGTGAGGCAAGTCAAAGCGGCTCCGCCACACTTTGAGTACGTTAACTTACCTATGACATATAATTTAGAGGAAAGTTTAGTTAAATGGATTAAACAACATCTAAAGCATAGATTTTATGCTGGTAAGAACGTGAGCCTAGACAGTGAAAACAAGTTAACACAAGTATTAACTGTTGGGTTTGAGGAGACTAAAGATATGAGTTATTTCATGTTGGCGTGTCCACATTTAAAGTACAAATAAATAAAGTACGCATATATACTATACAAGGAGATTATTATGAGCGAAGATACAACCGTTGAAGCAACTGTAGCAGAGGCTGCTCCAACAGCACCTGCAACTGAAGAGTCACAAGGTCCTGATCTAACTGTGCAAGACCTACAAGCACTTAAAAGCATTATTGATGTTGCAAGTCAACGTGGCGCTTTTAAGCCTAATGAGATGATGACTGTAGGACAAACTTACAGTAAACTAGAAACATTTTTAGCAGCCGTTGCACAACAGCAGCCTGCACAAGGAGCATAACATGGCAGCACTTAAACACGTAGGCCGTATGGCTAACAATCAACGTAGAGTAATTGTCGCATACAAAGTATTGCCTGGTGATCCAGAGCATTGCGTTGTAGTAACAACTGAAAATCTAGAAGCTGGTGATCACGATTCACTAATTAAGTTAGTTGAGTCAGCATCTGGTCAACAAGCAGATGACTTAGCAACTGTTATGATGCGTACACAACTATCAGACGGTAGTAACATGCTTGCACGTTTCCACACAACTGGTAAGATGGTTAAAGTTAAAACTGCTGATGTTGAAATGATTCCTAATCAAAACTCATCTATTAAACTAAGTGATCTTAACGAAGCTATTGCAGTACAGCGTGGAGTAACAGTTAACGATTTAGCAGTTACAGGCAGAGACGGCAAAACTGTACAACAATCAACAGCACCAGCAATGACTGCTAGTGAAATGGCAGCGGTTGCTCCTAGTGTTGCGCCTGTTGCAGACGATGGTGTAATTACTGACGAATCACTTGCTGCTAAGTTCCGCAGTGATGCAGATCGTTTAAGCAAAGAAGCAGCAGCATTACGCAGACAAGCAGAAGAATTAGTTCCTACAGTAAAGAAAACTACTGCTAAGAAGACTAAAGCAAGTGCCTAAAAATAAACTGCCTGACGAAGTAATTAAACAATGGCCTGAAGTCTTTAAAGATGTTGAAATTAAAGCTGTTCCCATCGAGTACATACATAATATACATGTATACTTTCACGATGGGAAGGTTTGGCAAATTGACATGGCTAAGCAAACTCGGCAAGACGGCGGCGATGTTTCAAAAGTTGAAGAAAGCTTAGAGACATTTTTAGCTGAATACAATGACCAAATATCACATGTAGACTTTAGGTTGAATACTTCTAAAGTAGTTGCAGATGTTAAGAAACGAACCAAAAGTTTCATGAAGAAACGAAAATAGATCGATGTTTATCTTTAAAAATGTATAAATACTAATAATAGATATTCTAGGAGTATATACATGGCATTACGTCTAAGACGCGGCACAAATGCAGAGCGTTTGTTAATAACACCCGTAGAAGGTGAGTTAATCTACACTACTGACACTAAGTTATTATACGCAGGTGATGGAACAACTGCTGGCGGGACATTAGTTGCTGCTGGTGCTGGTGGCTCTACAACATTAAATGAACTTACTGACACTGATTTAACAGGTGCAACTAATAACGATGTACTAAAATTTAACGCAGGCACTAACAAATGGGAACCATCAGATGGTTCCACATTAGATGCACTTACTGATACTGATTTAACAGGAGCAGCTGACGGCGAGGTGCTACAGTTTAATAATGCCACTAGCAAATGGGAATCAGTAGCAGTTCCAACACTTAGTGCTATTTCATTAGATGATTTAACTGATGTGTTTTTGACGAGTTCTCCTGCTGATGCCGGCGATGTATTACAGTTTAATGGTAATCATTTTGTTGCTGTAGCAGCTGAAGAGTTGTTCAACGAACAACAAAATTATAAAATTAATATTGTAGGCGATGACAGTACTATAATGATTAATACTGACAATAACAACATTGTTGGTAGCGTAATTACAGCAAATAGTGGATTTGTTGGCGATTTAACTGGCGCAGTAGAAGGTACTGTATTAGGTGATCTAAAAGGTAGTGTATTTGCAGACGATAGTTCATTAGTAATCGACGGCTTAACAGGTAATATTACTACACCAACAATTACAACTAATTCAATTGCAACTAATGCTTTTTATACAGATTCTGGATTAGAAATTTTTGGCGAAGGTTTCAACATTGTAGCTTATAATGGAACTGCTGATTTGATGACTTCGAAATCACCTGGTGATACTATAGGTTATATGACTTTTGCAACTACATATGATTCTTCAGGCAATAATAAATTAGCTGTTGCACTTGCTGCATCCTTAGACGCTACTGCCGATCTCGCTACAGCAGCACCGAGATCCAACTTAAAATGGGTAATAGGCAATAATAGTGCTACCACAAATATTGTAGCAACTTTAGATTACATTGGTAATTTTAGTGCTAACGTTATTACTCCCGGAACATATGCAGATTCAACTGCAAGAGATACAGCTATTACAACTCCGACATCAGGCATGATGGTGTTTGTAACCGATGTTGCTAAATTCCAAGGCTACGACGGCAGTGC
>Ga0307488_10005905_pt1 | contig 10105 bp, 12 predicted proteins | sample SB02metaG_FD_202248 | JGI IMG/M metagenome (GOLD analysis project Ga0307488, IMG submission 202248) | Sea-ice brine microbial communities from Beaufort Sea near Barrow, Alaska, United States - SB 0.2 | ecosystem: Environmental > Aquatic > Marine > Coastal | place: USA: Alaska | collected...
GAAAAAGAATTTATTACTGAATCATTACCCTGTAGTTTAATTGGAATGAATATGGATTTAATGAAACAACACATTGAATTTATTGCTGACAGACTATTATTGATGCTTGGTTTAGAAAAAGTATATGGTTCAACGAATCCGTTCGATTGGATGGAATTGATTTCAATTCAAGGGAAAACAAATTTCTTTGAGAAAAGAGTCGGTGAATATTCAAACATCGCAAACTCGAAGAAAGAAGACAATGTATTTGAATTATCAGATGATTTTTAAAGAAATAAAATATAATATAATATTATAAATATGGCAAGGAAAAGATCTAGAACTTCAAGGCGTTCAAAACGAGTAAATCGTTCTGAAAGGCGTAATAGAGTTGGGCGCAGAGCAAGAGGACTGGAAAGATCAAAAAGATCAAAAAGATCAAAAAGAAAATCCCGTTCAGGAAGAATCATCCGAAGGACTGGGAGAAAGAATACTATGAAAGTTGTGATGAGAGGGGGTATGCGTCCGTATAACATCACCAAGATTCAAGCAGGAAACGAGGGTGTGGCGGCGTCGATCCGCGAAATGATAAACAATGACAACTATACCCCTAAAGAGCCAGGTGGCGTGAAATTTTATGATCATGAAGGTAAGGAGCAGCCAGGAGGCACCATTAGTGAGTTTCATATACAATCAAAATTTATATTTAAGATCGGTGGCTCTCAATATTATTTGGCAAAGAGGTTCGTACCGTGGAAGGCCACGGCTATGACGAAAGCGGAGCAGATGCAGTGGAGACGGGATAATCTGAAGGGACTGTTGGGGTATGTAAAAATTGATGATGTAGAAGTGAAAGGTTCATAGACGAAGAAAGACAATGTTTTTGAATTATCAGATGATTTTTAAAGAAATAAAATATAATAGAATAATAAAATGATTCAATTAAATGATTTTAATATTTATTATGTTATTTTAAGTGTTGTTGTATATACTATCTTTAACTGGACATGGTATGCTCCAGTTGGGAATGGTGAAAAGGGATATTTATATGATATTTCAAATAAAGGGAATAAAAGAATTAAATATGCTCTCTTATTCTTTCTAGGATTATCAGTGTATTTATTCTTTAAAAAAGATAATTTCAAGATTCATAGTCTTGTATTAGGTTATATCATCTGGATGTTCATTCCATTCGCATCGACACCAATAAATCTTCCAAATTTATTACATTCTTAGATAACTTTTACTTTTTACTTTTTACTTTTTACTTTTTACTTTTTACTTTTTACTTTTTACTTTTCAAAGACCCGGGTTTTAAGAAACGGTCAACGTTTGATTTTGATTTCGGTGTTGATTTTGTTTTGGGTTGAACCATTTTCAAACTAAATTTTTTTTCATTATTGTCTTCAGTAATCTCAAGTATTTTGATTTCTTTGATTTCACCTGTCTCTTTATCATAAGTTATATCGGACACCTTATTTAATTTATTAGAATTACAGGCATCAAATAATATTGTATGGAGTTTTTTAACTTCATTATCATCCAAGTTCCTTTCTTCCTTTATAGAAGAAACATATTTCCTAATACGATTTAATTTATGACCTGTTTCCAATTTATTCCATGGTTTAAAATAAACCGATTGTTTTTCTTGTTCAATGAACGAATGAATATCCTTTTCAGTTTCATATGTTTCATTGAATTTTTTGTGATTACTCGAACTTCTACTTTCAATATCTCTTAATTGCATTGGTTTTTTATGTTTGTTGATATATTCAGGATCATCACATTCCTTGATTTTTTTATCTTTTTCTTTTAATGCACTTTTTAGATCCATTTTTATTTAAGTTTTATACTACTATTATTTCATAAAATATCCTTAAATATAATATTTTTTTCTAATATTATAATATAATGAATTCACAAACATTAACAGCCGCTTACCACAATACATTAATGAATGATATCCCTGGAAATTCTTCTGTTTCTTCCGTTATGCCAGGTTACCCCGAAGGTGTTTTATCTGGTGGTAGAAAAAGATCTAGAATAAATAAAGAAGAAAAAGTTGTCCGTGGAGCGCGTTTCCAATCAAGACCTTCTGCGTCACACTATTACAATAAATTAAATAAACCTGAAGGATACCAAATTTCCTATCGTCCAAGAAAAGGCGGGAAATACATCATGCATGAATTAGTTCTAAGAAAAAATGGAACTCCTTTCTGGAAAGCATTAGAAAAACTTCCTAAAAGATCTAAAAAATCTAGAAAAGGAAGAAAAACGAAAAGATCTAAAAGATCTAAAAGATCTAAGAAAACTACCAGAAGAAACTCTGTGAGAACCAGAAGACCCAATATTTAAACCGCGGCTATGATATTAGAATAATTTTATTTGTATTGTTATTATAATGATAAAAATACTTTATAGTATTTTTTTTCTTTTTATTGTTTTAACTATTTTAGATGTTTTATTTTCTATATGGAGGAATTATAGAAGAACAACTAATTATTCAGAAGCGTTATATACCTCTAAAAAAATAGGTAAAGATTTATTAGTAATTGGTGACCCCAATGCTGGATTTTGGAATAAACACATACAAAACGCGTATGGATGTGGAGATATTTGTTTGGATTTAATGGGATGTGGTAGTTGTCCTACTCAAATAAAGGGAGATTTATTAGAAAATTTAAAAAAAATACCCGATAATCAATATGTTATTTTTGAATCTTGTGTATTAGAATATATTGATGCTGATTTATTACCAGATATTTATAAAGAAATTCAACGTGTAAGTAATGGAAATTATTATGAAGTCCGTATTTCTCCTAATATTTTTACAACAAACTTAGATTTTATCCAATATGGATAAATCAAATTATTTTTTTAATGAAATAAATTAATTTTTTAAATTGTATTATTATATAATAACAATAATGGATATGTCAAGTTCAGAAGAAATTGTTGCGAATTCTGTCAGTGGAATGAATTATGTCCGCCCCCCAACACTTGATTTTGTAAAAGTGAAAGATACTAAAGATTTCACTGAATATGAAGTAATTACCAAAAAACAACCAAAGGAAAGAGAAGGTGATAATTCTTTTACAAATAGTACGGATTCATTCGTTTATTGTAATGATACGATAACGATTAAACAACCTAAAAAATCATTTATGGTGAAAAAAAATGGTAAAAAGAAATTTGCCTATGCGGTTGGGATGTTCCCGAATCCAAAGAATGGTAAAGCAGCATATTTAGATGGTTGTATCTTAGCAGCATTAGGTTTAAAAAGACAAGGGACCAACGCGGATGTTATCTGTTTTATTACCCACGATATTAATGAAGAAGATAAAAAGAAACTTGAAGTTGTTTTTGATAAAGTCATGTATGTTCCTTATATTTCTCCTTATGATATGGGAGGTCGTGGTGATTTAAAAACAATTATGATGGATCCTAAACTATTTGATAATTGTCCCAATTATACGAAAGAACATCCATATGTTCATGTTTTCTTTAAACTTCACATCTTTAATCCTAAATTATTTCCTTATGAAAAGGTATGTTTTGTTGATTCGGATTTAGTCCCAATGAATTACTACGATTCATTATTCATGTTAGACTGTCCTGCTGGATTTGTTGAATATAGAAAAAGAATTCCTTATTTAGAAGCATTTCACTGGGATAGATGTGATTATTTAGAACACGGTAAGCCAATCCCTAAGGAACTAACGGATATTGATAAACCTACTGGTGCGGACGTAAACGCGGGTTTGTTGTTAGTAAAACCTGATAAAAAAGAATACGATGCGATGATTAAAGAATTAACATCACCTTTAGAAACATGGATGGGACCAGATAAGGAACACACTGGTTTTTTTTCATTCGACTTTGATGCGATTGATGGGAGAAAATTTGTTGAAAATTCATACTGTTACCCTGAACAAAATTATTTAACAAAAAGATTTTCAGGTCAATGGAAATACATTGAATTTTCATTCCAGAGTTGGGCATTAGATCCTTGTAATTCATTTGGTATTCATATGGCGGCATTTAATCCCAAACCGTGGTTTAAACAACCTTCTGGTAATGAATTACAAATTGATGAGAAATATCAACCTTACATAAAAAAAAGAGATAAAAAAAATATTAGAATTCCTTTAGCAATTAAAGAAGAATCTGGTGAAAATTTTGATAATATTTCGTATTCATACGAAATGTTTAATGAGGTTATTATTTGGGGAATGATTAACTATCCAGAACTAAAAGAATTTTTCGTTCATGATACACAAATCCATGGTATGAAAGTTTCCTTTGATAGAGATGTTTTCAAGAAACTCCATAAAAATACACAATTTAAACTTTTAAAGAATATTAAAAAGGGTGATCCTTCCTATAAGAAATTATCACTATCACAGAAATACATTACGGATCTAATTAATCGTTATGATGAAGTTTATGAAGATATTAAAGATAAATATTTGCAAATCTGTAAGACTAAATTAAAAGGTAAGGATGGGTATGATTATGATTTTCAAATCATTGAATACCCCGACCACATAGACCTTTCAACACATGATAAAACAAAGTTGCTAAAAGAAGGTAAGATGCCTTTCGGTAAGAACAAAGGAACACCCATTGAAGAATTAGATGATGAATACGTTGAATTTTTTGTCAATACAATTGCTTACAAAAAAGAAAAAGATATTCGGAAAGCATTCCAAAAATATCACAAGGAATTAATTAAAATGTTGAATGATAATAAAATGGGAAAAAGCAAAAGCAATAGCAATAGCAATAGCAAAAGCAAAAGCAAAAGCAAAGGCAAAGGCGGTGGGAAACGGAAGAATAAAAGAACATCCAGAAGGACCAATACTTATAAATCTGGGGGAAGACGAAAGAATAAAAGAACATCCAGAAGGGCCAATACGTCTAAATCCGGTGGGGGGTGCACGTGCTATTCTCAGGAATGTCAACATTGTATTGATGAGAGAGAACTGAAAGAAAAACAAGATGAGGAACGAAAGGAACGTGAGGAACGAGAAAGAGCACGATTAAGTAGTGAGAGAAAGAAAGGTAAAAGTAAAAGTAAAGGTAAAGGTAAGAGTAAAAGTAAAGGTAAAGGTAAAGGTAAAGGTAAAAGTAGCAGTAAAAGTAAAAGTAAAAGTAAAAGTAGCAGTAAAAGTAGTAAGGGTGAAAAAACTAAAAAAGTAGCTTCTAAAGACAATACATTATATTTTTTCTCAATGAAAAACTGTCGCTATTGTGGTAATTTTGATCCGACGTGGAAAAAACTAGTCATAAAATATGATAAACACTTACATATGAAAAAAGTTGAAAGATCAGAGGATCCTGAAATGATTCAAAGATATGGTGTTGATTCGTTTCCGACAATAATTCTGAGAAAGAAAAAGGAGATTATTAAGTTTAATGAGCCAACACGTGAAGAAGAAGACATTACGGGATTTTTAAAGGAAAACAACGTTATAGATTAATCAATTACCAAAAGCTGAACACGAAGGACATTTCAAACAAAGATTATCAGGGGTCGGTTGTCCTCCATAATCTAATGATTTAAAGTATTGTAATTGATGTTTATCAACATCTTGTTGTAATATCGGATTTTGACACCCAATACATCTAAACCCCTGTCTTAAAGCCAAATTATTTTTTAAAACATTTTGATTATTTGAATATGATTGAGTTTGAATTTCATACATAGGTCGGTCTACATTATGAACACTACTAAATATTTTGTAAATAAATGGTTTTTGAAATACCATTAAGTAATACAATAATAAATAACCTCCTACGAATACACCGAAATAAATATTATATTTCTGTGGTATTTCTAATTGATATTTTTTGTAAGCCTGATAATATACAAAACAGATTACTGCTAATAAAATTAATGATTTCATTATATTACTATTATTTTTTTATTTTAAAAAAAATAAAAAAATAATTCATACTTCTTCAATACACTCAGTTCCTTTATCTTTATCTTTTTTTAAATAACAATCGCGACAAACCGCCATGTATTTATCCATAGCACCAACACACATTTGTCCTTCTTCTTGAACAATTCTTTTTGAAAAGACCCCTTCTTTCCCATTTCTACATTCAGCACAGAATGCTTTCAGTTTAACAACATCATCGCATAAGGGTAATAATTTATGGATTTCACCAAAATGATTTCTATCTGAATCACCATCCAAACCAGCGACGATTACATTTTTTTTATCAATATCAACAGCTTTCCTTACAAATTCTTCCAAACCTTCAAAGAATTGTGCTTCTTCAATAATAATATAGTTCGCATTTTTGTAATCATCGGTTTCAAAAATAGGCATTAAATATTTAACAGATAAACATTTTCTTTGAATGAAGTTATGAGTACAAACCATATTAGAACTATATCGTTGATCTATTTGATTTTTTATGAGTAGATATCTATCATCTATCGTATCTAACCGATTGATAATCCTCATAATTTCGGTGCTTTTACCGGAAAACATACATCCTAGAACTAATTTTAATGACATTCTTTATTTCAACTATATTATTATTATAATAATTTTTTAAATATTGTTTAAAAAAATTATTAAATATTTATAACATAGTATATTATAAATGTATCACGGAGGGGATTTAAAACAATATGGGAGACCCGGTCATAAAGGTTTCATCAAAATAAAAGATCAAAGGACTGAAAGAGGACAATACTTATCACAAAACAACCAAGAAAGAATAGAGTTTCTAAGAAATATGAAAGATAAGTTGGAAATGGACTTTTTATTAGCCAAAGGTTCACTACAACTCTTCAATGATACTGGCGATCAAAGAACACTATTATTTTCTTATGAAAAACCCGATGGTCTGGGTGGTAGAAAGGGAGGACTACCGGATTACTTGTTACAACATTTAGAAAATTGGCCTGGTGCGTATATTCCACAGAACCTACATTTTTTATTTATTCCTGGAAACAATTACTCAGGTCATGTATCCAATGAAAGTTATCCTTCAAGAGATAGATCTAATGGTGCTCATTTTGGTTATCGTATGCCTGGTAAAAGGTTGGAATTTTGGGGTGATAGACTCCATGAATTATCGATTGATGAAAAAAATGATATGATTAAAGCGTTCATACTTTTTGATATGGAGGTTAAAACATCACAACCACTAGTTGCTCTGGAGAGAGAGTGGTTGTGGGGAGATGAAGCTAGCGATAAATCGCCGAATCAAATAAATGAATTATTAGATAGAAGGAAAAGGGAACGGGGTGCTGAATTACGTAGTAGTGATTGGCGATCTTCATCAACTCCAAGTAATCGTGGTGCATGTAAATTGGAAAGAAGTTTAGAAAGAGAAACATTCGTGGATCAAAGATTTAAACCCTTATCTACAAGACCTGTTTTAAAATTAACACCTAAAAAAAAAGAAAAAGAAATATTAGAACAAATATTTAAACTCCCGACAGAGATACCGGTTTTAAAATTAGAACCTGAAAAAGAAAAAGAACCTGAAAAAAAACTATCTAAAAAGAAAAAGAAAAATAAGAGTAAAAGTAAAGGTAAGAATAAGAGTAAGAGTAAGAGTAAAAGTGAAAGTGAAAGCGTAATCACTCTTGAAGAACTAACATTTGATTAATGTATTGTGTTTATATTCTTAAAAATAAGAATAAATCATATATCGGGATGACAAATGATTTTTTGAATCGTTGGGAACAACATAATTGCTATAAGAAAGGTGGTGCGAAATATACAACTGGGAATCTACAAAATAATTGTTGGGAACCAATTTGTATTATTGATGGATTCAAAACTAAATCAGAAGCAATGCAGTGTGAATGGAAATGTAAGAGAGCACACGGATATTTAAATCGCGTTAAGAATGTTTCTCACCTTATCGAACATTCTGAGAAATGGACGAAAAATAGTCCAGTGATAAAAGATCAGAATTTAAAAATTTATACAAGAAATGAATTTAAAAAGTATTTTGAAATAGAAACATTAGAATTATCCTGGTTTTAGTTTTAGTATTAATACTTTATAAATTCATTTTAAATTATATAAAATAATTTAAAATAAATTATAGTAATATAATACTAATGACCGAATTGGAAGTTTCAAGATTAAAAGAAGATCTACTACGTGCTGAACGTGAAAAAAAAAATTTAGACCGCGTTATAATTGATATTCAAGAAAATTTATCGGGTTGTGACAATGAATTTAGATATATGGAAGAAAAATTAAAAAAAAATTATGAAAAAGAAAAAGATGAAATAAAAGAAAAAGAAAGAACGAAGAGGGAATCCCGTGAAGAAGAAATGGAAAAAAAAATGAAAGAATTAGAAAAGAGTCTACATGATAAAGAAGATGTCAACGATTATGTTAAAAGAGACTATGAAAAATTAAAAGAAAAATATTCTGGGGATTGTTCTGGGAAATATGATGAAAAGGATCTTGAAGAAAAATTAAAAGAAAAAGAAAGGGAATATGAAAAGGTTTTAAAAATGAAAGATGAACATTTAAAAATTGAGATGGAGAAATTCAAGTCCCAGGTCTTGACAATCACTGAAGAAGTAAAAAAACTACAAAATGTAATCAATTCAAAAGAAAAAGAGAACCTTGATAATCGTGAAAGAGTTAAACAATTATCAAACCTTGTTGATTCATTAAAAAAAGAAAAAGAAAGAGATAATGATTCTTTTAAAAAAGAACACGAAGATTTAAAGAAAAAATATGCGACTTTAAAACACAAAAGTCATAAGAATTATAAAGCTTACAACAACATTAAAAGTAAATGTGATGGTGATAAAAAAGATTTAGAGAAAGAAAAAATAGAATCTGTTCAAGACCTAAAAAAGCAAGTTGATACTCTTAAAAAACGCTCACGGAAAATAAAGAAACATTGTTCCCGAAGAAGAAGACATTAAGGTTTTTTATGATTGATAAGTTTTTTATGATAAGTTTTTTTATGATATTTTTTTTAAATTTTATCTTTAATGAAAAGGTATAATGATGATATGGATAATGATCCTTCGAGACCGATGCTACCAATTAGAGAAATGGCGATGAATAATCCTTTCAATAATACAAATAACCAATCACAGAGAATTAATCCAGATACAAATAACCAATCACAATTACAGAGATTTAATTCAGATATTGACATTAAATATATAACCTCGTCGAAAGATTTACTCCCTAAGAATAATATGACCAATTCTAATAATATTGATACAATTACATCATTTAATAGTGGGATGACACGTTTGAAAGACTTAACAGATGAGTTATTCGTTTCGAATAAATCCCTCCAAGAACATAAAAATCGTGAATTTAAGTATGAAGAACAGATAAAAGAACTGAAAAATGAAGTTGGTAATTCTAATAAAAATCAAATGGATATCATTACACTCACACAACGGAATACCGAACTAATGAATGAAATTCACAAATTACAATCACAAAAAACAACAGACCAACAAAACATCGAACGTTTAGAAAGAGAATTGGTTAAAATGAAAGGTAATGGTGATGAATATGATGAATATGATGATGATGATAAAGAAGAGGTTGTTTATGATAATAAGGAGTTGAGGGGATTATTAAAGAAGTATAAAAAATTAAATGATAAAATAATTGATCAATTATTTACTAAATTTAAGATAACTGAAGAACTAGAAGTAACAAAGGAACTATTATTGAAATTAATGTAGAATAAAATATTATTTAATAATATAATGCCATTATCAGAAATACCAGAAGTTAACGAAGATCATTCAAAGTCGTCGGGTTTCTATCATTCGGCAGATTCATCATTTTCAGGTGATTCAGAATATTTTGATGCTGAAGAAATATTCCGGGAAATGGAAGAACAAGGTCTAAATGATAAAGATTATTATTTAAATAAGATAAAAGAAATATCAGATTTTGATGCGAGGGTGTTGGAGGGTTTGTTGAGTGATTTAAATAAAATATCTTCCCATGTAAATGGAGTAAAAAAGAAAAGTAAGTCGGGGGAGGGTAAGAAAAGTAAGTCGGGGAGTAAAAAAAGTAAGTCGGGGAGTAAAAAAAGTAAAAAAAAGGAATCTGTAAGTAATGGTGGGGCACAAGCACAAGCACAAGCACAA
>Ga0307488_10005906_pt1 | contig 10105 bp, 9 predicted proteins | sample SB02metaG_FD_202248 | JGI IMG/M metagenome (GOLD analysis project Ga0307488, IMG submission 202248) | Sea-ice brine microbial communities from Beaufort Sea near Barrow, Alaska, United States - SB 0.2 | ecosystem: Environmental > Aquatic > Marine > Coastal | place: USA: Alaska | collected 2017-05-06
CGCCGGTCGGATATTTTGAGATCAGATGATCAAGTGACCGCACCGCGTCTTTAGGTGACCGTTTTTGCTTTCACATGCGTTTTATTTTACTTTCGTTTGATTGTAAACGTGTGAAAGTGAGCAGATCTGTCGCAAACTATGGGCAGGAGTACACAGTCCGCTGAAAATAACATGTGATCCGTCTGTGGCTCATTTGACCAATTAGAAACTGACAGCTGTATTGATTCTGTATCTGCCACGTGGACCAATTAGAAACTGACAGCTGGATTGATTCTGTATCTGCCACGTGTCTCAGGGGACCAGTTAGAATATTCCGCGTGTCTCATTTCGCTCAAGCTGAAGAGGGGGGGTGCTCAGAAACGTCAAAAATCATCGAAAAGATTACAGATCTTCTCAAGTACTTTTTCGACGTTTCTGAGAATGATAAGATTTTTCAGCTATAATACCCGCCACGTGGCACAAAAGAAAAGATTTTTCAGCCATAATACCCGAGGTTCACCGCCTCTTGACCGCTTTTCACCGTACGTCAGAAACGAAACTTTCCTTGAGTTATTTAGACCACCAAATTGCACGTTCCGAAAATAGTCTCGTTCCACGTCTCTCCTCGATTTTCAGGAAATCAGTGTCGGCAAGTGATAAGTCGCTCCTGAGTCGACGATTTCCTTGAGTTATTAAATTAAGGATTACAATACGCTCATTTGAAGGCCTATCGACTTCATAAAACCCCCCATTATGTCATCTCTCCGGAAAGGTGCAAAATGCTGGACGCCCAGCAAAAAAAAAATGGGTATTACGAAGTCGAACTGTGCGCACTGCACGTGGAACGCGGTTTATCAGCTCGTTTCTGACGTACGGCTTTTCACCGCCATTATCACCTCGTACGAGTAGTACTGCAGGCAGCGGCGCTTGCTGTCCCAACCTTCTCCCCACGGCCGCCGCGTTCAACAAAGCTAGGGCTATGAGCATGAGCAACCGAGGCGGCGGAGGCGGCGACGGGGTCAGAACCTGGGACACGTGGACGGCCGACCGCGTGGCGTCCTTGCAGCGCCGCCGCCTGCTCCGCTCGCTGCGGCCCGTCACCCCGCACGACCACGTGGCCTCGTCAGGGCCGAGCTCGGGCGGCGGGTTGGGCGGGGGCGCCGGCGCCGGCGGCGGCGGTGGCTCGCCCATGGACGTGCTCGTAGCGCCGGAGACCCTGCGCGCCTGGCTAGCGGACGAGAACGACATCGGCGCCTCCTCCGGACGCCTCGATCCCTCGCCAACCTGCTCCTGCAGCTCCTCCTCCGACTCCGACCGATGGTGCCGTCTGACGCTATTCAGCTCGAACGATTACCTGGGTTTGTCGTCGCACCCGGCCGTGCGCGCCGCCGCCGCCGCCGCCGCCGCGCGCTGGGGCGCCGGACCGCGCTCCTCGGCGCTGGTGGCCGGCTACACCCACGAGCACCGCGCGCTGGAGAGCGGGCTCGCGGCACTCAAGGGCACCGAGGAATGCCTGCTGTTCCCGACAGGGTACGCCGCAAACTCCGCCGTGATTCCCGCCATGTGTGACGGACCGGACTGCCACATATTCTCCGACGCTCTCAACCATGCGTCAATTATTGACGGCTGTCGGCTGGCGGCGCGCGCGGGTGCCCGCGTTTCAGCCTACCGCCACAACGACATCGCGCATCTGGAGTCACTCATCGACGCTTCCGACGCCACCCGTAAGATGATCGTGACGGATAGTTTGTTTAGCATGGACGGAGACTATGCCCCGCTGCGAGAGTTGGCGGCGCTGAAACACCGCCATCCGGGTGTGCTGCTAGCAGGGCTTTGAAGTACTGCTCACCACGTCATGGGATGTCATTTGACTCGCGAAACGCAGGTTCAGAACGCGCGTCGTTGACGCGGCGAGCAATATGTGCCCGGCCCTGGGTGGTGGCAGTGGATGAGGCGCACGCCACGCTGGTGTGCGGCGAGCGGGGCGGCGGAGCGGCGGAGGCGGCGGGGGTGCAGGCGGCGGTGGACCTGCACATCGGCACGCTGAGCAAAGCGTTTGGCGCGCACGGCGGCTTTGTGGGTTGCACGCGCGGCGTCAAGCAGTTGCTAGCATGGCCTTATTTGAAGCACTTTTCCCAGCTTCACATCAAGCTTCCTCAGTAAATCACCTGTAAAGCACCTGTACCCAGCTTGACCTCAGGCTTTCTGCTCAAGAAACCACTGGTTTGCCTCAATTTATTCCCCGAGCATGCTCAAGTCAATAAGCTGAAGAAACACGCATGTATGAGTCAAGGTATCCCACTCAACACCTCATATATGATTGAGCTGGGGACAATACTTTGTCCGGCTCTGGTTGTTGGTGAGCGCGGCGCGCACGCAGGTGTATTCGACGGCGCTGCCGAGTCCGGCGGTGGCGGCGGCGAGCGCGGCGCTGCGCTTGGCTGCGGGGGCTGAGGGTCAGCGCTTGCGGCGGAAACTGTGGGGGCACGTTGGGAGGCTCAACGTCGCGTTGGGAGGAAGCCCCGGAGGAGGCGGCGGCGGCGGCAGCAGGGGGGGAGGCAGGGTTGATGGTGACCACGTGGAGGACGAAGCGTTCGCCGGGCTGGCGGGGCGGGGGCGGGGCGGGGCTGTGGTCAAGGTGCAGAGCCCCATCGCGGCCGTCGTGTTCGGCGCGGAGGCCGCTGCCCTCGCCGCGTCGGCCGCGCTGCTCCGCGCGGGCCTGCACGTCCCCGCCATCCGCCCCCCTACCGTCCCCGCCGGCACCGCCCGCTTGCGCGTCGCACTCTCCGCCGCGCACTCCGACGCCGACCTCGCGGCGCTCATTGCCGCGCTCGGGAAGAGCCACCCACACGGTGGCGGCGCTGCGGCCAGTTTGTAGAGACGCTCATTGCAGCTGGAGGGAGGTGGCGGCCAGACTGTGGAGCCGCTCACTGGGGCGGTAGGCACAGGTGACTCCCGCGCGGCAATCAGGCCTACTGTCGCTCTACTCAATTGCTGACTCCGGAGCAACGTCCACTGGACTCTTCGTCGGCGGTTGTTTCATTAAGAACGTGTATTTTGCTCAGAAACAGTCCCCACGACGCCATTCGCGCCGCCTCTTTCCCATCGCTCGGAGGCCAGTTTTTGTTGCCCTTGGTTTCCCCTCGGCTCGACCTGACCGGATCCGCGAGTCGATAATGATTTGGCCCGTCCAAGATCGAGAATGGCGGGATTCCATAAACGCACTTCTACATTGATTGCCCATACGAACCGCGAACACGCCTAAACTTCCTCGCAAATTGTCGCAACACATCATCTCTTGTTTCACCCCGTTTCCGCACTGTGCGGAAAGCCGTCGCTGCCGACGCCGACGCTTTCCTAGAATTTGCGGCTCGGCGGCGCGTAAGCGAAGATGGCGACGTGGTGATAAGTTATAAAGACTGATTTCATCATTTTGGAATTGAATCTGGGTTTGAAAGGCTGATCTACAAAGTAATCAGAAGATTCAAAGTTTCAAACCCATATTGTCAGTAAAATTAACATCGACTCGCGGATCCGGTCACCGTGCTGTTGGAGACTCTATCAGACTCAAGCCCCTGTGTCGCAAAAAGATGGCGCTTTTGTCGGCCGTGGCCGGTCCCAAGTGTGAAAACTACTTTCACGCGGCCGAATCCGGTCGGCGATGTTATGTGACGCGAGACAATGACGAAGTAGAGGGTCGATACCAGTGTGCTGTCCTGGCGCCATACGAAGTAGGCCAATGGGACTGCCGTATGCTTTGCTTTTTACGACACAGGGGCCTGAGTCCCGTACCAGTACTGGTAGCTGATGGGCCAATCGATGCAACATTTCCGAAATCGATATAACGGATGTGGAGTTTCCGCACTGTTAATTCCGGATGTCTAACACATCGACGGTGCTAGTGGTAGAGCTACCTATACTGTAATTACTCAACAAGATTTTCCGGCAACTGGCGCGGTCTGTTGTTCCTTTTTCTGACGTGCTGACCGTGACCCCAAATAACATCTGTTCCCCCATCCTTTATTTGCGCCGTCGGATATTGCGAAAAACTTCCGTAAAGCAGTTCATCAGTCCCCGTATGACAAAACAAGTGAAGCTATGATTGATATCAATGGGTTCAAATTGATTTTCAGAAGTCAGTAAGGGAACCCCAGAAGTAGGTGGTGCAGAACGATAGCAGTCGATTTTTTCGTGGGAGCAAATATTCCAAGATAAAACTTTCGCGGGTCCTGAGTCTTTTTCTCCGCACAACGTTGACCTCTCGGCCAATCAGAAGCCAGTAAATTATGTCGAAATCCATTTAAACCCATTGATGTCAGTCATAGCTTCACTTGTTACATTGATGTCAGTCATACCAAATGGGCACATTTGCTCTTTGTCCCTTTTCTTGAGTTGACTCGTCGGGGACAGTCTCGGATTGGGACCTGTGTGTTCGCGCGACCTGGTATTTTTTTCAGTTTCCGCGACCGTTCTCGTTAATAGAATATGAAAGTTCCAGCTTATCTGAGTCACTACAGTGTAGCAGGGCTCGAATTTCCGCCGGATCCGGCGGCTCCTGCAGCCAGATCCGGCGGGATCGGCACCGGATCTGCTGGTGCGCTTCCGGGTGGCGCCGCCCTGCGGCCCCACCCCTCTGCGCTGACCAGATGCTGGTTGAGAAAAAAAAATCAAACCAAAAAAAGTCAAAAGACGAACCCGCCGGCGGGAACGTGACCTCCAGGTTCGTGAGACAGCTCTTATAATGATCGCGTATCAGCAGACCGGGGTGTGACATAGTCCATTGCTCTTTCGACGACTTATAACCCATCAAACAGTGCAACGCAGGGGACAACTGGCAGCAGAACCACTGGAAAACAGCTAGAGTGTGCTTTGCACGTGATACTTTAAGGACAAAAGTCAGATCAACTGTACTTCAGATAATATCCACTGAACGCACGTTTTTTTCGAATTTGCGTGTTTCAATAAAACGTCCTCATCTGAATGAATTGTTTTCGTTTTCAGTGTCACTATCCATGATCGTGGAGTCAGGGGCCCTACGATGTCCCACTTTTTGGGAGTCCGCAAACCGTGCGATAAGGAACCGACCCTCACTGACCCCGCCATATTGTCGGGAACTGTTTAAATATCACCCCGTCTCTGTATACTTGGGTCGTTTGGCGCCGTTTTGATGCCGCGGCGCACGATCTTTTGGGCGCTTCGAGAAACATTGAGGCCCTACAATGTGCTGCTTTTAAAACTCAGAATGACCGTCGAATCTGTCCATTTTGACTCCACGCGGGTGCAGCCGCCGCGAGAAACGAGCAGCGGCGCCACGACGACCCATATCGCGCAGCATCGACACGTGTATCCCTCGACTATAGCACCGACAAAACAACCAGCGGCTCTTCCCGGCCGCCGCCCTCCTGCGCGGGTGCGCAGTTGGCGTCTCCCCGTGCAATTTACGCCATTTCTTTGTAATTCGCAGCAACTTTTCAGCTTTCGCTCGTGTCCCTTTTGGCGATCGCCTCGAACTGATGCGCGCCTGCGGCGCCGGAGGTGCTCAGCGCGCCGCCCGCAGCCCGCGCACGCAATACCTTTGCCTTTGACGAGGCAACCGCGGGTCGGGTACCCCCCACGGACACGGCGGCGTTGCTGCCTGTCGCCCGTGGGCGCCCCGTGACGAGACGAAAACAGCCAAAAACCGCGATTTGCTTCAAAATCGACCGTCTATAACTGAAGAAAGTCGAAAATGGGACATTACAGGGCCTGGTACATGGCAGGGTTCCTAAACTCTATATTCCAAATGATATAGTACACACAACCCGACCAACCACATAGTCACCAAATAAACGGCGCAGGAGCCGAGGCGGCACATCTGGAAAACGGCGGACGCGACTCGCATGGCTCAGCTGTCGTAATGTCCACTATTTTCTAGAGGACAAAACTCATGCTTCGATGTGACGATCACCCTTATAATCGTAATATAAACAGCAATGCTGATATTACGACACTCCCCTTGACCGTTGCATGGTAGCGGTAGTACTCGAAAATCACGCAGTAAACCTTTCAGGCTTTTTTTTTCGGTTATCCCGCCGTGGATCGAACTCCTGACCTACGCCTTCCAGGGTTACGCCAAAACCAACTGGACTAACACAACTTTATTTTTGTCGTATGGACAATACTCATCTCAAAACTCATGCTTCGATGTAACAATCACCCTTATAATCGTAATATATACAGCAATGCTGACATTACGACATCAGCTATATAATCAGAAGCTTGTCATAACACATCACTTCAAACCACACTACTACGCCTTGGGCGAAGCGAGCATAAACAGCGTATCCTCGTTCGGGCGGCGATAGCAAGATTCAGATCCGTTTGGAATTCTTCGATTCCGACCTCAAAAAGTTCAACTTTGATTCGGCAAGTAGATTCCTGGTTTCCTCTTCGATCATCTCAAAGTTGAACTTTTTTAGGTCGGAATCGAAGACCGGATCTGAAATGAAATCAATCCACTGAAATGAGGACGATTTTCTTGAAAACGAACAATCCGGGAAAAGCGTGCCTTCAGTGGATATGATCTGAAGTAGAGTTGATCTGACTTTTGGCCTACCATAATACAGATTTAAACCCGAAAGCCTGGAAAAAAACAGCCAGTCATTGGCCTGGGCGAAAGTCGCGAGTTGGCGGCAGATATCACACAGTCAATCTTGACTTTTACTGTAATCTTGTCAGATTCTTTGCACTTTTGCCAAAATCTTGCACTCTTTGGGGGGTGATCAAGTTTTTTGGGGGCAGCAAAAGTGATCCTGTGTACTGTACCGGGTTTTGTGTACCGGTCATTTCACGGAGCCACGGAGCGTTTTGATTGGCTCATCGTAAGCCAGTAGGGCGCATCGCCAAAAGATGCTGATGACGAGCAGAACAGATAATTTCCCACTCTTCGCGCGCGCGCGGAAGGAAAGTTATGTGTTTGACACCCCCAAAAAAGCGAAAGATTCTGCCAATATTCTGCGAAAAGTCAAGATTGAGTGTGCGATCTCTGCCGCACACTCGCGACTTTCGCCCAGGCAAACGACAGGCTATTTCTTTGCAGCTTTGGAGTTTCAAGCTGTCAACCCAGTCTCCGGTATGACTACGAGTACCCCCTGAAACCCCCGAATGCAGCCTTTTGACCAATCAGGGTCGCGGGAGAATGACGGACTGTCCGCTGACCAATGAAGGATACACATTTACGAACAAAATTGGCGCGAACGAGCTACAAAATCCAGCTAATCAAATCTCAGAAGATCTCTCTCTCTCTCTCGCCCAATCACATGAGGGCCTTGAGGGTCTTCGAAGACCCGGAGACTGGGTTTAAGGCCAACCCAAGTGGATCTCGGGATCCGAGCAACATTTTGGGTGGATTCGCGGCGGGGCGGGGGGCGAGTCGGATCGGCGAGTCGGTCTACATCGTATGAGCAAAATTACCCCAGACACAAACCCTAAACTCAACAGCAACCCTAAACCCAGAAAGGACCGCATCGTATGGGCAAAATGACCTCAAAACCGATCCGACTCGGACGAAGTTGCCCAAAATCGGTGCGGGGGGGTGCTGCTCGGATCCCGAAACCCAACCGGGTTTATAATTTCAATAACTTTTACCGAAATGGGTGTAATGTACAGTACTCGTACGAGGCAGGGTCAGCCTATAGGACTCAACCTCACTTACGGTCAAATGCCCGCGCCGTTGATAGGAGTATCGCTGTGAAAATACGATATTCGGATTCAGACGGTCCGCGCGGTCCCTGTATGCGCTCGTCCATTCCGCGCGTCGGCCACATCTCGCGGCAATTTCACGGAACATCCTCAAGATCGCCAAAACACGCGACGGACCCCGCTCACCGTGAGGTACGCCCTTCGAAAGCCCCCCCCGCGCGCTCGCCACGTCGTGTACGCGCGCGACGGCGCGGGCAATTCGCGTTCAAGATGCGCTTTTGCATCACGAATCCTTGGATCAACCGATCTTGGGTCAACTGCGATCAAGTCTCATTTTGGTTTCAAAAACAAAAAGGATCACCTTTCAAATTCATCATATCGCGCTGAGCGCTAATGTACGTTTTTGGCTGACCCTGCCTTGTACTACTGGAACCCAAGGCCCGTGTATTAAGAAAATGAGGGGGCGTGGTCAAAACCCGCTGAACGATATGATCCCCGAAAGGTTTTTAGTGAATATGAGATCTGGTTCGCCATGGTAGCAGTAGCGGTATCGCTCCCAGCGCGCGCCACGCCAGGTCGCCGGGGGCTGCCGCGCAAGTGTCCGACAGCCGCTGCAGATCCCCCGCGGCGATCGCAGCGTGCCCCGTCATCAGCGGCATCGGCGTGATCATACGCGCCATTGCTAGGAGCCACCGCCCACCGGTGCACGAATTCGCTACACGATTTTTTGTCTGACCATCTTTGCGCGCGCCGTCAAAGTGCGGCTGGCGGGGCGCGTGGGCAGCACGATCCGCGGGGGGCAGCTGCCTTCCAGCGTCAGGGCCGGCCACCTGACTCGCCGTCTCCGGCGGCGGTGCCGCCGTCGCGAAAGTCCCCACGTTCATTCACTGCGTGACGCTCATTCACTGCCGACCTCCAAAACCATGGACTTTTCCACCACAGCGACTGCCCAGCGCATCTTTTCGGCAGCTCAAGCTGAACCCTTTTGAGCTCAACTCAGCTCAACTTGAGCCATTTGGTCGGTCGGCCGGTCGGTTGCGAAATCTTTGTCTCTGTTTCCTCATATGAATAACTCAAGATTTAGACAGGCAAATTTGCTCAAGTGTGAACCGATTCACCTGTCATTTTCTTCATCCACCCGACGGGGCTGGGATGGGGGTCGAGTATGAATCAGTGATCCAAAGAACGAAGAGAAGATATATTTCTTCGGCAAAAGAAATGACTCCCCCAACGCTGACATGTTCTCTGTTCTGCAGAAACATTTCCGCAGAAAGTTCTTCAAGCCGGTCAGCCGACATTTCTTCAAGCCGTTCTGTGGAAAAACACTTATGATTGTGCCATGATTGTGTACTCCATCCCTGAGAGTCAGATTGAGTGCGAGCGTGTCTTCAGCCTCCTCGGCGTTCTCACGGCGTCGCGTCGCAACCGCATGGGCTCCGAGCTAATGCCCAACCTCGCATTCCTCCGCAAGAATACGAATTCGAAGGAGGAGATGCCGGAGTGGGCCCAGGCCATGGAGAAGGCGCACGGCATGGAAAACTTTGACCAGGTGAGTGGGGAATTTGGGGGTGGTGGGGTGACGCGTGACGGGGAAGGCGGGGCAGCGTGGTTCGGGAATGCCCCCTGCGAGGCCGAGATCCAAGAGGAGTATGCCTGCCTGGAGGAGCAGGGTCTGCTCAATGAGCAAGACGACCCCCCCTGCCCCGACCCCGCCCCTCGACTCTTAATCCAACTGAGCTTCCCTACTCTCAGTAAGTGGGGTCCTTCGAACTGAAACGTGGGCGGGGAACATATGATGATGTGGCCTCCCAATGAGTCATAGTTTACCACTATTTTACTTCCGCGCCTTTCAATTTGGAATGAAATCAAGCCTTAATGCAATTTCCGCGCCGCTGTGTCGAGCGCGCCAGCCCGCTCGAGCAACTTGTCGCGTGTTCTTGGCGCCAAGTGGGCCGTAGACGGCTTAGGGTTGAGCACTGGACTGTTCACCGAGTGTAGGTGTTGGCCAATGGGTACGGTGCCCGCCGAGAATGTGGCGAGGTGGCAGCAGGTACAATGCGGGTACCGGTACCATCTGCAGAAATTCTGCAGAAGAAATTCCGATTAAACTCTGCAGAACAGCTTCGAAGAAATTCTGCGGCAACACTTTTTCTGTACGAGGCAGCGACAGCCAGTATCAGCCAAGCCCGTTGATGGGAGGTTTCTCACTCCGTTGACAGGAGTCCCGCGATGACACGCATAGTTTCGGAATCAGAAGCCACGGTTTGGTCGTGGTGGACCCCACTGTCGTGATTTGGCTAAAGCCGCTAGGCCACCAAAAGAGTGTCCGAACACATGTCCGGCTACAGCGATTCTAGGACACATGTATGAGTGCGAACTCAATTCATTACACGCCGTTCAATGGGCTACCTTTCAGTGGGAGTGTACGGTGATTCAGCGATATTCA
>Ga0307488_10005907_pt1 | contig 10104 bp, 8 predicted proteins | sample SB02metaG_FD_202248 | JGI IMG/M metagenome (GOLD analysis project Ga0307488, IMG submission 202248) | Sea-ice brine microbial communities from Beaufort Sea near Barrow, Alaska, United States - SB 0.2 | ecosystem: Environmental > Aquatic > Marine > Coastal | place: USA: Alaska | collected 2017-05-06
GCATCGAGTAAAGTAATCTCGACATCTGCAAGGATTACTGTGTCCTCACCACTAGTTGATGTCGCAGATAAAATTCGCTGCGCAACTGCTTTATCATTGCTGAACCAAACACCTAGTGCATCACCTGGCTTATAAATAATCCCACTTTCTTCTAGTGATATTTCAATATGACGAATATCTTTGACCGAATCACGCCCAGTTATTTTTAAGCTTGCACTTAAATTAGCGGCGAACGGGCTTTTTTTGGTGTAAAGCGATTCAGCTACTGCATTCGCTGCGGGTGTTAACCTAATGATTTGCTCGGTTACAATTGGCGTTAACTCATCTTTCAACTTCGCATTTAAAGCAATCGTCCAATCGGCCACAGCAGCGTCATAGTCAACGTCACAATCTAAACGCTCAACTAACGCAGTTGCGCCAAGAGAAAGTAAACGTGTTTCAAAGTCTTTACCTGTTTGGCAAAAAAATTCATAACTAGTATCACCTAGACCCACGACCGCGAATTTTAGGTTAGGTACTTTCGGTGCCTTTTTGCTTGCTAAGAATTCAAATAGTTCCACTGCATCATCAGGCGCATCGCCTTCACCATGTGTGCTTACGATAACAACCAGATGAGTTTCATTTTTCAATTGACGTGGCTTATAGTCACTCATACTAACTACATTCGCTTGATAACCTTGCTCAAGTGCAGACGCTTTGTAATTATTTGCAACGCCTTTAGAATTGCCGGTTTGCGAGCCATAAAGTATTGTCAATGCAGGCGCAGAAACAGCTTTGTTAGCTGTTTCAACTGAAGATGGAATTTGCAGTGTACTTACAGACCCAGATAAGCCAGCTAAAAAGCCACTTGCCCAGATGAGCTGTTCTTTATTTAGGGATGAAGCGGCACCTGAAAGCAATTGAAGTTGCTGTTCTGTCAATGCTGAAAAGTTGTTATTGCCGTTATTTGTTGTCATTAATCGTTAACCTTAGCTAGTACACGCTAAGGTTAACGACTTTCTATCATAACTTGAAAGAATTAAATCAGATTTTTTATTACTTTTTGGACTTAAAAACTAAGTAAAAAAATGGTCTTTTTTAAAAGTCGAACTCTAGCCCTACAAATACACCGGTGAACTCTAAGTTAGAATAGAGATCATCTACGTCACTAAGCTCTATTTTCATTGCTCTGTAGCCGGCTTGCAAGGTCATATCTAAAGCCAGTGATTCAACAAAACTATAGGTCAATGCAGCTTGGAAATCAGAGGCTGTACTATCATCAATGGCTAAAAAACTGCCTTCTGCATATAAGCCTAAACCAGTAAAAGGTAAACCAAGTTCAACTTTGGCGTAACCCATTGGTATCACACCAGAGAATTCTTCCGACGTCATTCTATTGCCAGTGGCTTCAGAAACCATAATAGTGCCATCGACGTACTTGCCATTAATACCAATATCGATGCTAACTAGGTCATTATCGAGTATTTCATAATACAAAATAAAGTCTGTGCCGGTCATTTCAATATCGGTATTAAGGATAGTGTTATTACCATACAAAGTGCCATTAAACTCAAACTCTGTCGCAAGTGTCGTAACACCTGCCGTGTCCAATACCGTTCTACTTACTTTGATATTTGGTATGAGTGGCACCGGATGCTCTAGTGCTACGTAAAAAGCGCCATTTGTTTTATCATCAAAAGCAAAGTTAGTTAGCGACGATTCTTGATTCGAAAAACCACCGTCTGTGCCCATGTTCCATGCCTGAGCTCCAACATAGGCGCCCAATAGCGTGTCGGCCTGCACAGGAGCAATAACCGCAGCTGCGAGCAATGCACAACCCAAAAGTGACTTTTTCATATTTTATCCTTGATTTAATAGTTCTGATAATTCGATTAAAGCAGCATTCGCCCTTGAAATATAGTTCGCCATTACTAACGAGTGATTAGCTAACATACCAAAGCCGTCCCCATTTAGTATAACGGGTGTATACACAGTTTCTTGAGTGGCTTCTAATTCACGAATAATCTGACGCAAGCTTATAGTTGCGTTTTTCTTTTCCAAAACATCTCGAAAATCGACTTCGATAGCCTGTAAAAAGTGCAACAGAGCCCAACTTGCTCCCCGCGCTTCATAAAAATTATCGTCTAATTTGAACCAACTGGTTTTATTTCTAAGGACAGGGCTTTGAGGTGTTGACTGACTTGCAGCAGGGTCACCGGCTAATTCAGTATTAATTACATCGGAACCGACACTAGCACTTAATTTTTGTGACAAGCTTCCTAGTCTCTTTTCCACCTGTTTTAACCAATCACGTAAATTGTCCGCTCTTGCATAAAACTGAGTATTTGAGCTTGTGATATTGCCAAGTTCAGCTTGATATAAATAAAGTTGTTCTACCGCTTTTTCATACCGAGATTCAGAAGAAGGCAGGATCCAACGATTGCTATCATTATTATAATAAGGTTGTGCCTGCACCAATTGTGGACTTTCAAGGGACTGCGATTGAGAGCGACTGAAATCTTTGCGCATCGAAAGCGCAAGATCTCTGCTCATTTCCAGAACACCAAATTCCCATGCAGGGATATTGTCCATGAAAATCCCTGGCGGTAGTACATCGTTGGTAATGTATCCACCGTTTTTATACAACATCATTTCAGTGACTTTTATAAGTGTTGATGTTGTTGTGTAACCGGTTACCATTTGATGACCTTTTTGCGCCGCCATCTCTTGTGCATTTTTGCGCACATTAAACGTGTCTGGAGCAAAACTCCACCAAAAACCGAGCAATACAAACAACATCACGATAATGGAGATGCCCGCAGAAACTGTTTTAGTAGAAATAAACTTTGTCATAAATATCCTTTGACGCTTGTTAACCTGAGCCGAAACAACCACAGCCGTTTAAATGGCTGAAAACAACAACTAGACTCTAAAAGTTATATTGTACAAGCGTATTTACTTGTATCGCAACAAAAGGATTGCTAAAACGTAAGCTAATGCTGTTGGCAAGGTTAAAAATATCATACTGATGATAGCGCCAACTCTTACCCAAAGTGGGTCGATATTCAGATATTTTGCCACGCCAGCACATACACCTGAAATAATAGCTCGATTTGCGTCTCTAAATAGTCTTTTATCATTTATAACGGTTTTCATTGTAAGTACCTCTTTAATGTATGACTTTATAATATTGCAAAAATATTAAGTACAAATGTGGGCTGTATAACGTTAACTATTATTAGACGTAATTAACTTGAAATGCTCAAGACATATCACAATAGTTGCGCTACCGATGTAAAGTAGGATGGGTGTTGCAAGCAAACCGATAAGATTAATATGACCTAACATGACTCTCTCCCTAGCAAACGATCCAAATCGCGAAGCGACTAACCTAATGATTAGTCTTCGCTGTTCTCGGCAACAAAAGATTCTGTAGACTTCGTGTTAGCGATATCAATGATTGTTACTTTAGTAGAAGGTGCTGATGGGTCAATCGGCATTGTAAAAGTGAAGTCATAAGCGGACTCAAAAATTGATTTCTGAACTTCATTATTAATTTCTGTTTTTGCAATTTCCATTGCTTGGTTAACCATTGTTGATAGCACTCTATCAACATGTGATTCATGTGCTTGCACTGAACCGGTTAAAGCCATAGCAGTAGCGAATAAAGTAGTTAAAACTGTTTTGTTAATAGACATGATATTTTCCTCAAAATTTCAAAATTAGTGGCTACGCTTACTGCTACGGAACCTTAAGTTAAATGCCTTTTCGGCAACGACACTTAGGTATAGCGATTGTTGTGCCAACTTTGAGAAAAAATATTTTATCGATTAATATCAATAAGTTAATTGAATTCCAATTATAAATAAGAGTAATTTAGGAATATAGTGAAGTCTTAACTGGTTAAATTAACCACTTGGATTGGTAAAATCAACCAAATTTTAAGCTTGCCTGTTTTGATTGCAAGATTGTTATGCGATATGAGTATTAACTTTCTACTTTACTCGCTTTAAAATCGCGCGCTTTTGCTTGTGCTTCCAATACTTGGTCGTAAGCATGCAGTAAAAGATCAGTAGAAACACCTTTTTGTGTACCATTTTGACTTAAGTAGCGACGCCAAATCCTTCCACCAGCTTGACCTTGAAACAAACCCAGAACATGTCTTGCAATATGCCAAACTTTTGAACCTTGCGCTACTTGCTCTTTAATATAGGCGGTCATTTTTACCACAACCTCTTCTCTGGTTATTCCCTTGCCTGATTCGCCATATAGTATAGAGTCAACATCACTTAAAATGTAAGGATTTGAATAAATTTCGCGCCCCATCATTACACCATCAACCAGTTGTAAATGGTTATGAGCGTCTTCAAGTTTAGTTATTCCACCATTAATAGAAATTTTCAATTGGGAGAACTCATCTTTTAAATCATAAACGCGCTGATAATTGAGTGGCGGAATATCTCGATTTTCTTTTGGACTCAATCCTTGCAACCAGGCTTTTCGAGCATGCACAATAAAATGCTCACATCCGCCATCTGCAACGAGAGAGACAAAACGACTTAGACCCGCATAGTCATCCATATCATCTATGCCAATGCGACACTTGACTGTAACTGGGATAGAAATAGAAGACTGCATCGCCGCAACGCACTCAGCAACAGTTTCAGGCATTGCCATTAAACAAGCACCAAAACTACCATTTTTAACCCTATCTGAAGGACAACCAACATTGATATTAACTTCGTTGTAACCACGTTGCTCTGCAATCACAGCGCAATGGGCCATTGCTTGTGGATCACTGCCGCCAAGCTGCAATACCAGTGGGTGCTCTTCTTTGTTGTAGCCCAAATAATCACCTTTTCCATGGATAATTGCCCCCGTAGTCACCATTTCGGTATATAACACAGTATGTTTAGATAGTAGGCGCAGGAAGAATCGACAATGGCGATCAGTCCAATCAAGCATTGGGGCAACGGAGAGACGATGATTTAGCATAGAGTAGAAGATAGACCTATTAGTTAAGAAGCAACTGATTAGCATCAGATTGAGTTGAATTTAAATAACAGAACTCTGCTTTCACTAACGTGAAAAAAGCACACTCATCTAACGCAATTAGATTATAAAGAATCTACAGCAACTAAACAAAACTAAAAGGAGGATTAAACAAAATTAGCAGTAGAATTGAGGTTAAATTAACAATTCAGCACGATATAAAAATTTAAAAACGGTACACCAGCTCAACGGCAGCTAAGGTCCAATTCTCCGAGTCTTGTGTCACAAAACGGGGAACTGAAACCTGAGGTATCCATGCAGACCCATTCACAGTCTGCAGGTTAGCAAAAGCATGCAAGCCCTCAAACACAGTCCAATTTAATCCAATCTCTCGGGCTGTTAAAGATCGTGACTCAGTCGTTAGGCTCCATTCTACTGGACGTACGATTTGCCTTGCACCATAGCCATCGTTGTATGAATCGTGAAGACGAGTCAATTGACCTGTTAATATCAAATCGTTTTTCAGTGTGAGTTTAAACTCTGTGAAGTAGCCGAAATGATTGATATTAGATGGTAGAGATTGATTATCATAGCTCATATAATGGCTTGAAATGTCGATATCATTTAGCGATTCGACCGCATAACTTGTCGCGGATATAACAGATAACATCAGTACGTATACTAGTTTCATTTTAACTGCTCACAATAAATAGTGACTAAAAAACGATCTTCATAGTAACGTACTTAAGTTGCCCTGAGTCCTAATATGGGTATTCTTGAGGTGGATTTGATATCAAATTAAATACGCTAAATAATCCTTACTTTATCCATTTGCAAAGAGACATTTTGCATGAAAAGATAAGTGATCATCAATGAAACTGCTTATAAAGAAGAAGCTATGGTCATAGCCTGAACGCATGTTTAGTGTTAAATGGTAATCGGACATTTGTGCCACTTTGATTAAATTATTAGGCTTTAATTGTTCCTCGAGAAAATTGTCGTCGGTACCTTGGTCGATTAAAATGGGAGGCTGTACTACGGCATTCTGCAAAAGATGACAAGCATCATACTCTAACCAAGTCTGCTGGTCGTAACCAAGATAATGTGTAAAGGCTTTTTGGCCCCAAGCACAGTTCACGGGATTACAAATTGGGCTAAACGCGGAAATAGAAGTAAACAAATCTGGATTTTTCAAGCCAATGGTAAGAGCACCGTGCCCCCCCATTGAATGACCAGATATAGCTGAGTTTTTATTAACTGAAAAGGTTTGCTGAACACCGGGAAGCAGCTCGTTTAGAATATAGTCATACATATGAAAGTGCGTTGACCATGGTTTTTGTGTCGCATTGAGATAAAAACCTGCGCCCAAGCCGAAGTCATAGGCATTGTCAGGATCGTCAGGAACGTTTTCCCCGCGCGGGCTAGTGTCAGGAGCAACAATGGCAATACCTAATTCAGCGGCGGCTCTGAAAGCCCCGGCCTTCTGCATAAAGTTCTGGTCATTACAGGTAAGTCCTGACAACCAATATAACACGGGGACTTTCTGCGCCACTTTGCCCTTACCCAATGCTATTGGCGGTAAGAATATAGCAAAGGTCATGTCACAGTTGTTAGCTTCAGAGTAATGACTGTATTGCGCATGTTCGCCGCCGAATACTTTATTCGAAGATAGTTTTTTCATGGCCGTTACCTTTATATTTTTGGGCTAGGTTGAAAGTGAACAACTGAGCGTATGCTCTTACCTTCATGCATTAAATCGAAGGCCTCGTTGATTTTTTCAATAGGTAAATTGTGAGTAATAAAGTCATCTAAAACGATTTCGCCTTTAAGATACTTTTCAACATAATCTGGTAATTCGCTGCGACCTTTAACACCACCAAACGCAGTCCCTCTCCAGACTCGGCCCGTTACTAGTTGAAATGGTCGAGTACTAATTTCTTGACCAGCCCCAGCTACGCCTATAATTACCGATTCGCCCCAACCTTTATGGCAGCACTCGAGAGCGCTTCGCATAACGTCAACATTTCCTATGCATTCGAATGAAAAATCAACACCACCATCGGTTAATTCAACAATATACTCTTGAATAGGTTTATCCACTTTCTTTGGATTAATACAATCGGTTGCGCCTAACTTTCGAGCTAATTCAAATTTACTTTCATTGATGTCAACAACCAAAATCCTTGATGCCTTAGCCATGACCGCGCCGATAATGGCTGACAAGCCGATACCACCCATACCAAAAATAGCAACTGTATCACCCTCTTGAACTTTAGCCGTATTCATTACGGCTCCGATACCTGTGGTTACACCACAACCAAATAAACACACTTCGTCCAGAGCGGCTTTCTTATTCACCTTAGCTAGTGAAATTTCTGGTAATACGGTGTACTCAGAAAAAGTAGAGCAACCCATGTAGTGGTAAAGTGGCTTACCATCCTTGTAAAAACGAGATGTACCATCGGGCATAACGCCTTTACCTTGAGTTTCTCTAATTCTTTGGCAAAGGTTAGTTTTACCTGATAAACAAAACTTACATTCTCCGCATTCTGGAGTGTAGAGAGGAATAACATGGTCACCCACAGAAACACTTGTAACGCCCTCGCCAACTTGTTCAACAATACCGCCACCCTCATGGCCTAATACTACGGGAAATAAACCTTCAGGATCCTCACCAGAGAGAGTAAAGGCGTCGGTATGACAAACACCACTGGCAACTATTTTCACTAGCACTTCGCCTGCTTTAGGCAGCATCACGTCAATTTCTTCCATAACGAGTGGTTGATTAGGACCCCACGCAACTGCGGCTTTAGATTTGATAAATTTTTGTTCCATGACCTTTCCTTAATAAGCAATTTTCAATACTTAGAGTATTCAGCCTTTGATGATTAAGATCAAACCTAATTACGAGATTAATATCTCGCGAAAAACTCATATACCTAAATATTAAATAGTCATTATTTGCTGGCAATCTCTTGATCTCAGCGCTCAAAGGATTAACATAAAGTTACCCATGTTACTCCATTTAAGGATATAATAGTGAAGCAAAGAAAAAGGAAATTTCGAGATTAGAAAGTTAATAGTAAAGCAATTAGAGCGTTCAGAATCTGTTTTCTCAGCAGACGTTCTTTTGTTTGGCCTCAGTTTTGGTGTTATCGGCGGCATAATTAACTATTTCTTAATCATCCCTTTTTACGGTCCTTTTTCACTTTATTTTGGCCAAATTTTTGTTCTGATTTGTCTCATCACGCGGGGGCTAAATGCAGGCATCATTGCCTCAGGGATTGCAGCTACCGCGTTGGCATTAAAACTAGACGATCCATTCTTATTTATTATATTAGTCAGTGAAACATTTGCTGTTCATATAATGTTGCGAAAGGGTCACATATTATTATTCGCGGATGCAATTTATTGGCTGTTCATCGGAGTGCCACTTACGCTAACATTGCTGACGTTAACAAGCTCAACATCTTCAGAACTTCTCATTATTTCAGGCTTAACCTTAACTATTAATGGTATATTTGGCGCATCTGTGGCGGCGTTGTTTTACTCATTTATTCCAATTCAAAGCGTATACAGAAAATACAGAGGAAAGCCGCCGAAGTTCGCAACCGTTATTTTTTCGCTTTGTATGTTAACAGTAACGTTGCCCACTATCGCTATCTCTTTAATTTTTACGTGGCAGAATACAGCTCAAAAGGAACAAGACATTGCAAACATGCTGGCGCGACAAGGCAACCAAATCATTTATGTTGTAGAGGCATTTGTTAATAATCATATAGCCGCCGTCAACCGGCTATCAAACACCTTGTCTAAATCTAATTTTACTCTCCCTGTGCAAACTGCTCTGGATGCTACAGCAGAGAACCATCCGTACTTTATCAGTATGTTAGTATCTGGCTCAGAAGGGCAAGTTCTCTACGCTGCGCCAAATGAGTATGCGATATTGCTTAGCGATGGAAACAAACACACGTTAAGCAATAGACCATATTTTCAAAAAGCCAAACAGACACTACAGCCGCAATTATCAGAAGCAATTTCAGGTATTGGTTTTGGTAATGACGCAATACTGACTATGTCAGCTCCTATATCTTTAGAGGGGGAATTTTCTGGTATTTCACAAGGAGCTATTAAGCTATCTACTTTTGCCCAGTTTAAGCGCGAATATATTGACGATAACTCTTTTTATGAATATATCATTACAGATAAAAACCAAAAGATCATATTTGCTTCAGAAAGCCTCAAATTGCCAACGCTGTCGCAGTTTAGCTACCAACCCAGCAATAATGAACTGATTGATGGAATACCCGAATTAACCTTTCAGAATAATAAGTACCTGTATTATCAATTAGTAACACAACATGACTGGACAATAACTGTACTAAGTTCTCCTACAATTGTGACGCAAGTTATTTCCAAAAACTTTTATATATTGGCGGCGTGCTTATTCATCACTTTTGTTGTGTTTTCAATTATAGCGAGCCAACTAAGTAAAAGAATTACACTACCTCTTGTTCATCTCGCTGACCATTTTAATGACAATACTGTGTCTGAAGATATAGTAAAAGAATCTGAAGTTAGTGATGAGATGATGAAAGTCACCAATAAGTTACTCAGTTCTCGGGAAATCATGTTGAATTTTCAAGAACAGCTCACAGCGCAAGTACAAGAAAAAACAAAACAGTTAAAGTCCTTAAATCAGCAATTATATAATTTAGCGCAGAAGGACGGGCTAACTAACTTATTGAATCGAAGCGGGTTCGATGACTTAGCCAAGACGACTTATCGTAATTGCGTGCGTAATCATATTCCCCTGTCGATGGTATTAATTGATATTGATGACTTTAAACAAATTAACGATACCTATGGGCATCCTTTTGGTGATACCTGTATTGTCTCAATTGCTAGCACCCTAAACCAATTTTGCAAACGTAACACCGATTTACTCGGGCGATATGGTGGCGAAGAATTCATCGTTCTACTGAGTGGCGGCAATATTGAAGAGCATCATGAGTTAACGAAGCAAATTCATCGTGCTGTACAAAAAACAGAAGTTAGTCATGAAGATATTAGTGTGAAAATGACCATTAGCATCGGTATTAGTAGCTTAGGCAGTAACTATGGAATGAGCTT
>Ga0307488_10005908_pt1 | contig 10104 bp, 7 predicted proteins | sample SB02metaG_FD_202248 | JGI IMG/M metagenome (GOLD analysis project Ga0307488, IMG submission 202248) | Sea-ice brine microbial communities from Beaufort Sea near Barrow, Alaska, United States - SB 0.2 | ecosystem: Environmental > Aquatic > Marine > Coastal | place: USA: Alaska | collected 2017-05-06
CACCACACACCGCCTCCCCGATCGGCCCGATTACCCGCCCGACTGTTTACGTAATACGTACTGGTACCTGTTACCGTGGTAACAGTTACGAAGTCACAACACGGTACCCTGTGCAATCCCAGATATACACATCACGACCGACTGACGCTTTCGGGGTTAATCCTACCAGGGCGAGCTCATCACGGGGACGCTTTGCAAGAAAACCATGGGCAGCGGCGGCGGCGGGTTGATTCACGTGATTTGGGAAGAGTGGGGCCCCACCGCGGCGCGCGGGTTCATCTCACAGGTCCAGTGGTTACTAAACCACTGGCTTCTGCACCACGGGTTCACCATCGGTATCAGCGACACGATCGCGGATGACGGCACGATGCGGGAGATCAACGACACGATCACGAAAGCCAAGGCGGACGTGAAAGAGGTGATCAACCTGGCCCAAAAAGGCGAACTCGAAATGCAACCCGGGATGACCATGCAGCAGAGTTTTGAACAAAAGGTGAACCAGATTCTGAACAAAGCGAGGGACAACGCGGGGAACAGCGCGCAGTCATCCCTGGATGACACGAACAACGTCAAGATGACCGTCCAGGCGGGATCGAAAGGATCTTTCCTGAACATCTCGCAGATGATCGCGTGCGTGGGGCAGCAAAACGTGGAAGGGAAGCGGATTCCGTTCGGTTTCGACGGGCGGTCGTTACCGCACTTCACGAAGGATGACTTTGGCCCCGAATCCAGAGGATTCGTGGAGAACTCGTACCTGCGAGGTCTGACGCCTCAGGAGTTTTTTTTCCACGCCATGGGTGGCCGGGAAGGTTTGATCGACACGGCGGTGAAGACGAGCGAAACCGGGTACATCCAGCGCCGCCTCGTAAAGGCGATGGAGGACATCATCGTGAAGTACGACGGCACCGTGCGGAACAGCGCCGGGGATGTTATTCAGTTCCTGTACGGCGAGGACGGCATGGACGCGACGTACGTAGAGAGCCAGAAAATAGACACGTTAAGGCACAACAAGGAAAAGTTCCGAAGCACGTTCCACCTGGACCCCGATGAACCGGCGTTTGGGAAGGGGTACATGTCGGAAAGCCAGGCGTTTGACTTGGCGAGCAGCGTGGAGAAGCGCGCGCTTCTGGACGCGGAGTGGGAACAGGTGCTTGCTGACCGGGAAGAGCTGCGGACCACCATGAGCACCGGTGACCCGGGGGTTCATCTCCCCGTCAACCTGAAGCGGATCATCTGGAACGCGCAGAAGAACTACGGCTTGGTCAAAGACGTCTCAGCCCCCGGACGGGAACGGGAAGAACTGCAAGCCGTGAACGTCATCGAAAGCGTGCGGTCGCTGCTCAACGGCCTCGTCGTGGTGCCCGGGCAAGACGCGCTTTCCCTGGAGGCGCAGCGGAACAGCACGATTCTATTCTTCGCGCTTGTGCGAAGTACTTTATCAGCAAAGAGAGTCATGAGGGAGTTCAAGCTCTCCCCCGCGGCGTTCAACTGGGTGATCGGTGAAGTCGAGAGCCGGTTCAAAATGGCCTTGGCGCCACCGGGCGACGGAATCGGGACGGTCGCCGCGCAATCCATCGGCGAGCCCGCGACGCAGATGACCTTGAACACGTTCCACTTCGCCGGTGTATCCGCGAAGAACGTTACGCTTGGTGTGCCTCGGCTAAAGGAGATCATCAACATCGCGAAACAAATCAAAACCCCCAGTTTAACCGTCGCGCTGCGCGCTGATTTAGCGGGCGACCGCGCGATGGCCAAGAGCGTCCAAGCCAAGCTGGAGTACACCACCCTGCACAGCGTCGCGGCGATGAGCGAGGTGCACTACGACCCCGATCCGACGGACACGGTGATTGACGAGGACCGGGAGTTCGTGCGTTCGTACTACGAGATGCCTGACGAGGAGGTTGACGCGTCGCGGATGTCGCCGTGGCTGCTGCGCATAGAGCTGAACCGGGAGATGATGGTGGATAAGAAGCTGTTGATGGCAGATCTGGCGGAGCGCGTGAACGCGGATTTCCAGGATGACCTTTCCTGCATTTTCAACGACGACAACGCGGAGAAGTTGTTACTACGAATCCGCATCATGAACAACGAACTCGAGAAGCAAGGGGACGACGTCGGGAACACGGAGGATGAGGTGTTTCTGAAACGTCTAGAGGCGCAGATGCTCGACAACCTGGCGCTGCGCGGCATAGCGGATATCAAAAAAGTGTTCATCAGGGAAGCCAACGTGATGGGCGTGGACCCCGTGACGGAGGCGTTTGGGAAAACCAGCGAGTGGATGCTCGATACGGAGGGGGTCAATTTACTCGAGGTGATGAACCAGGAAGAGGTTGACTTCCGGCGCACGACGAGTAACCATCTGATTGAGGTGATTCAGGTGCTGGGTATTGAAGCCGTGCGGAACACCTTACTTAAAGAGTTAAGAGGCGTGATCGAGTTCGACGGGAGTTACGTGAACTACCGGCACCTCGCGATTCTGGTGGAGGTGATGACGTACAGGGGGCACCTCATGTCAATCACGCGGCACGGCATAAACCGAGTGGAAACCGGGCCCTTGATGCGGTGCTCGTTTGAGGAGACGGTTGACATTCTGATGGAAGCTGCCGCGTTCGCGGAGAGGGACCGGATGACCGGTTTGAGCGAAAACATCATGCTCGGCCAATTCTGTCCGCTCGGCACGGGCGAGTTCGGGTTACACCTGAACGAGGAAATGCTGAAAGAAGCCGTGGACTTGGTACGTGTTCCTTTTCCCTCGCTCCTACGTGATTATTTACTGCGCACTACACACATCGCAAGTGCCCTGTTTGCGCATACAAGTCACGGGAAGACTGACCTTTTTCTTTTTCCCCTCTCAGGACTTGGGGGTCGCGTACGGCGACGCGGGCGTGGGGGCGGGTGTTACCCCAGGTCGGGGTGTTACCCCCGGCAGAGGCGGGGACGGGAACATGTCCCCTTCCTTCTTGCTCTCGCCGAACACGGGAATGGCGTCGCCGTTTGACGAATCCATGCGGTTCTCCCCTGGCGCCGAGTCAACGGGGAACGGCGCGTACGGCACCGCCACGTCGCCCGGGTACTCTCCGACGTCGCCCGCGTATTCGCCGACGAGCCCGGCGTATTCACCGACTTCGCCGGCGTATTCACCGACTTCGCCGGCTTATTCACCGACAAGTCCTGCTTACTCGCCCACGTCGCCGGCGTACTCGCCCACGTCGCCGGCGTACTCGCCCACGTCGCCGGCGTATTCCCCGACTTCGCCGGCGTATTCGCCCACGTCCCCGGCGTACTCGCCCACGTCGCCTGCTTATTCGCCAACATCGCCGGCGTACTCGCCCACCTCACCGGCGTACTCGCCCACGTCCCCGGCGTATTCGCCGACGTCGCCGCAGTACTCGCCAACCTCGCCCGCGTACTCACCGACCTCGCCGTCGTACTCGCCGGGGGGAGGCGGAGACGACGAGGACATGGAGGAGGACGCGTAGATGCGAAACTCGAAAAAAATGGGGAGACGAAAACCGAGAGGAGGACCTGGAAAAACCAAAAAAAAAAAACACTCGATTGTTTTGATACAATATAGCCACACTCAAACACACTACAGCTCCACTCAAACACTCTGCTGTGCATACGCGTCATCCGGTATGTCCAGCTCCGCGAGTTCCAGCCCCTCCGGTTTAGGGCACCGCCGCAAAAGCACGTCCGCCTCGACCGCGTGGCTCATGGCGGCTGGGATTGTTTTTCGAAGCAAGATTGTTTGGGAGATACCGACGGTTTCGTGGATTGCTTTTTTGTTTTCCAAGGAAACGTGTTGAGTTGGCACGTCACCCGCGTCTACCGGTACCGGTACTGGTAACGCAACCGGCGCGTATTCGTAAATCGCGCCTTGTTCGTACTTCACGGCGAGCCGTTTGATTTGCTCGCGCGCGACATCTCCATCTTCAAACGCATACGCCACCACGAACCCGTCTTCCCTCCAGTCCGTTGAGAACCCGAACGAGCGCCACGTCGCGATTGGTTTTGGCGACTTTAACCCACGCAACTCGCCAAACAACGCATCGTTCGCCGCCTTGTTTGTTTCGATTGATGTGTGCACGCCCATCTTGTTAAACCCAGTGAGCGCGAATGAAACGGAGGAGGTTAGGATTCGCGGGAAGGGTTGGCTGTTGTTTTCATGGTCATCAACACGTCCGCCTGCCCCAAATTCCCGACTGACTGGTTGCGCGTACACCACGCGCGTTCCCGTTTCGCCGGGCACGTCGATCCACGCGTCGTACGCCTCGGCCCAAATATTTTGCAGCGACATTTCTCGGCCCGTCTCGGACGTGGACATCGTCGCGAGTGAGACGTGCTGATGGCCTTTTTGGGGATGAAAGCGACGTCCCCGAAAGTGACACAAAATCGTAATACCCGCTGTTCTGCCTCGGATGTCGGTACTCAACGTGTGCCTCGCGACGAGTCGCGTCGCGAGCATGCGCGACGCGAACGCAGAGTCGAGAACGCCAGCACAAGAGTGTCGTGCGTTGTGACGGCGACGTCGTGAACCCGGCGCTTGTTAACTTTTCCAATCACGTTCCAGATTATCGGAAACGTGATGACGATCTCAAAGCCTTTAGCCGGAAAGTTCGCCTGCAGCAGTCTGTTTCGCCATTCGCGCTGGCGCGATGTGGCGCGCGTGGACCCGCGCCGCACGCGTCGTCGCGGTGCACGGTCGCGACGTTTGCATCGCGACGCACGCGCCTGAACAGGCGCTGGCGCTGTCACCCGTGGTCACCGTGACACGCGCGTCGTCGCGTTTTAACGATTTTAACGAATCAGCCCCGTCTCCGAGCGCGTTCGTGTTGGACACCAGGCCGCGCGCGCACCTGGCTGGCTGGAAAACGCCCTGTCACCGAGCCGCCGAGGCACACGGCACGCAGACGCGTGCGTACGCGTCCAAGGTGAAACGCGGGGTCCGGGTTACGTCACAACGGGTGACCTTACCGGTGATGGGGTCGGAAAAGCCCGATCTCCAGTCATCCGATGCAATCAATCCAACCGCAAACCCAAAAAAACCCGAAACCCCGCCTGCCCTGAAAGATGCCATGCGCAAACTCGTGCGGGTGGTGCACCCTGATTTGTTCGCGTCCGGTCCGCCTGGCGCGAGTGCGGTGAATGACGAGAGCCTAAAAACAATCCAAGGCGTGCTTGACGCGGTGACGAAGTCGCGGCAGATTCCAGACGCCGGAATAAAGAGGTTGCGGTTTTACGTCAAAGACTCTGGGACGCCGGAAGGCGTCAGGGTGGTTCCTTTTACGTTCAAAACCACCGGGGGCGACTGCAGGAACTTAGTCAAGAAACAGCTTTCCCAGTTGTTTTCCGAAGTCGGCATACCTCCCGAGTTTAAATGGGGAGCGGACGACTGGACGCACGACCCCGAGTCCGCGGAAAACGTAAGTATTGTATTGTATTTCCCAAATCCCGCTGACTGAAATGTTTTCCCAGCACAAGACTGACCCTTTTCGCGTAACAACAAAGGCGCAAGCCCGGGGTGACCCGGCGCCGGGGTGGGACTTGTACCCGTCCGCCAGGGGGCACTCGGGAGGGTCTGGGGATTTTCACGATGGCGGAAACACGACCACTCGCGGAAACACAGACACCGCTAACGCTCACGAGACTGCTGGAAATACCCCCGGGGCTTTCATGTCGCGCGACGCGACGTACATGGACGACGCCGAGCGCGACACCTCGACGAAAACGGACGACGCCGGAAGCAAGATGTCCCGCAAACGCCGAAGCGAGTTACAGGGCGCCTTGAAAGTCAACGACAAGCTGTTCGAGGCCATCGCGGCGGTGCCTTGGATCCCCGAACCGAACGGCGACGACCGCGTGTTTGTGATCAACACCGAAATCGTGCCGCGCTTGAGAAAAGAGGGGTGGCGGATCACGAGTGACGTGATTGAAAAAATATGGCGAGGCGAGCGCGACGAATCGGTGGTGATGGACGGCCTTGACGCCGCTTCGGGCCTAGCAATAGCCGCGATCGTGAAACACTCACGGAACTTCGACCGCGCGTACGGAACCCCCAACGTGGCTCGACGCGACTTTTACCCGGAACCGGGAAGGAGTACTGAGGATTTATGGTAAAAAGGGAGTTGTGAAGAGTTAAAGAGTACCGAACAGAGGGAAAGGTTTGGCATATTTAGGAAAAGGTCTTCTCGAGTTAGTATGCATAAATCCGTCATGTATACGTCCGCATCTCGTTACCCGGAACCCTCGTAAACCCTATACCTAAACCCTAAGTTCCCCTAAACCCGTACACACCCCGTGTTCCTCACCGTGCGCACTCGAACGCGGCTACGTACCAGTCGCGCTCCGTTCGCGTTTCGCCGCGTTTCGAAACCGGCGAGCCGACCGGCGCCGCGAAGGAATCGTCAAAGGCGACCCAGTTTTCTTTTTCTTTGGCGTATGCGTCTTTCTTTTTTTCATCAGCCTCCTGACCCGCATCCATACGAACCGTCGACGTGTAGTGCCCACTCCGCATTGATGACCCCAGGTGCGACACCAAACCCCGGAGTTTGTAACGTCCAATCCGCGAAAGCGCGTCGTCGCCGCGCGTGGACGCGTCGTCGGCGTACGCCGCCGTCGCCGCAGAGGCGTCGTCTGTTTCGGTGTCGGTTTCGGTTGAGGTTGAGGTTGAGAGACTCGAGACCACCGGAGGTCCGCGAACGTCTTGACTCGCGAAGTCCACAAGCGAGACGAACTCGGGAAGCTCCACGCGTTGGCCGTCTTTGATCATGCGCGGCAGCGCGAAGAGTGGGGCAGACGGGGGTTCGACGCAATCGGCGCCGACTCTGGGTTCGTTTGGCGAAACGAGTGGGGCCCCGGTCGCGGTTGTCGCCGCCGTCGGAAGTACTTGCGCCGCCGCGCGAAAGCGTTTCAGGTGCACCAGCAGCGTCTTCGGCGCCCGGAGGACCTGTCGCGTCAATGACGCGTGCCTACCGCCACACGTGTTTTTCGCGCACCGCCGCTCCACGGTTTCGGGGGCGAAGCATCTCTGCAGTAGCGCCTGCAGCGGAAGCGGCGAGCCACCAACAGGTCCCTCCCGGGACTCGCCCGCGCTGAGTTCCAGGCTCAAGTGCCGCCACGACTCCGTGGAATACGAAACGTCGCCGCACAAAGCACACGTCAGCGTCACCCTGGACGCCCCCGTGAACGCGCGTCGGGTGGGACACACGGTGCGGTGCAAAGGCACGATTCCTTTTTTGTTGTTTCCGTAACACGCGGTTTGCAAATCCTCCTCCATCAAGTCCAGGGTGTCCACTAAAAACTCGTGCGCGTCGTGCTGCGCGAACCCGTTGTACCGCATGCGTCGTGTCTGCGCCGCTCGTTTCAACGCGTGCGGCGCCAACGAGGCGCGCGCGTTGGGTATCCCGGCGTCGAACGCGCGCGCCGCGTCGGCGCGCCTTGTGAGTAACCCCAACACCGCGCGCATCACGGAATCGTCCGGGAACAACTCGGTTGATGTCGGTCTCGAGACCATTCCGTGGTTCGAACTAACACCCTTGGTTCCGTCGTTTTCGCAAACACCCGCAACCAACCCCGCCAACTCGTCAACGAACGCAGGCACGCCAAGCAAAAGCTGCGTCGTCGCGGCGAGGTAACACGTGTTGCCCAGGTTCGTGAACCCGGGAACCCGGGTGGGGTTGGCGGTGGGGTGGGGTGAGACGTGTGGAGTTGTAGACGCAACAGCGGTGGCTCTTTTGGAAGCAGCAGCAGCCGCGGCGGCGGCGAACGGGTTCGACGCGCGCGGCGGACCGAAATCAGGCGCTTCGCTCTTTTCGGTTTCTTCGTCGTTTTTCGACGCCGGAGCGGATGAGTCTTCTTCTGCTTTTCTTTTGTTCTCAGACGGTTCCCTAGTTTTCTCCCACCAGTTCGCGTGGTGTGTCTTCGGCCCGGTGTCGTTTGTCGTGCCTTTGGTACCCAGAGCTCTGGGCGATACCTTTCCTGCAAGCGGCGCGCTTACCCCCGCGTTGGCGCTTTCTTGTTGCGCGTTCGCATCGGGCGCGCGTTTCGCCTTGTTTGCGTTTGTGTTCGCGTTTGTCTCCGCACCCAGCCGGGTGCTTGTCTCTGTTCCTTCCGAAGCCGCGTTACTCGCCAACGCACCTTTCCGCGTGTGGTTCGTTTCTTTCGGCGGTATCGGCCGCGTAGCCACCGTGTGCGTCGCCGGGCTGGCAGGCGCGAAGGACATCCGGCGACGCTGGAGCTCTACGGGGGTACGTGCTGCCTTGGTGGCGTGCTGCTCCGCGGTGCGTCTGCCGTGCCGCGCCGAGGTCACGGGGGTGCGCTGGTACGTCGCGACGTCAGCGGTACGCACGTGCGGGGTGGGGATACGCGCGGGAGACGTGCCGGTCCATGCACGCGCGGCGGAGGCTCGCGCGGGTTTCTTCGCGGAGGTTTCCTCCTCAGCCGCCGCGAGCAGCAACTTGCCGCGCTGCTGGCCTGCGCATTGCGAGCGACAAGGGAGAAGGAGGGAAAGGCGGGAATGTCAGGCACACGGGAAGGAGGCGACCGCGCGGACCGGCATTTGCACCGGGCCACCGCAACGACGGCGCGGGGACGACTACACGGGGACGCCCCACGACGCGAGGCGCGAAGCTCGATCGGACGAGGCCTCGGCGGAGGCCTCGGACGAGACGAAACCGCGGGTCCGAATCTCAAACGCTAAAGACGCGTTCCGGAAAAGAGACACGGCAGCGGCGCGATACGGGCACGCACCATGCGCGAACTTCCGCTTGCCGCCACCCGGCATGCCCGGGACGGGCATGTCGATGCGGACGTAAGTCGGTGTGCGCGACAGGGACACGCGCGCCGAAGACTGCGTGCGATGTTGGCACCGCACAGAAGCTGTCCGGTTTTTTTAAATTTTTGGACGAAAAAATGGGGTGCCAACAAGCATGAAGCGCGGGCTTTTTGGTGATTGACTCCGTCGCGGAAGAGGCCGTGGGGACTCTCTCGGGCACCCCGACCCAAACCCCCGGCCGTCCGGGTGGCCGGTGCCGAGTATGGGGATCGCCGAGCGTCGTCGTTCCTCCCGCGCCGCGAGTACGCGCGGTGGCGGGGGCGGTGAGAAAGACCGCTTTGAGAAAGACGGTTTTGCAATCTCCAAATCCAACGAAAACAACGCGCATCCCACCCAACCTTGGCACCGAATCCTGTACGAGCGCCAGCCTTTTCCTGATAACCACACGGACGAATCGTTTCTGGAGCGCCTGGTGCTGAACGGGCGGGTGGTGCCTCGACAGCTGAGCACGGTGGTGTTCGACGCGTCCACGGTTTCGCAGCAAATCGCGGTGGTCGCAGTGAAGGGATGTGTCACGTTTTCTTTGATGGAAGGGTCGCTTGATGCAATGCAAGTGTTGGTGTTTACGTTTGCATTATTAGTACTGGGTTTGGCAGTGACTATCGTCGCGAAAGGCATTCTTTACACCTTGAAACAAGCCTTGCGAATAGGCCCGCTGATGGTCGTAACCCTAGCCGCCCTAACCCCGCTGTTCCAAACCATGACGAGCGCCGTTTCTAACGACACCGCCACCTGCTGCGCCGTGTGCGCTTTGCTCGTGCACCTGTTTTTCCACGAGTACTTTGAAAGTAGTGCGAGTAGTGATAGTCACGGCGGCGGTTCGAATCCCAACGAGAGGGAAGAAATTCGCGTAGAATCGTACGCGGAGACTGGGGACAAAGCTGGGGACACCGAAAAAGTCCTCGGCGCCGACTCCGAGGTTCCCCAGAAAGTGCGCGCCACCGTTTCCATCGGCGCGTCCATGTTCGCCACGTCGGTTTTAGCCAGCCGGCTCGTGAATTCCGTTGACGTGTTCGCGGACGTGTTCCTCTCAACGGTGTTGTTCGTGTTGTTTCCCTTCGCGTCACGGTTTTTGTCCCGGGAACGTAAAAAAACGCACTGCGCTGGAGTGGCGGGGAGTCACGTGCTGGCGCTGGCGGCGATTACGCACGTCAGCAGTACTGCTGCGCATGAGCATTCCGATAAGCATCCGCATGAGCATTCCCAAAATTTAACGAAAACGCTCGTCGTGACCTACGCAACCACGATTATTTTCGTCACCCTTGCGTGCC
>Ga0307488_10005910_pt1 | contig 10103 bp, 7 predicted proteins | sample SB02metaG_FD_202248 | JGI IMG/M metagenome (GOLD analysis project Ga0307488, IMG submission 202248) | Sea-ice brine microbial communities from Beaufort Sea near Barrow, Alaska, United States - SB 0.2 | ecosystem: Environmental > Aquatic > Marine > Coastal | place: USA: Alaska | collected 2017-05-06
CCTGTATGGGTTTTTGATGATCTTTGCCATCGGCGTTGCGGCTCGTGGTTACTCAAGCTACCACCTCAATCGTATGGTTGATCCGCCCAGAGCTCATCGCTCGGCTCCCACCCATGAGCGTGACGGTTTGCCGAGTCCTGCCTTGCTGCGGCAGTACCCGAACTTTCTACGGTTTTCCTTGTTTTTCGCCTGTATGCAGTTTGCCGTGGCGATCTCCGCACCCTTTGTCGTTGTTTACTTGTTGCGTGATTTGCACTTCAGCTATCTTGAGCTGACCTTGAATACGGCAGCCTCGGTGCTGATGCAATTCTTGGTATTGAATCGTTGGGGGCGTCTGGGGGATCTGTTCGGCAATCGTATCATGCTGCGACTGACGGGCTACAGCTTGCCGTTTATGCCTGCGCTGTGGGTGCTGTCCACTGATTTCTACTATCTGCTGCTAGTGCAGCTGATCAGTGGTCTGGTGTGGTCAGGTTATTCCTTGAGTAGCTCAAACTTTCTATTTGATCTAACGCCCCCTCATCGTCGCGCGGGGCTCATGGCGACCCACAATCTATTTGCTAGTATTGCGGTATTTGCGGGGGCATCTGTGGGGAGTGCCCTCGTGTTGCTCTTGCCAACGAACATCGATGCAAGCGTTGGATCATGGCAAATTGCCTTGAATTGGTCTTCAGCTTTTTACAGTATTTTCCTCATCTCCGCTGTGACTCGCCTAGTGATAGGGTGCTTGTTTTTGCCCCATATCGAAGAGGTTCGGATCGTTAAACCCATGAGTTATCATGGACTGGCGTTCCGGGTCACACGTTTCTCGCCGGTCTCAGGCGTGATATTCGACATCATCGCTCGGACCCGCAGCAAGAAGGATGACAGCGAACGCTAGAGGAGGTGCGTCATCAGGTTTTAAAGCGACCCATTGTATTATTGAGGCTTTCAACGATCATTGACAGGTTTTGCGGCACCATGGTGATATCCGACGTGCAAGAGGAGAGTTGATCGGACTGAATAGTCAGGCGTCCCATACTGCTACTAATGCTTGAAATGGCGCTCATTTGCTGCTGGCTGGCAATAGTGATCGACTCATTGACGCTGGCCAGTGATGTGACATGATCTTGAAGACTGGTGAGTGTCGTACTGACCGATTCTACTAGGTGTATTCCGCCCTTGGCAGAAACCGCTGCGCGACTCATCGATTCGACGGAGGCGCCTGCCGACGTGTTCAATAAGGCAATCTTCTTCTGGATGGTGACCGTGCTTTCTTGTGTACGGGCTGCCAGCGTTCTTACCTCATCTGCGACGACGGCAAAACCACGGCCATGTTCGCCAGCACGGGCCGCTTCAATGGCTGCGTTGAGGGCCAACAGGTTGGTTTGGTCGGCGATAGCGTCGATGAGGTTGAGTACCTCATCGATCGATGTGACCTGGTCTTGTAGATCCTGGATCGTCGCACTCGATGCGGTGACCTCATTAACCAGTTGTTGGATGTTGGTAGACGCTAGCCGCGCAGTGTCCGCATTGCTTTCAACATTTTCGCGGACTTCGCTGGTAGTGCGAAAGGCGATTTGTGTCTTGTCAGTGACTTTCTGGACTGAGGCCACGAATTCCTCGACTGCACTACCGATGGCATGAATGTCGTCGGTCTGGCTCTTGACGGTGTTAGCGGAGTTTAGCATCGCCATATGCAGTTCTGTGCTTGTGGCGCTAATCTTATGGGTCGTATCGATAACGCTGTTGAGAATTTGGCGCAGCAGTTCTGAAAAGTCATTAACACCCTTGGCGACTCGATCAATCTCTGACAGCCCGACGGGTTTAACACGTCGTGTTAGGTCTGCGTCACCCTCTGACATAGATTCTAACCATTCAGCGAGTTGAGTCAGTGGGTTGATAATTTGTTTTGCCAAGAATATTGATGCGCTTATCGCCAATATCGAGACGACCAGCAGGGTCAACAGCGTAAACTGCAAGAGGGACGACGCTAATGCGCTATGTGCGGCAAAAGCTTCTGATTCATCGATTTCCGAGAGGATTGCCCAGGTCATACCACCGACTTGAAGCGGGGCGTAAGCCGACAACACGGGAACACCGCGATAATCTGGAAATATAGCGAAGCCCGTCTTACCTGCCAGGGCTTGCTGGACGCCTGGTGACACCACCGGTTGTAATGAGATACTGGAGTCCTTGGCGCGAATATCAGCATGCTGTTTGATGCCTTGTTTGCTCAGCAAGCGTAGATAAGCGGCTGGATCCTCGACAAAAAACCGACTTTCATTACGCAGGGTCTTGTCGGGGCCCACGAGATAGACCTCGCCACTGGCGCCGAAGCCATTGCTCTGCCAATCGCTGTTCTGGGTCATGATGTCGTTGAGCCTGTCGATGGGCATTTGAAAAATCAACACGCCAGTTGTTTTGCCGCCTGTTTGAATGGGCGTCGAGACAAAGCTCGCTGGCGCGTTATAGGACGGCCCATAAGCAGCGAAATCGGTGATGTTGGTCTCACCCGGTGCCAGCGACAGCGCCGCCTGGAACGCGTGCCCCAGACCTGAGTCACTATAAGGTCCGCGGATCAGGTTGGTGGCGAAATCAAGCTCCTTATAGACGCTGTAAACCACATTGCCTGATGTCGCATCGACGATGAAAATATCGTAGTAGCCAAATTCTTTAAGAAATTTGCGTATGCTGGGATGGTATCGGTTGTGCAGTGCGTTATATGTGGTGCTGTCTGCACGGTTAGTGAGGCCGTCTTTCTCACCGATTGGCAAATCACTCGTCGCAATGTATTGATATTGCAGCGCTATCGTTTTCTCGGAAAGGTTCTCGTACAAGGCGGCCACGTCAATAGAATCAGGGTTGCGCTCATCAAATCGGGTTTTAAACTCAGCCTCGTAGTATCCCTGCACTGTTTCTCTTGGCGTTGGGCCATCGGTGGGTAGGGCGGGACTGTAATCATCAAACGCCCGGATAAATTGGGTCGTGGCGGTGACGGTAGCCTGATCATGGGCCATGGTAATGGCCTGATGCTCTATGGTTTGCAGATAGCTTGAGACGTTGCTGCCTACGAGGACCTGTTTGGCCCGCAGACTACTTTGTTGCTGCGCCAGCGCCTGCTGCTTCATGTCTGATAGGGCCGTATTGGATAAGACAAGCGCAGTGACGATCGTTGTCGCAATAGCGATTACCGACGCCATTAAGCTGAGTCGCAGTTGTAGGTTCACGATTGTCTCGTCTCTTTCGTAAGTCCATTGAGTCTAGCCTGAATACAATTATAGACGCTATTGTAGACCCTGCCACAGGGTTCTGCCCCGTTAAGGATGGGTGCGCGCGGGACCCCCTACGCCCAATGTCTGGTTGCGGCAAGGATTGCTGTTGCATTAGACAGGGGCCTGACGAGGCAGGCGCGGCTCTCGCGGGCGGGGCAGCTTGTCGTACAGACTGCTTCTCTCATAGACTGTGCAGAGCCAACCGGACTTATGGTCGATAGATTTCAGATGCAGGGTCGTACCTGCATGTTCTGAGTCCCACTCGGTAATGACATCTTCGCGCGCCTGGTCCAGCGCCTCGCTATCGCTGCGGGGCAGACATTGGCCTTATACCCATGGCGGCGTATCAATACCGGCGATCTCACAGAATGTCGAGGCCAGGTCGAGATGCCCGACGGGCAGGCTGACGGCAGCGGCGGGGGTTTGTGTGCTGGCCGCTGGTCGCCAGATCATTGGCGTTGCATCAAGGAGTCGACGTGGTAAGGGCCTTTAAACAGCAAGCCATAGCCACCTTGGAATTCGCCGTGGTCTGTGGTGAAGATGATATCGGTATTATCATGCCAACTGCGATCCTTGAGCCAGTCGATCACGCGCCCGCAAGCGTCGTCGATCAACTCGTTCTCGATATGCGTGATGGCATTGATTTCGCGTATCTGGTCCGCCGTCATATTACGCGGAACAACGTTCCTGGGTGATTCCAGATTGGTCCAGCTGCTGCCGTCATAGTAACCCAGCCAGTGTTTGGGTTTAGTCGCCAGCAGCGCGGTGGTGAGGATCAGGAAAGCTCATCCAACGAAGCAGGGTGTGTGATCTTCCTGCTCATCGAGCCAATTAATGGTTCGGTTGGCGACCCAATCCGTGTAATACAGATCGGTAGGTACATCCGTTGGCCAGACTTGAATCGCTCCCGTTTCGCCTGCGCCCGCAGTATTTTGGCCGCGGGCGGTGACCATGGGATAAAAATTTGATTTTAGATCAGGGTGCTCGGCTTCCACAAAAAGATCATAGTGGCTGTGCCCCTCGAAGAAGTGGTTGGCGAGTTCCCTTCGGTCAAAGCCGCGGTGTGGCCCGGAATTTTGTTCAGATGCCATACGGTTTTCGAAAAAACCTCGGGATCACCGAGCCAAGGCTCAAAGTGCGCCTTGCCGAGCGGGGCAGTGGCATAGCCATGATCCTTGAGTCAGTGAGCGATGGTCGGGCATGCACACAACGTTTTGGCTATCTGCCCACCGTCGCGTCTCAGCTTATAGAAGATACATCTGTTAGCAGCAGTCTACACAATTATTGCGTCAAATCGATATCACCTCGCGCTAACGTTTTACGGCTAGCACGCGGCGCAGATGCCTGTATTGGCCGGCTTAGTCAGGCGCGTCATTGAGGCTCTGTTTAAGGGTCCGTGAGCACATGTAGTAGTGATAGGCGCACCACAAATTGACCAAAACCGTGAGGCTCATGGCATAACGAATACCGTCGGTTCCGTAGCTAGGCACTAACAAGTCAGCAACGAAGCCCGTCAAGATAGGTCCAAGGCCCAGGCCGATGAGGTTCAACATAAAAAACAACACGGCAGAAGCCAGTGCGCGCATACGCAGGCCCACCATGCCATGGGTCATAGCAATGCAAGGTGCTAGATAGAAACCACCAAAAAACACGGGAATCAACCATGACAAGGTCGCGGTAGTGCCTGTGTCCATGACCAAGAACGTGGTCAGCGCAAAGGGAATCGCTGCCAACGTCGAGATCATGGGAATCCACATATACCAGTTCTGGTCATTGTGGCGGGCCGCCATCTTGTCCGATAGCCAGCCACCGGCGAATGTACCTGCCAGGCCGCCGATACCCGCTACTATGCCGTACATTTTACCAATTTCAAGGTTCGGCATGTCATGCACGCGGCTTAGGAATATCACCATGAAGTTGCCGACGCCATAGGTCACGAAGGCGTGTAATGCACAGGCGAAGGAAAGATGACGAAAAGCCTTGCGAGACCACAACAGGGCGAGCACATCTTTGAATGACGTCTCAATAACGTTGGTCTGGCGGGTATCGGAAAAACCCCTTGGTGGCTCCTTCACCGTGAGCCTAAGCAACACTGCCAGAAATATGCCGGGGGCGCCGACGACGATAAAGGCTATGCGCCAATCAAACCACTGCACTAAGTAGGCACCACCCACATAGCCGATCAAGATCCCGCCGTAAACACCCAAGGAGTAAATCGATAGGGCCGTAGCGCGTTCTTGCAACGGGAAGATATCTGAAATCATCGAGTGTGCTGGCGGACTGCCGCCGGCCTCACCGATACCGACACCAAAGCGTGCCGCAAACAATTGCCAGAAGTTTTGCACTGTACCGCAAACCGCGGTAAAAAAACTCCAGATCGCTAATGACACAGCAATCACGTTGCGTCGATTACCGCCGTCGGCGATACGCGCGATGGGAATGCCGAAGACGCAATAAATGGCCGCAAACGCTATTCCGGAGAGCATGCCGTATTGGGCAAGACTCAGGTCAAGGTCTTCGATAATGTATTCGGAAAGAATAACGATGACCTGGCGGTCGACAAAATTGAAGATGTACACCAGAGTTAAAACAGCTAGCGCATAATAGCGATAGGCCTTGCTTTGATAAGCCTTCTCAGAGGCTTCTTGTGCTTTGAGTTGGGCGGCTGTCTGGTCAATGCTGTCCAATGTTCCATCCTGTGACGATAGTGGTAGTTGCCGAGTAAGAGAGGACCGGGGCCAAGCGCTAGCGCACTTGACCCGGTCAGCACAGGCCTAACCCATGCGGTGCAGGGCACAGACTTTAACGCCGGCTGGATCAAGCAGGTAAGCCAGGTAAAGTTTACCACCGCCGCCTTCGCGTATACCGGGTGCGTCTTCACAGGCTGTGCCACCGTTCGCTAAACCAGCTGCATGCCATTTGTCAGCTTCTTCTGCATTAGCTGCGGCAAAGCCGATGGTGCCGCCATTACCGTGACCCGCCAACTCACCGTTGATGGGTTTGGTGAGGGCAAACACGCCGTCTGGAGTCACGTAAAAGCATCGACCGTTTGGATCCATGTTGCCAGGCTTGTGGCCTAGCGCGCCGAGTGTGGCATCGTAAAAGCGCTTCGACGCCTCAATATCGTTAGCGCCGATCATGATATGACTGAACATACAGCTATTCCTTCTAGTTTTAGTGAGATGGTTTTAATGAACTGGTTTTGTTGACATGGTGATAGTGCTCTGTCGTGTCTTGCCAACTAGCGCCGCTTACTCTGCTGAAGGCGGAGACCTGACGAACAAATTGATGCCCCATAGTGGTGAGATTGGTGGTAAAGATCAAGGCCTGCAGCGGATTGGGTGATATCGCCCATGTTTCTCTTAACGCAACGTGATATCCCGCGATCATCATTTTACGCAAGCCGATTTTTCCTCTACAGTGTCGCCCCACTAGTGCGAGCACTTGCTTGATTTCATGGCTAGGCTCACGACACACGACTCCCCAGCAACCTTATTTCAATGACACAGGATGGCCTGATCATGGCGAATTACTTCAATACACTGTCTTTACGCGAACAATTGGCGCAACTCGGTCAATGCGAATTTATGGATCCTGCGGCCTTCAGCGACGGGGTCGATGTGCTTAAAGGTAAGAAGCTCGTGATTATCGGTTGTGGCTCACAAGGCCTCAACCAGGGCTTGAACCTGCGTGACAGTGGGCTTGACGTCTCTTATACGCTGCGTGAATCGGCTATTACAGAACAGCGTGCGTCTTGGAAGAATGCCACTGACAACGGTTTCACCGTGGGTACCTACGCGCAATTGATTCCTGGCGCCGACCTGGTACTCAATCTGACCCCTGACAAGCAGCACAGCAGCGTCGTGGCTGAGGTCGTACCATTGATGAAGAAAGATGCCTGCTTGGCGTATTCCCACGGCTTCAATATCGTCGAGGAAGGTATGCAGATTCGTGAGGACATCACCGTCATCATGGTTGCCCCTAAGTGTCCTGGCACAGAGGTGCGTGAAGAGTACAAGCGCGGCTTCGGTGTACCGACACTGATCGCTGTGCACGCACAGAACGACCCACATGGCGATGGTCTGGCCATTGCCAAGGCTTATGCTGCCGGTACCGGCGGCCATAAGGCGGGCGTCTTGATGTCCTCTTTTGTCGCTGAAGTGAAGTCCGACCTGATGGGCGAGCAGACAATTCTGTGCGGCATGTTACAGACCGGTTCGCTGTTGTGTTTCGACAAGATGGTCGACAAGGGTATCGACCCAGGTTACGCCTCCAAGCTCGTGCAGTACGGCTGGGAGACGGTCACCGAAGCCCTCAAACATGGCGGCGTGACCAACATGCTGGATCGTCTGTCTAATCCGGCGAAGATTCGCGCCTTTGATCTGGCGGCTGAGCTCAAGCAAATCATGCGTCCTTTGTACCACAAACATATGGATGACATCATGAGCGGCGCTTTCTCGGCGGGAATGATGGAAGACTGGGCGAATGATGATGTGAATTTGCTGGGATGGCGCAAAGAGACTGGCGAGACGGCGTTTGAGAATGCCGTCAACACGGGTGACGCGATTGGCGAACAAGAATACTTCGATCACGGCATCTTGATGGTGGCGATGGTCAAAGCCGGCGTAGAGTTGGCTTATGAGACGATGACAGCTGCCGGTATCAAGGCTGAGTCAGCCTATTACGAGTCACTGCATGAAACGCCACTCATTGCCAACACCATTGCGCGCAAGAAGCTGTACGAGATGAACAGTACTATTTCAGACACGGCAGAGTATGGCTGTTACTTGTATAACCATGCGTGTCTGCCACTACTGACCGACTTTATGACAAAAGTGGATGTGGACGTCATCGGTAAAGGTCTCGTATTGAAGGACGCCAATGTTGATAATCAGCGCTTGATTGAAGTGAACTCGGCACTTCGCGCCCACAGTGTTGAGAAGATTGGCCAGACATTACGCGGTTATATGAGCGCGATGAAAAGGATCGTCTAGCGGCTGCGATTGATGACAGACCCTATATCGCTGCACGAGTGTACGGTTAAGTTCAGTCCGCATTTTTCGTTGCGTGATATCAACTGGTGTATTAACCCAAGCGAATGCTGGGTCGTGCTCGGTGCTAACGGGTCAGGAAAGTCGGCGCTGGGTGCGGCGCTAAACGCTGAAGGTGAGCGCCTCAGTGGCAGTATCACCGGTTTGCCGCAGGCCGATCGAGTCGCTATCGTCTCACTGGAGCAGCAAGCCCGGCTCATCAGTGATGAACGTGATAAGGATGATAGCGACATCACCGACGAGGTGTTCGTTGGCACGCCATTGCGCGAGCTGCTTGATGAGGTCTGTGCTGACTCGCCTTTGCGGGCCGAGCTGTTAACTCAGTTTGATCTTGAGCGGCTGCTTGATCGGGGCTTTAGGCAGCTATCAACCGGTGAAACACGCAAGTTCATGCTGCTGCGAGCGTTAGTCAGCAATCCATTGTTGTTGATTCTTGACGAGCCGTTCGAGGGCCTAGACGTTGCTGCTAGCGAAACGTTACTGAGCTGTCTGGCGACTTGTGTAACAAGCACATCCGTTGTGTTGATACTCAATCGATTTGACGAAATTCCGGCGTTTGCCACGCATCTGGGATTGATGGCCGGCGGCGAACTACACCACCAGATACCCGTTAGCGATACGGCTGCGGTGTCACAGCTGGCGCAATTACTGCATCTGCAAACCACAGACCTGCAAGTGCCTGACCCTGACCCGCATGATGCTAGTCGAGCGCCACCGTTAGACCCCACGCAGCCGCTGGTGAACATATCCCAGGGGCGTATCGCCTATGGTGAACGAATCGTTTTTGAGAAGCTCAACTGGCGTATTGATGCCGGTCAGCACTGGCACTTGGCGGGCCCCAATGGCAGTGGTAAAACCTGTCTGTTGAATCTTATTACCGGTGATCACCCTCAGTGTTACAACAATGATATTTTCGTCTTTGGCTATCAACGCGGACAAGGAGAAAGTATTTGGCAGATCAAACAATACATCGGCTACGTATCATCAGCATTGCAATGGGAATATCGGGTCAGCGTTAGTATTGTGAATGTGGTACTCTCCGGCTTTTATGACAGCATCGGGCTTTACCAGGCGGCTTCAACTAGCCAACTGGGAATAGCACATCGTTGGTTAGCCTTGCTGGGAATGGCAGGCCGCGCTGACTCTCCGTTTCAAGCATTGTCCTTTGGTGATCAACGTTTGTTGTTGATTGCACGAGCCATGGTAAAACACCCGCCCTTGTTGATTCTCGATGAACCCTGTCTGGGGCTTGACGACATGAATCGGAAACGGGTGCTGGCCCTCATCACTAGAGTCTGTGAGCAATCTCGGACCACGGTTGTTTATGTGAATCACCACGCCAATGATCGCATCCAAGGGATTGATAACGTTTTAACCTTGGGCTAACACTGACATGACGGGCAGACGCGCGTAGACGCTTAACGCCCTGGATAATATTAATGGATACCAATACGCCAGCGTTTCCGCTGGTATTTGCCAAGCGCACCTTACTGTTCTCCCTGATCGCTGTGGGCATGGGCCAGACGGTGCTGTTTGCTATTCTAGCGCCCCTCGGGCGTGAGATCGGTCTTAGCGTTATGCAGATCGGCGCGATCATTTCTGCGTCGTCGATCACTGTCTTTATGTGTACGCCGATCTGGGGGCGTGCCAGTGACCGCTGGGGACGCAAGCGAGTGATTCTCATCGGTCTGTTCGGTTACACCCTCGGCACAGTGGTATTCGCAGCCGTGTTCAAGTCAGCGCTGATGGGCTTGATGCCACCAACAATCGCTTTTGTCGCGCTGGTGGTATCGCGTAT
>Ga0307488_10005911_pt1 | contig 10103 bp, 5 predicted proteins | sample SB02metaG_FD_202248 | JGI IMG/M metagenome (GOLD analysis project Ga0307488, IMG submission 202248) | Sea-ice brine microbial communities from Beaufort Sea near Barrow, Alaska, United States - SB 0.2 | ecosystem: Environmental > Aquatic > Marine > Coastal | place: USA: Alaska | collected 2017-05-06
TAGAAGAAGGAATAAAGAATGTAGCCAATATAGAAAACGAAAGCAATTCTAAAACCACACGACGATCAATAATAACATCAATGCTTTCGTCAATAAAGAATTTTGAGTATGAATTCAAGAATAAAGGGGGAAGCATAGGCGGCGGAGTACCAGCAATGCTAACCGACGGAGAGTATGTTTTTGATAAAAAATCAGCAAGCGGTATAGGGGCAAGGTTCCTTGAAACTATAAATCGATACAATAAAGGAGGATTTATATCTGGAGAAAAAGGAGTGGATAATGTTGGGCCATTTATGCTAGAAGAAGGGTCTTTTGTGATAAATGCAAAAGCAACCAAAAAAATGGAGGAAGATAGCCCTGGGATTATGTCAATGTTAAGTTCCAAGCCAAACATAGCAAAATCAATGATTGCTGGATTCAACCAAGGAGGAGCCGTGGGGAACGTAGGGACTGCAGAAGGAAAAGGTGCTACTGTAGTAAATGAAACCCCAAGCAATTCGAAAAAAATAAATAGCACCGCTGTTCAGGGCGGAGACAGCACTAACAATATAAATATATCAATAAATATAGATAAATCAGGCAATGAATCTGAATCAAAGTCTATATCAGTAGAAGCTGAATACAAGGAAAATCAGGAAATGACCAACAGGATAAAGGATGCCGTTCTTAATGTAATAAGACAAGAAAAAAGAGTAGGCGGCGAATTGTATTAAAATGAAAGAAGGTTATGTAAGCTACGAACAAGCTTTTTTTATAGACGGATTACAGGTTTCTGGAGTTCAGTCTATTCAGGGGGGCTATTTCATCACAGAAGCCCCTGTTAATGTTTTGGGTTTTGGTAATGTTGGAGAAGGCTTTTTTGAAGCTTCTCCAGATCAAGGACCAAATGCGCCTCCAAGCAATATGGCAGCATTGGTCTCTCCTATAGAAGGAAGATTTGAAGTGCAGTCTGTACTCGCATCAAGCGATCTGTATTTAAATTATACTGGAGGTCAGCCTTTTTCTGGGGGTGTAGTTTATTCAACAGAATCTTTTGGTTTTAATAGTGGATATATAGCTCAGCATCAAGTGACATGCAGGGTTGGTGAACTTCCAAATACCTCTACATCAATACTTTCTTTCGGGGATGTAGGTAGCGGAATAAATCCTAAAGAAGCAGATTTCCCTCATCCGAATCCTGGGCCAATTGCTTTTTCAAATCAGGAAAATATAAGAGTGACTTGCAGGGGCTCATCGACAAATAGAGTTGTTGCTTCATCCTATAGATTGACGACCCAGTTAGATCCCGTATACGTACTGGGAAGCACGTTTGCACATCAAGTAGATGTGGTGTGGCCAATGGTTGGAGAAATGACTTTTAGCATAGAAACTGATGAATATAAATACAAAGCAATGAGGGATTATTTTGTAAAACCAGAGTTAAGCGATGTATCTATGGAAATATTTGACTGCGACCAAAACTTAATACAAAAATATGAAATAATTAGTGGAAGATTAACTTCTGAATCTATATCAACAAGTGTTAATAATGTTATTTCTGTAGATTTATCATACAAAACTTTTTATAATAAAAGGTAATGTCAGAATATATAAGATATGAAGATGTGCCTGTTGTCATAGGCTCCTTAAATCAAGAACCTAGTTTTGTGTTTTCAAATGAAGTATCTTTATCAATACAGCAGTCCTTGCCAGTCAAAAGATATATTGATGACCATGTCGTATCTTTTACTAATACTGGCGACATAACTTTTGCAGCAAACGAAGTAAAAACTTTAACTTTTGGAAGTCAAGGTGGGCCATCGATGCCCGCTCCAGACTCAATAGAAATGATACCAAAAGGAACATTAATATCTTTTCCCACGGGGAACAAATTGTATTTTGAAGAAAACGTTTTCCCTGGATCTTATTTTGCTAAAATAAAAGCCCAAAATGCATGCACGTTAAGCACTTCAGTGGATTGTGAAAATGGAGAAATAGAAGTTAACAGAAATTATAGTACAGATAATCCTATAGCGGGGGATCTTGTAGTTAATTTTTACGTGGACTCGGGGAATTTAAAATCTTTCTTTAACTTAACTGGTATTTTTTCAGAAAACGATTATCCCAGGGTTAATGAAAATAAAGTTACTGGTTTTTTTGGAAATTATTTCTTTGATGATGCATACCTTGAGTCATTGAATTTTTCATGCAGAGCATTTTACCCTTTTACGGCAACGGCTAGACTAAAAACCTTTGGAACATTAAGGTACGAGAGCTCAAATATAGATAACTTTTTCAACAATCCAGAGTATAATGCTCAGAAAAATTTACCACATGGTGCGAGGACGAATATTGTAGGTAAAGAAGGTGTTGGGATGACAACAAATTTATCTTTTGATTATACAATTAATTCAAGTAGGAATTATGATTTTAATATTGAAACTGGAGGAGCAAATGGATTAGAAGGAGAGTTGCCAGTTAGAGCAACAAAAGAAGAAACTGTAACGGCTTTAAGAATTGAGGGCGAAAACATCAATCCATATTTAACTCTTTCAGGCAAGAGGGCTAACTTAAAGATTCAATTAGAAGATATAGGCTTTACAAACTTCGAGCACGATTCAAGAGGCAAGCTTAACTCATTTGAGGTTTACGGGCCAATCGTTGCTCAAGATTTATCGGTTGGAGATGGATCTTACCTAAGGGGGAGTGTAACAGTGCAAGACACTTATAGGTAATGGATATTAATGCAAAAGATTGGAGCGAAAATACTGTATATAAAAAAAATGATACAGTGAAGTTCAATATCCCCCTATCTGAAGCGGGAAACAATATAGACACCGAAGTAGTAAGTGGAAATAATTCCTTCCATCCATTTATTAATATTAATAAAATAACAGATTTAAGAATCTCAGCTTATGTCAAAAAAAGCAATAAAGATTCTAAGTTGCAAAATCATACCAAATTAAAAATTATAACCAACGATGTTGACGGTAGAGTTAACGTCGCCAATTCATCGGCCATAGGGATAGGGGTTACATTTTTTGATCAAGCGAATAACCCTTTACCCTCCTCTAACCCTAGAAGTCTCATTAGGGCAATTACTTCATCTGAGATAGTCGGAAGAGAAACCATTTTTATAGAAAAATATATATTAAAAGAAGATATACCAGAACAAGCCACGAAGTTTTTCCTTTCCAATTTTTGTTGCAATATGGTAAGGGCTGGGGATAGCGTATTTTTTAAAAATACAAGAGTGGAATATGGGAGCCCTTATTTTTATTGCACAAGCGATCACACCTCAAGTCCAGCAAATAGTCCGATACTTGATATAAATGATGCAAGTTGGACTCAAAAATTTAAATGGAGACCCTCTTATGGTACCTCCTTTGATTTTAGTGGTCTTAATCATTCTATGACGAAAGATGAAGGAGGAGATTACCTTATTTCTTCTTCAATAAATTCTTTAAGAAGAAAAGTAAATATTAGTTTTAATAACAGAAATGATAAAGAGGCAAAAGCTATCATTCATTTCTTGCAAGAAAAACATTTTGAATATGAAAGTATATATTCATTAAATGAAAAAGGAGAAAGACCGCATTCATTAAGAGTAAAAGAATTCGATTTCCCAATATCATTACCTTACAGATTAGATTCAAAATTTATATGCAGCTCATTTAATCACGAATTAAAATTCAGAAACAATCATAATATATCTGCAGTTTTTGAAAGCCCTCATGATAGCGAGTTAGAAAAAGTGTGTTCCTTTAACGGTTACAACCCGAAGACGGATTTAATTTTATATGTAAAATTAACTGGAGGGGGCCCTCCTTACAATTTAAATATTGCAAAAAATGCAAACAAAACTTCAAATTTTTGGACTGTTAATGATGAAGCTGGGGGAATGGCGAACCCAGAAAAATGTCAAACTTTCGAGCTAAAGGATGCTTGGCCTAAGCATTTAGACGGAGTAACTATAACTCCTGCAGATATAGGGGGAGGAAGCGGAGAGGTATTTTTGCATAACTACCAAAAAGTAAAAATAACTAGCAATATAACAAAAAACAGCACTAATGTAACAATTCAGGCATTAGATGGTAATGTAGGAATACAGATTAATGACCAAGGATATTTTCCAATTGTGATACCTTGTCCTGGGAGCCCTGGGGTTCATAGCATTTTCATTGATAAGCCTGAAGAAATTATGTGGTACCCTTATCTTGCTGTAAGGAATTTTGATATTAAACCTTCTTACACTCAAGACATAGAGCAGTCGCCAAGAAGCACAAACAGTGGGGTGGTTGATCATTATGAAAAATTAAATAAAGATGGACCTAATCAAAATTTATTTAAATTACAAGTGTCTTTAGATTATAGAACAGAAAAAGAAGCAAAAAAAATCTTGCTATTCCTGGAGCAACATTTAGGTTACAAGAAATTTAGATTTCAATTGCCAAGGCCATACTTAAAAGGCAAAAACCCTGAGGCTACGCTCACTCAAAATGAGTCGTCAATCTTTTACTGTCCTTCATGGAGCCATCAAATAATTTACAAAGATTGCCATAGAATCAGAGCCAACTTTATAGAATCCCCTTCTGCTATAACAAATGAGCCGTTTGGTGATTTAATAAAATTTGGAAGAGTTGGCGGTATAGAGAAACCATGCTTTAAAACCATCTATAATCCATCCGTTGTTAAGTACGAAATATGCCCACCCTCTTCAAATTTTACTGCAAAGTTAGGGCCCGAGTTTGGTAATCTTAATGCTAATCAAAAATCGACAATAAGACAAAGTGATCTAATGATATGCATAGATAGATCAGGAAGCATGAGTGGCGGGGGAAAAGCTGGAGTAGCGCAAACTGTAGGCAGGCAAATTATTGCATCATGGAAACAAGATGACCAATCTCCCTTCCAGTATGTTAGCTCTGTAAATTCTCCAGCAGCCCACCCTAATGATTTTCCTGAAAATTTTGGATTAAGCGCAGTACAGCCAAACTTAGAACAGCAAATCGCAAACGGGTTCGACCCTACTAATTTAGATAAATTTGCAGTAAAAATTGATCAAAAAAGAGTAAACCTGGGAATTGTTTATTTTGCCAGCGGCCCCTCCCTTTCATCAGGATTGAGTGGCAGACCTCAAGCATATCATAAGACAGATTTAATAAATAAAATAGTAGCTCAAGCAGGCGGAGGAACTGCTTTTGGTGGAGCTATGGGTACATGCTTAGATCAATTTCATCGAAGTGATCGAGCTTTTACTGTTAGTAGTAGAATAATAATTTTTATATCTGATGGGCAGCCTGGAGATGGACCTGCTGGACGAAATCAAAGAGTGGCAGGTGAATCCATCGGTACATTTGGAAGACGATTAAATAGTCCAGCTCATAGAGCTGCTTATGTGAAAAAAGTATCTGATCTTTACAATGCTGAAATTGGGAGAGGGTTAAGCGTGGCCGATGCTGAGGCTTCAGTTACTCGCCAAGGATATGATATAGACTCAAGGCTTGCTATAGGATCATGGGCGAACGATCCTCTTCCCGTGGTCACATTCACTGTTGCAGTTCCTGGTGCAAATACTGGATTAATGTCAAACATGGCAAGTAGATATGGTCCGCCAGGAAACGAAAAGCCTTTATTTTTTAATGCTGGAAGTATTGGAGATTTAGTTCAAATGATTAACGTAATAATGGACTTAACCGAAGATACTGGTTCTCAAAATTACATATCATTTACAGTAAAAAATTGCGGCCCAAAACCAGCAAGAATAATAGAAACAAAAGTTCGGTTTGCTGATGACGCGGATGCTCCGCTTTTTACCGCAAATAGAAGTCCTGGAATTTTCGACTATGATGCAAATGATAGACCTCAAGGATTAGCGGTTGCAACAACCTCTGCTTCTCCAGAAAATGCAACTGGAGGGCAATTCATAAATGATCCAAATGCTCCAAATTGGCCAGGAAACATGGCTGGAAATGTAAAATGGAAAAGTGGCAATGTGCCAGACCCAGGAAATCCTGGAAGATTTTTGCAACTATATAGAGGCGGAGTTAGATATGATGTAAACAACAATAGGGGAGATCCTTTAATCTCAACAAACTGGAACGGAAATACGGGGGCTAATAATATTGGAGTTCATGCCAAGGATAAATTTGTAAGATTGTTTAAGGCTACAAATCCAGTCGTACAGACAGAAATAAGGGATTTAAATATTGGAGATGTAAATGCAGGGGCTACTGTCGGAAATTATGATCACTTACCCGAACTTCAGCCTGAGCAGGAATTGGATTTATTTTTCACCATAAAAACAAATAATTTATATGATGCGTTGCGGCAAATACAATTCGTGTTTGTAACAAGAGATGGATCATGTAAGCAAACTGAATGCTATGCAAATATTGACATTAACATGTATACGGTGTCAAATAAAAACGTTGATATAGCAGCAGCAGCGGTCCCTGATCGAAGGGTTGCCCCTGTCGTTGTCGTCGCTCCTGTTCCTGTTCCTGTTCCTGTCGTCGCTCCTGCGCTTCCTACTTTTGCACCTAGACTTTACAGGAATCAAGTGAGAATAAACCCTGATCCGACTACTAACTTTGAAATTGAAGGAGGAAATTGTCGTGGCACAAGGCATGCATTCTGGCAGATAGTAGATCCCCCGCAATGGCTAGAAGATGCAATAACTGTAGATTTTCGTGGAAATTATACATATGACCCAGGCCTAAGTATATCATTTGTTCCAACAGTAGGTTTCCCGTTTGTGTTTCCTGGATTTGGAGGGCTCGAGGATATTAATTTTAATATTTGGAGGAGAATGGGAAGAGTTCGGGATGACCAGGTAGGTGGCATCTATATAATGGAGCAAATGTTGAACGACATTGGAACTTTTAACATTGAGATAACTGACGGCATTAATACGATAACCAGTCCTCAATACACGACCGTAGATTGCTAATGGCTTTTATAACAAAAGAATCTGGATTATGTCTTTCCGAAACAGGTGCATGTGAGGGAGCATTTGAGCAAGAATGCGATGTAAACTTCTATGTAAAATCGGGGAAACATATTACTTTTGTAAACGTATGCAATCAACCAGTTGAAGTGACTGGATTATTTAATCCAGATCCAGATAGATTCACATTAATGAATACTGACTTAAGTGGACTTTCTGTATATAATTCAGATAACCCATTAACTAATCTTCCTCAAACAATACAGCCCTACGAAACATATAGAATAAATACATTCTTTCATCCAAAAGGGGAAGATTTTGCAGCAGCAAATTTTGGAACTTTAGCGAATCCAACTGGAAGCCAGTTTGGATCTAAAATAATAGTAAGTCCAGGGGATATAAGTTTTCCAAATTGCGAGAATTTTTTTACAATATCTGGGGAATTTTTATGTAGAGAATGCAAAGTTGATCTACAGACTGGACTGGGAGAGTATTTCCAAACCCTTGATTTTGCAGACATGCCCGCTCCAGAACCACCCCCTTTGGCGTCTTTTGCGGAAAAAGTATACAGAATAGAAAGTGCTGGTGCTGGCAATACCACAAGCTCTACTAGATTACTACAACAGATAGCTTTGCATGGGTCTGGAAACAGAAGTTCTACGATAGATGATAGAATACATTGGGCTGCAGTAGCACAACATATACTAAATGCAGGCGTAGGCTATACAAATGGAACCACCGTAGACGGCATAGCTGAAAATTTTAATTCTTTAGTTATTAATGCAGCAAGTTCAATACAGCCAAAAATTGACGGAAGTCCAAACAATAATGTTGGCCTCATAGAAGGAAATATAGGGGTATCAAAAACTGCAAATCAGAACCTTTTTAATCCTGGAACAAATTGGGTTGGGGCTAAATATAATACCATGGCGTGGGAAGGCACCCCTCTCTCTTGGAATGCTACAGATGGCGGGAAAACGCTATTTATATCAGGAGGAATCGAAGCAGCTAGAAACATTTTATATGCATCTTTTCTTCAGGATGATGGAGAGGGAATTGCCAATATAAGTTTAACACAAAACCCTTTTGAGTTAGATAATTTAGTAAACCTCGGAGTGTCTACAACTAATGGGCATGGCCCTTTTGGTAATTTAGAAATAAATGCACAACTATCTGGGGCTATCACAATTAATTACGGAGGGGACGCTTCTTTAAATATAACTTCCGAGCGGGGCAACTTCGTAGGCTCCATGGGTTTTAGGGATGGAGATGACAATCTATATAACAGAACCAATGCTCCCAGCTTCGGGAATCCAAGAAACTGTGTCGCTTTAGGGAATACAGGGCTAAGGTGGACTTACGGTACAACCAATACCATGTTCTGGAATAACATAGGAAATGCTGCCAGTAGCCCATATTACACTACAGATATAGTGCCTTGGAATATTAATGGATACGATGTATTTTTAAATAACACTTTAATATTCAATAATGGTGCCGCTCAAGCCGCTCCTGCAAATTGGACATTCGGTGTCTATAGTGATAATATGATTGGAAGTGCTGGTCAAATATCTTTGCGATTAAATTATGCTGGACCCAGCTTAGACATTCATAAAATAAACTTCATAAGGAATAATTAATGAAACCAGAACTAGCCACAGAAATACATAACGCTGATCCAAATATAATTATTGAGCTGTATCAAATCAACCTAAAAGGGAAAGGGGAGTACTACTTTCATGCAGGAGAGAATGGGATAAGAAAAAAAATAGTATTCAACGGAAAGCAATACGATCCAGTTTCGATGAAGGTAAGCGGATTTGAGTACAAAGGAGACGGAAGACTCCCAAGACCTACAATGTTAATAGCTAATGGCCTAGGAGAAATGTCTTTAAAGAATATGTTTTTTAAAGATTTCATAAGTCATAAAGTTACAAGAATAAAAACTTTCATAAAATATCTTGACGATATAAATTTCCCTGGAAATAATAATCCATACGGAGAGGCAGATATAGATAATTCTTTTTCAAAAGATGAATACTATGTAAATCAAAAAATAAGAGAAGACAAATACTCTTGCGAGTATGAGTTGGTTTCTATTTTAGAATTACAAGACATGAAGTTGCCTGGAAGAAAAATTATGGCAAATCACTGCTCCTGGATATATCGAAGTGCAAATGGCTGCGGATATACAGGACCCCCTGTTGCAGATATAAAAAATAAGAAAATAAGAAACGGCGGATATAATGACAATTTAATAGGAATAGAATCTCATGTAGGCAACACTGCTCTATCGCTATCTTCTATTTGGTCTCCAGACGGAAACTATAATAAAGGGAATGTAGTAGAACTAAAACCATATGGATATAATGAAAGCACAAAGCCTGGTATGCTTTTTGTATGCTTAACGGATGGAACAAGTTCAGATCCAAGAGCCGACAAGGAAAGATGGGTACAGGATGAATGTACAAAAGACCTCCAGGGTTGCAGGCTAAGATTTGGGGCAGGCTCACCTTTTGACCAAGAAGCTACAGACGGCCTTCCCTTTGGGGCATTTCCTGGAGTAGCTCAATTTAAGCCAGCATGAAAATAAGAGAAGAAATAAAACTTGCATGCTTGAAAAATAAAAAACAAGAATCTTGTGGGATAATATTTATAGATAGAAATAAAAATATAATTATTAAACAACTGGAAAACATACACACAGAAAAAGATAAGTATTTTAAGTTTTCTCTTGGAGAGTGGATAAGAGAGAAAAATAAAAATAAAATTTTAGCTGTCTTTCATAGTCATGTTGATACATCAGAAGAACCATCTATCTTTGATGTAAAATATTCCAGCGAGCTTTGCATCCCATTTATTATATACAGCATAAAAACAGACAAGTTCTTTTTGCATTTCCCTGAATCATACGAGCCAGAAAATTTAAATGAAAGGCTTTATATTGAAGATATACATGAATGCACCTGCTTAATTAAAGATTATTTTCATAAAAAATTAAATTTAAACATTTCAAATTGGTTAAAAAATTACTGCATCCCTAAAGAAGCTAATGAAGCTAATGAATTATTTAAAGAAGTGTTTAGCACAAATATGCATGAGATTAAAAAAATTAATGAAATCGAAAAGCATGATGTTTTAATATTTAAATTTGCAGAAAATAAAAAAATGCACG
>Ga0307488_10005913_pt1 | contig 10099 bp, 13 predicted proteins | sample SB02metaG_FD_202248 | JGI IMG/M metagenome (GOLD analysis project Ga0307488, IMG submission 202248) | Sea-ice brine microbial communities from Beaufort Sea near Barrow, Alaska, United States - SB 0.2 | ecosystem: Environmental > Aquatic > Marine > Coastal | place: USA: Alaska | collected...
TGTAATAGTCATTTTGTGTTTGATATGCAGTCTTCATCTCGGTATTCCCTCTAAATTAAAGAATATCAACTGACATAAAGCTTAATTGTCTAGCTGCTACTTTTACTTTTACTTTTACTTTTACTTTTAAATTAAATCATATACCGTAAATATCTACTCACAATATCCGGAATAACTCGTAAATCACTTCGGAAACTACTTATATAGGATGCTGTTAATGCCTGAACCTGATAAGTCAATCTTGAACCAAATATTGGTGGATAAGGTCAGTGGTCAAGGAACGATTAAAGATGCTAACCAAAGGTTGATTGCGTTACTTGACGCCGCAGTTGATGCTTTAGTTATTATTGATGAAAAAGGCAATATAGAACTTTTTAATAATGCTGCTAAGGTGATGTTTGGGTATAACGAGCAAGAAGTTTTTGGTAAAAACATAAAAATGTTAATGCCTGCTCCATTTAGTAATGAGCATGATAAATATTTATCATCTTATTTAGCCTCTGGTGAAGCAAAAATAATTGGTAAAGGCAGAAAAGTAAAAGGTAAAAAATCTAATGGTGAAGAATTCCCCATATTTCTGAGTGTTGGGGAAGTAAAAGGTTCAAGCCAGGTACAGTTTGTCGGTATTATTCGAGATATCTCTGAACAAGAACGTGACAGAATTGAGGCTCAACAAAGCAGAGAACGTTTATCCCATGCTTCCAGGCTAAGTTCTATGAGTGAGTTAGCAGCAGGCATTGCCCATGAAATGAACCAACCTCTTTCAGCCATATCGAGTTATGCCCAAGCGTCCAAACGTCTTTTACAATCGGATACACAAAATAGCGAAATAAAGGTTGTCGCTGCGTTAGATAAAATTTGTGACCAAGCCATTCGCGCCAGCGAAGTAATCAGTCGACTGAGAACCTTTGTCAAAAAACGCGTAGCACAGAAGGAAACGGTTGATCTTAATGCACTGATACTTGAAACGGTCAATTTAGTAAAGTTAGACATTCGGATCCTTGACCACGAGGTAATATTAGAATTATGCCACAATAAAAATCCGAAACTGTTAGCTGACTCAGTCCAAATTCAACAGGTATTACTTAACTTAATCCGCAACGGCATAGATGCTATGGAACATATAAAAGGTGCACCACTGCGTATCCACAGCCAATGGTTATCAGACAATGTGATCGAGGTATCGGTCATTGATTGTGGCGTCGGAATTGATGAGAAGACCAGCAGTGGCATATTTTACCCGTTTTTCACCACCAAAGAGTTCGGTATGGGAATGGGCTTAACCGTGAGTCAAACCATCATTCATGCTCATGGAGGTAGCATATATTTTGGCCCTGGGCAGACTTCAGGGTGTATATTTTCTTTTAGTTTGCCAGCCACTTTCATCCACCAAGAAGATACCGAGAAATAATATGCAAAATAAGCAAACTAAACATGTGTATTCATCACCTATGGTGCATGTGGTAGACGATGATGAAGCGGTTTTGGATTCTGTTGCCATGTTACTGAACAGTATTGGACTGATAAACACTTGTTACAAGGATGCCCAAGAATTGTTAGACGCATTTAGTGAAGCAGAGTTCGATAAACACAATGGGTGTATTTTATTGGATATTCGAATGCCGTTTATTAGTGGCATAGAATGTCAACATAGGCTTGAACAAATGGGCTGTCCCATGCCGATCATTTTTGTAACAGGCCATGGAGATGTTCCTACGGCGGTAGAAGCTATGAAAAATGGCGCTGCTGAGTTTATTCAAAAACCTTTTAGGGAGCAGCTACTAATAGATGCGATTCAAAAAGCTTTACAAGCCAATATGAAGGATCAAAAACGTATTGAAATTGTGAATCAAACTCGAACCAAGCTAGCATCCCTCACCAACCGAGAGACTCAAATCCTGAATGCCATAGTAACAGGCAAAGCCAATAAGGTGATTGCTATTGAACTTCACCTTAGTCAAAGGACAATAGAAATCCATCGTGCTCATGTTATGGATAAAATGGAGGTTAATTCTCTTGCTGAACTTGTTAAAGTGGTGATTGATGCCTCCCCTACTGACTAATTAGAGCCTAATCTAGGTATAAATGCTTATTGCTGTATTTCATATTGGCATTAATAATAACCACTATAAATAGTGAGTTTCTAAAGTATATCTAACAGTGGTAATTAGTTTATTTATGGTGTCCAAAATTAAAGCTCTTCAAAAACCAATTGTGTACATAGTTGATAGTGATCATAAATTGCTGTGTTCACTTTCGAAACTATTAGATCAACATGATGTGATAGTCGAGGTGTTTACTTCTGCAGAATATTTTTTAAATACAAAATTAAGAAGTCGAGCTGCTTGCCTAATCGTTGAAGTCAATTTACCCAATATGGACGGCGTTGAGTTACTCGAACAGATTAATAATTTAGGCGTTAGGTTACCCACAATAGTTTTATCATCAGGCAGCGATGTGTCTAAGGCTGTTCGCGCAATGCAAGCTGAAGCCATCGATTTCATTGAGAAGCCTTTTATAGAAAATACACTTGTTAAAAAAGTTATGGGTGTCATAAATCAGAATCACATGATTTTTTAAATAACCTGCAAGTTGGTTAAGACATGCTGCGTCCCTAGAAGTCATTACAATAAAAACAATTTGTTAGACGGTATGGCTCATCCCGAGCTCAGGTTAAAACAATCCTTCATTTAAAAATGAGTGTTAAATCCCGTCATTAATTATCCTGACCATCAATACTTTGACCTGTATCAAAACAGAGCTTGCCGATAAATAGCAAAATAACTCCAACACTAATTGTCTTTTGTGGGAAGGGGTCGCGATAGGTAGAGTTAGCGACAATATCTACGACAACCTTGAAGCTAAAATCAATCAAGTTGTAGGCTTAATCTTCGAAAAAACCAAACTAACAGTTTTATTAAATGATAAAAATGTGACATTAATTCAAGGGTGTTCTATTACCCAATTTTATTGAGAATAGCTAAATGAAAGTCGGTGTATTCAGTTGTAAAGCTTATGACCGGAAATTTTTAAATGCCCGAAATAACAACTTCGGATTTGATTTAGAGTTTTTGGATTGCAGCCTTAATAATGAAACCGTTGAACTGGCAAGACCTTTTGACGCGGTATCCGTTTTTGTCAACGATGTCATAGACGTATCGGTGCTCAAATCTCTGCAATCTTTTGATATCCATCATGTTGCGCTGAGGTGTGCAGGTTTTAACAACATTGATCTTGAACACGCTCGGAAATTGGGTATTGGCGTCTCAAGGGTGCCAAGTTACTCAGCAGAATCAGTTGCAGAGCACACTGTGGCAGTTATTTTAGCGTTAAATAGAAAACTACTTAAAGCTTATAATAGAGTATTAGACAGTAATTTTGAGCTTGAAGGTTTATTAGGTTTCAATTTACGCCACAAAACGGTTGGAGTGGTGGGAACCGGAGCCATAGGTAGAGCGTTAGTTACTATACTGACTGGGTTTGGCTGCCGTATTTTATGTTGCGATCCTACACCATCTGATGATGTCGTTGCTATGGGATATCAATATGTCAGTTTAGAAGAATTAATAAAAGAATCGGATGTGATTAGTTTGCATTGCCCTCTTAATGCAGATTCACAGCATATGATAGATCATGCTGCGATACAAAATATGAAAGACAAAGTGATGATTATCAATACGTCTCGGGGTGGGCTGGTCAACACCCAAGCCATAGTTTCAGGCTTAAAAAGTAAAAAGATTGGTTATCTTGGAATAGATATATATGAAATGGAGTCTGAGTTGTCGAATAAAGACCTCATATGTGAAACGATCTCTGACGACACTTATCAAAGACTGGCTACTTTTCCAAACGTATTAATCACTGCTCATCAAGGTTTTTTTACATCCGAATCCTTACAACAAATTGCCAATATAACATTGACAAATCTTCAATACTATTTCGCAGGTAAAATCTGCAACGAGACATTTTTACTTTAGATGTCAGAATAATGGGCTCTACTGGCTGAGATATCAGGTGGTATCGGCCTTTTCTTAATGGGTATGATAATAATGACTGTCGGCTTTAAATTAAAGCTGGGAGCCATTGCTTTACCGATTATCCTTTGCGATTGTGGCCATTAAAACGAACCAGTGGATAAATGGAATCAAAGCGCTCAATAATATATCTAATGAGCTTGAGGTCAATCTCCACACACATCGAAAGATGTGCCAGTCACTTTGCTAATGCAAGTATTTCCGCGGGCAATTGATTTTCGACGTCGTCCCTCAGAATCTGCAGCTTTAATGCAATGTATAACTCTTCGAGGGGTAACTTCATAAGGTTCGTTATGTATGCTTTCACCTGCTGCGCAGGCTTTAGTGGCGACCATCATCAACTCTTCACCGGTTGGCTCTGGCATACCAATATCAGCAAGGCATATAGGTAAACCTGTAGATTCACAGAAATCGACAACCAAATCGATTATGGCGCTAGGTCAGTCAGTCAAAACATCATAGCTTGCAGACCAACTGCGACCTTTTCGCAATGATAAAAAGGGTATATCTGTTGTGCATTTTGATTTGCATCAAAATGTTGCAGTAATTAATACTCCAAAATAGAATTTTAATTTATCCATCACGGGTAATAAAAAAACAGTGCGGGTTAGGTTAACAAAATGCTATTTAGTGTTTGATAGGTCTAGAACAACAAAAATAGATTAGGTACTACTTAATTGGCCATAATTATACTTTATAAGGTGTAGTGCTTCCTGAATTAAACCATCAAGCAATGTTTATACTTCACCATAATGTTCAGATTTAAAGCGGGTAAATGGTTTCTTTTGAAAGCTCCCACCACATCCTAATGGTCTGTATTTAAACAAAGGAACAAATAATGGAATTTAAAGATTATTACCAAATTTTGGACGTGGATGAAAATGCAGATCTAAAAGAAATCAAAAAAGCCTACCGAAGACTCGCCCTTAAATTCCATCCAGATATGAATCCTGATGAGGGTGCAGAAGAAAAGTTTAAACAGGTAGCAGAAGCATATGAAGTGTTAAAAGATGACACTAAACGAGCTGAATACGATGAAATGAAACGTTATGGTTCTAGCTCAACTAAAGGTTTTGAAGCGCCTCCTGGCTGGCAAACCTCTGGAGACTTCGGAGCTGGGAATTCAGGATCTTCAGCTGATTTTTCAGAGTTTTTCAATTCTTTTTTTGCAGGGGGTAAACAAGGTTTTCGGCAGACAGAACAACAGGAGCCAGATTTATTTAAAGGTCAGGATCTTGATATGGAAGTACCGGTTTTTCTTGAAGAATCGGTGTCTGGAGTCACAAAACATCTTGAGTATCAGGTCCCTGTTTTTGATGGCAGGCAAACACAACAAATCAAAAAGTCACTGAAAGTAAAAATACCCCAAGGTATCTCAGATGGCGAAAGGATTAGAGTAAAAGGTCAAGGGGCCCCTAGCCAAGGAGCCGCTGGTGGTAAAAAAATATTAAATGGGGATTTGTTTCTACATATTCGGCTAGTGCCTCATCCCCTATTTGATGTGCAAGGTATCAATATACTGTTAACCGTGCCACTTACCCCATGGGAAGCGGCTCTAGGGACAAAACTTGAAGTGCCAACACTCGATGGGAAAATCAACTTGAATATTCCTGCGAACAGTCATTCAGGAAAAAAATTGCGAATAAAAGGTAAAGGTCTTAAAAGCAAAACTATACAGGGAGATTTATTGGCTATCCTTAAAATTGATATACCGCCCTCAACAACCAACGAAACCAAAAGGTTATGGGAACAATTAGCTGAAGTTGAGCAATACAACCCACGTACAGATTGGAGCAACTAAACATGACCAATATCACATTAAGTATGCATTTGGATGAATTATGCCTCAGTGCAGATATAAGCCAAGAAGCAATAAATGCAGTGGTTGAATATGGCATTGTTACCCCACTTGAAGGTGATACGTTGTCAGAATGGGTATTTGATTTGGAAAGTGCCCACTGGATCAAAAAAGCCATCAAACTTAATCAAGAACTACAAATTGACTGGGTGGCAACAGCAATGGTGATAAATTTAATGAGGCAAAAACAACAATTGAAAACAGAAAACAATCAATTAAAAATCAGGTTGAGCCGTTTACTTTAGGTTGTCTAAAACAAACACTAGTTTGTTTTTAAGAGGCAAAGACTCATGTCGACACAAAATGATTGTTCATAATTCAAGCAACCTAACATCGTTAATAAATGGCATCATTTTCATTTCTTTTCTCACATTATCAGACTAACAAATTAAAGCTTGATACAGGTCAAATCCATGGCCTGACTATTCATCATAATATGAATTCAAAAATAAAGAGTTCGCCGATGAAAAACGACAATAACGGTTCTTGTAATGGTTCAGTGTTATCCGTTAGAGGCAGCGTGGTAGATGTGCACTATGTCCACAATTTACCCCAAATCCACGAGATACTCTATGCCAGTAATAAACAAATCGTGCTAGAGGTGATGGCGCAACAGAATGCAAATACAGTTCGCGCCATCGCACTAACACCTACTCAAGGACTAGCCAGAGGCATGTTAGTCGAATCTTCAGGAAAACCACTGGTTGCTCCAATAGGCAAGGGTATTCTTTCTCGCATGTTTGATGTGTTTGGTAACCCAATTGATGGTCTACCTATGCCCAAAGGGGTGAAATGGCGAAACGTAAACCAAGCTCCCCCTCCGCTGGTTTCCCGTTCAACTAGCTCTGAGATATTTACAACCGGCATAAAAATAGTCGACGTATTAGCACCCATTGAACGTGGAGGTAAGGCGGGATTGTTTGGTGGTGCAGGCGTGGGTAAAACCGTTCTTCTAACCGAAATGATCCACAACATGATAGGCCATCACAAGGGTGTCAGTATATTTTGTGGTATCGGCGAACGCTGCAGAGAAGGTGAAGAGTTATATCGTGAAATGGCACAAGCAGGTGTATTAGACAACATGGTGATGCTATTCGGGCAAATGAATGAACCCGCTGGAAGCAGATTCAGAATAGGCCATTGTGCACTGACTATGGCTGAATATTTTCGTGATGAAGAACATCGCGACGTATTAATTTTAATTGACAATATATTTCGATTTATTCAGGCCGGTTCTGAAGTGTCGGGATTAATGGGACAAATGCCTTCTAGGATGGGCTATCAACCTACTTTAGGGACAGAGTTATCTGCCCTTGAAGAACGTATAGCGAATACAAAAAATGGTGCTATCACCTCCATTCAGGCTGTTTATGTACCCGCTGACGATTTTACTGATCCAGCAGCAGTGCACACGTTTTCCCACTTATCCGCGTCATTGGTGTTATCTCGAAAACGAGCAAGCGAAGGGCTTTATCCTGCAGTCGACCCACTTCAGTCCAGCTCAAAAATGACCACCGCGAGCATAGTAGGTGAGCGGCACTTTGCGCTAGCCCATGAAATTAGACAAATATTTGCACAGTATGATGAACTGAAAGACATCATTGCCATGTTAGGACTCGAACAGTTGTCTATCCAAGACAGGGACATTGTCAAACGAGCTAGGCGTTTGGAACGTTTCTTCACTCAGCCATTTTTTACTACATCTCAATTCAGTTCAGTTGAGGGTAAGTTTGTTACCTTAGAACAATCTTTGGATGGATGTGAACGTATTTTAAATGGTGAGTTTAATCACTATCCAGAGCATTCGTTATACATGATTGGTGCAATCAACGAAGTAAAACTAGGCGATAACAAAGAAGACAAACAAGTTGTTAGCGCTGCAGCCCAATAAATGATGCTCAAAATACTGCTACCTAACAAAGTTTTTGCCCAGCATGAAAATGTATTGCGGATAATCGTAGAAACTATGGAAGGCTCTTACGGCATACTTCCAAATAGACGGGACTGCACCGCTGGTTTGACTCCAGGAATACTGACCTACGAAACCGAATTAGGAAATGAAACCTATATCGCTATTGACCATGGCATATTTGTCAAAAAAGACAATGATGTGTTTGTTTCTGTTCGACGTGCCATCCAAGGCAATGGACTTAGCCAACTAAGAAATGCCATAAAAACAGAGTTTTTGACTCTGGATGAAAGGCAGCAAGAAATACGTTTTGCCATGGATAAATTAGAAAGTAGTTTTTTACAACGATTAACAGAATTTTCAACGGCTTCAAGATGAGTGTGAAGCCAAAAAAACTACAAACAAAGGGTAAAACAACTGCAAAACCAAAGTTAACATTAGCTGAGCAAATTGACAGTAAAGTAAAGCGAAAACTTAAGGCGCAAAGAAGCTCCGGAACAAGTGCTTGGTTTGGATTAGGCATGATGGGGCTAATTGGATGGTCAGTTGCGTTACCCACAATATTGGGGGCCGCACTCGGTATATGGTTGGATAAACATTATAAAGTTGAGCATTCGTGGACATTGGCACTGATTGTTGCTGGCCTAACAATAGGTTGCTTCACTGCATGGAGTTGGCTCAGTAAAGAGGACAAAGCTATGCATGAGGATAATGAAGAAAAAAGAGAGGAAACCAATGAATAATGTCTTATCAGAAATACCTTATTCACCTTTAGAGTTGTGTATCTCCCTGACATTTGGATTTGCACTAGGCAGCGCATTCTTTTTGAGTTTGTGGTGGGTTGTTTTCAAGGGACTCACATCGGAACAACCCGTTTTGTGGTTTGTGGGAAGTTTTTTTATCCGTATAGGTCTGTGTTTACTCGGCTTCTATTTTATTACAGATGGAAACTGGCAATCATTAATCTTTAGTCTTCTAGGCTTTATTCTTGCTCGGCCTGCAACCAGATTATTGATTGAGCTAACGAGTCACTCCACGAAAAAAAAAGCGAGTGTTAAAGATGCATCTTAGTCCAGATGAAATTGTGTATTGGCAATTTGGTTTTTTCAAACTTAATGCAACTATTTTGTTTACTTGGTGTTTAATGCTGGTGTTTTTAATCGGTGCAAAACTATTAACGGGTTTGTTATCTGATAAAGATGAACGCTCTCGCTGGCAAAATACCCTTGAAATTATTGTACTGGGCATTGAAAAACAAATTTCTAATGTTGGCTTGTCTCAACCACGACAATATATCGGTTTCCTAGGCACACTATTTTTATACGTTGCCTTGGCTAATCTATTTACCATTTTTCCCGGTTACGAGCCACCCACGGGGTCGCTTTCTACCACATTATCCTTAGCCCTGTGCGTGTTTGTTGCCGTGCCTTACTATGGCATTAAGCAGCGAGGGTTAAAGGACTATCTTGCGTCCTACACCAAACCTACCTTTATTATGCTGCCGTTTAACATTATTGGTGAAATTTCCCGAACCTTTGCGTTAGCGGTAAGACTGTTCGGCAATATTATGAGCGGCTCTATGATCATTGGAATCATGTTGATCATAGCACCATTGGTTTTCCCCATCGTTATGACCGCATTAGGTTTGTTGACTGGCATGGTACAGGCGTACATATTTTTTATTCTGGCAAGTGTTTATATCGCTGCCGCAACAAGTGTTAACACTATTCAGCCCCCCTCATCAATTGAACAAGCCAAGGAGAAATAAATATGGATAGTCTGACTATGATTGCAGTGACATCAATTATCACATCGGGGATTACCATTGGTTTTGGTGCTATTGGACCTGCATTTGCGGAAGGAAGGGCTGTGGCAAACGCTTTAATGGCATTGGCTCAACAACCTGATGCTTCAGCAACTATAACGCGCACTTTGTTTGTCGGTTTGGCAATGATTGAATCTACAGCCATTTATTGTTTTGTTGTGACCATGATTCTGTTGTTTAGCAATCCTTTTTGGAACTACTTCATTGCCCAAAGTGGTAACTAAAGATGCAGATAGATTGGTTTACAGTTGGTGCACAAACTCTCAATTTTTTATTGTTAGTCTGGTTGTTAAAACGCTACCTTTACGTGCCTATTTTAAAAGCCATCGATGCCAGAGAAAGTCAAGTTGCAAAAGTATTGAGCGACGCAGATACCATCAAAACAGATGCAGAATTAGAGCGAAAGCTGTTCGACCAAAAGAATGTTGAAATCAATGCAAAACACGATGAATTATTAAAAGAATCTAAGATGC
>Ga0307488_10005914_pt1 | contig 10099 bp, 10 predicted proteins | sample SB02metaG_FD_202248 | JGI IMG/M metagenome (GOLD analysis project Ga0307488, IMG submission 202248) | Sea-ice brine microbial communities from Beaufort Sea near Barrow, Alaska, United States - SB 0.2 | ecosystem: Environmental > Aquatic > Marine > Coastal | place: USA: Alaska | collected...
ACGCGTCTTATTGGCACAAGCTTTGTTCTCTGATCCTGATATTTTACTGTTAGATGAACCGACCAATAACCTTGATATTAATACTATTCATTGGTTAGAAACGATTCTTAATGATCGTGAAAGCACCATGGTCATCATTTCTCATGATCGCCACTTCTTAAACTCCGTATGTACCCATATGGCCGATATTGATTATGGTGAACTGCGAGTGTACCCAGGTACCTATGATGACTTTATGCGGGCCGCTACTGAGGTTCAGGAGCGTCTACATTCGGAAAACAGCAAGAAGAGCGCCCAAATTGCCGATCTGCAGCAGTTTGTCAGTCGCTTCTCGGCTAATGCATCAAAAGCTAAACAGGCAACATCGCGCGCTAAGCAGCTAGAAAAAATCAAGCTAGATGACATTAAACCATCTAGCAGAATGAACCCATTTATTCGGTTTAAGCAAGATAAAAAATTACACCGCCAAGCCTTAATTCTAGAAAACATTAGCCACAATTTTGATGATAACGTGTTATTTAAAAAAGCTAATGTGATTATCGACGCGGGTGAGCGTGTCGCTGTTATTGGCGAAAATGGAGCAGGTAAAACCACACTGTTGCGTTGTTTGATGAATCATATCAGCCCGCAAAGTGGCAAAATTAAGTGGTCAGAAAATGCGGCTTTAGGGTATTGCCCGCAAGACAGTACTGCAGATTTCGCAGAAGACATTAACTTATTTGATTGGATGAGCCGGTGGCGTAAACCCAATCACGATGATCAGATTGTGAGAGCAACCCTAGGTCGTTTATTGTTTTCGGCAGATGATTTTAATAAGCGAGTGACCGTGTGTTCTGGTGGTGAAAAGAACCGCTTATTATTTGGTAAGTTAATGATGATGGATGCTAACGTATTATTAATGGACGAGCCTACCAATCACTTGGATATGGAGTCTATCGAGGCGCTAAACCTTGCGTTATCACATTATAAAGGCACACTCTTGTTCGTTAGCCATGACCGTGAGTTCGTCTCGTCGCTGGCTAATCATATTATAGAAATTAAAGGGCATGAGTTGCATAGTTTTAAAGGGACTTATGCAGAATATTTATCTTCTCAGTACTAGCTAGTGCCCATCCATGAGTAGGACTCTGCTGCGAAAAATAAAAAAAGCCATCTTCACACCACTAGATGGTGTTGTTTTCAATAAGCAAACACCCGTATCTAGTGGCATCTATTCATTAATAGGAGTGACCATTTTTATTTTCCCTCGCGACGAGCCATGACGAGCTATATAGAGATAGACACTATCCAGTAACGGTTGCGAATATAGGTGATCGATAAGTTAACATGCGCGTATAATACGATTAAACAATGACTTACGTGATGTAGTGACATGCCTCTATCGATTATCTCTTCGGATGATGAAACACTTAATCGCCTATGCGTTCAGCTAGGGCGTCATCTTCTCCATCAATGCCATACTATAACGACGGCTGAATCCTGTACCGGCGGTGGAGTTGCGCATGCGATTACCAACATTGTGGGCAGCTCTCAATGGTTTTCCCATGGTTTTATTACTTATAGCAATGTGGCTAAACAACAGTTGTTACAGGTGAGTGAGAGCGAACTGGAACGATATGGAGCGGTTAGCTCGCAAGTGGCAGAGGCCATGGCTTGCGGTGCTATAGCGGCTGCACATGCTGATGTTGCGATTGCGGTCACGGGTATAGCCGGGCCAGGAGGTGGGAGCGAAGAAAAACCCGTGGGAACGGTATGGATTGCCTGGGCAAAAAAAGATTTTTCTGTCATATCACAAGCCTTTATTTTTGAAGGTGATAGAAAAGGCATTAGATATCAAACGGTTATCGAGGCCATTAAAGGTGCGCTAACGTTGTGACAAAAAAATAAAAGCAAATATACTGTATAAAATAATAGTGCTGGTTGCACATACAGTATTTTGTGGTTATAGTAACTTCAATGAGCGACGCTAATGTCGTCGAACTATTTAAAATTGAATAATACGTAGAGTAAAAAACTGTGAGCAAGCAAACCATGAGTAAACAAACTGCCAAAAATCGAGTGAAAGAGGACAAAACAATGGATTCCAATAAAGATAAAGCATTAGAAGCTGCGTTAAGTCAGATCGAACGGCAGTTTGGTAAAGGCACTGTTATGCGCATGGGAGATCGTGAACTAGTGAAAATTCCCGCTATCTCAACCGGTTCACTGGGTCTGGATATCGCTTTAGGGATAGGCGGCTTACCTAAAGGGCGTATTGCTGAGGTTTATGGCCCCGAATCTTCGGGCAAAACGACGTTGACGTTACAAGTGATTGCCGAAGCACAAAAGCAAGGCGGTACCTGTGCATTTATTGACGCAGAACATGCGTTAGACCCTATTTACGCGAGCAAATTGGGTGTAAAAGTGGATGACCTCATTATTTCTCAACCTGATACCGGTGAGCAAGCATTAGAAGTGGCCGATATGTTGGTGCGCTCTGGAGCAGTTGACGTTATCGTTATTGATTCGGTTGCAGCGCTAACACCAAAAGCTGAAATTGAAGGCGATATGGGTGATCATCATGTCGGTTTGCAAGCACGATTAATGTCGCAGGCATTAAGGAAAATAACGGGCAACATTAAAAATGCAAATTGTCTATGTATATTTATTAACCAAATTCGTATGAAAATTGGTGTGATGTTCGGTAATCCAGAAACCACAACCGGCGGTAATGCGCTTAAGTTTTATTCATCGGTTCGATTGGATATTCGTCGCATAGGAGCGGTAAAAGATGGAGATGAAGTGGTGGGCTCAGAAACTCGCGTTAAAGTGGTTAAAAATAAGGTTGCCCCACCATTTAAGCAAGCTGAATTTCAAATCACCTATGGTCATGGTATTAATCGTTTAGGTGAAGTAATTGACTATGGCGTGAAGTTAGAGTTGATTGATAAAGCGGGTGCATGGTATAGCTATAAAGGTGAAAAAATTGGTCAAGGTAAAAGCAACGTCATCAAGTTTTTACAAGAGCGTCCTGAAATTGCAGAAGAAGTTGAAACCGCTATTCGACGAGAATATTTACCTGATACCGTAGAAGGTGAAGCCGAAGGTAAAGATAACGTAGTTGAAATTGCAGCTGAACAACCTACAGGGTAAAGCGAGGTAACTACCATGTCTAATACAGCATACACATCAGCTACTACTATGCCCTTGAACTACTCATATAGTTCGTCGTCCTCTTCTCGCACAGATGAAGTTAAGGCGATTAAGGTGAGTGCTTTGCGATATTTAGCGCGTAGAGAGTATTCGCGGGTAGAGCTGTATCGAAGGTTGTCGCAAAAGTTTTCCGCTGCCGATTCGATACAGCATGTTTTAGACGAGCTGCGAGCTCAGGGTTATCAAAGTGATGCGCGTTTTACCGAATCGTTTATTCGTGCGAAGATCAGTGCCGGTAACGGGCCGTTTAAAATTAAAATTGAATTACGAGAGAAAGGTATTTGCGAAAGTACAGCTCTCGCAGCCTTTGACCGTCAACCAATTGATTGGCTAGCGTTAGCGCAGCTAGTTAATGACAAACGATTTGGTAGCGTTGACGCGGAGATCAATACAGACGTTCAGACTGAAGAAGAAAAACGACATTTATCTGCAAAAAAAATGCGTTATTTAAGAAATAAGGGTTTCTATAAGGAGCATATAGATATTGTGCTTAAAACGTCATTTATATCTTCTTAAGAAAATATAAATTGCAACATTAACGTCCGCTATTTGTTTAGTGTAGTATATATTTGGAAACCGTTACCCCTTATAGGTTAGCGGTTTTTTTGTGTTTGTATTAGCTGGTTTATAGCGACATGAATTTTAGCAATAGCTGTGGTGTAGAGCGTAAGAGCCATTAGATGAGATAACTTTAGTGTTGCGTAAAAGAATGTTAAAGCGAAATATGCTATCTTATTTGACCTATTAAGAGACTTAACGGCTAGGTCCCCCGCGGAAGCTGACCAGTAATTCAAAAGTTAATTGAGCATTAAAACGAGTAAATATTATTATATTGGGATGTATTATGGATAAAAATCAAAAGCACAAATCGGCGATGGGAAAACAAAAAGAAAAAATCGATGCAACAATCGCTGCGGCGTCAACAGAGCGAGGTGTTTCTGTACTGTTGACTGGCAATGGTAAAGGCAAGTCAAGCTCTGCTTTTGGTATGATTATGCGCGCTTTGGGGTACGGGCAAAAAGTAGCCGTCATTCAGTTTATTAAAGGCCAGCAACTATCTGGCGAAGAGCTTTATGTTCGTGACCAATGTCCCCAAGTCACTTTCTACCAGATGGGTACTGGATTTACCTGGGATACCCAAGATCGAGAGTCAGATATTCTAGCCGCAAAAGACACTTGGGCACAAGTCGTGCCATTGTTAGCAGATGATAGCTACGATTTAGTCGTTCTTGACGAGTTAACCTATATGCTTGCTTATAAATATTTAGACGAAGATATGGTGTTAACGGCATTACGTAATCGTCCGGTACAGCAAAGTGTTGTCGTGACAGGTCGAGGTGGAGGTTCTGCATTGCAAGAGATCATGGACACGGTTTCTGAAGTGAAAGATCGTAAGCATGCTTACGCTAGCGGTATTAAGGCACGCAAGGGTGTAGACTACTAAGTCAGTCTTTTTTAATGCTAATTAACTTTATGTAAAACCATATTACTCTTATGACTAGACATCTTATCTTGGGCGGTGCCCGCAGTGGCAAAAGTCGTTTTGCGGAAGAGCAGGCGATTAATCAAGCATTGACTTGCCAGCAAACACTTCATTATGTCGCAACAGCCACCATTCGTGACGATAGAGAGATGACGTCACGTATTCTGTTGCACAAGCAGCGTCGCGATACACGCTGGACGCTGATTGAAGAACCCCTTAATTTAGCTTCGGTGATCAGTAATGCTAACGACACACAGTGTGTATTAGTAGACTGTCTTACTTTGTGGTTAACGAATGCATTAATGCAAAATTGTTGGGATGATAATAAGTTGGCTTTTATTGAAGCGGTCAAACATTCCTCTGCCAGTTTGTTTTTCGTCAGTAATGAGGTCGGTTCAGGTATTGTGCCAATGGGTGAATTGTCGCGTCAGTTCGTTGATGAAGCGGGTTGGCTGCATCAGACCTTAGCCGAGTATTGCGATCAAGTCAGTGTGGTGATCGCTGGTCTACCACTAGCGCTCAAGCCAAGTCGACAATTGTAGAAAATTAGCAGCGCTATTGTTTAAAAACTCTGTTTATACACTAGAACTAAAAACCGGCGCTAAGCATTATTTTCCCACAGCCTTCTCCAAGGTTTTATTAAGAGCTACTATATGAACTGGTTATTTGAACCTGCAAGAGCTATTGATTTGTCTTTTCGTGACCGAGCGCACGCGCATCAGCAGCAACTGACTAAACCAGCGGGTTCACTGGGACAATTAGAGGTTTATGCAGAAATGTTTGCGGGCTGGCAATCAACTATACATCCTCATGTAGAGCATATCTATATTGCCGTTTTTGCTGGTGACCACGGCGTGTGTCAACAGAATATATCGGCATTTCCTCAAGCAGTGACTACTCAAATGATAGCTAACTTCCTTGATGGCGGTGCCGCTATCAGTGTATTAAGTCGGCACCTGAATGCTGCGTTTGTAGTCTGTAACACGGGCACCGTTAAACCGTTACCTGATCACTATATTGCTCATCCTCAATGGGTAGATAAGCACATTGCCTATGGTACTGCCGACTTGTCTTTACACGCGGCGATGACTTTAGTTCAGCTGGCAGATGCTTTAGCGGCGGGTTGCAGTGTTGTCGACGAAGCGTGCTCCCAATATTCAAGTGACCAGCCGTTACAATTATTTATTGGCGGTGAAATGGGAATAGGGAATACTACGTCGGCTTCAGCGCTTTGTGCTGCGTTACTCGAATTACCTTCTATAGACGTAGTGGGCCCGGGTACCGGTGTTGATGCTAGGGGTTTGTTGCGTAAACAATCAGTAATTGATGCTGCGTTATTGTTACACAAGGCTATTTTAAACGAGCCATGTGAGATTTTACGATGTCTAGGAGGTTTAGAAATTGCAGCGCTGGTAGGGAGTTATATACGCTGTGCTCAATTAGGTATTCCGATACTGGTAGATGGTTTTATTTGCACGGCTGCGGCGTTGATGGCGGTGAAATTAAACCCCTCAGTTAGACATTGGATGTTGTTTTCTCATTGCTCCGCAGAGCCGGCGCATCGCATCGCGCTTAATGTTTTGTCAGCAGAACCGATACTTGATTTAGGTTTACGTTTAGGTGAAGGCAGTGGCGCAGCGGTTGCCGTGCCAATATTACAATCAGCATTGTTGTTGCATAATACAATGGCTACTTTTGAGCAAGCAGGTGTAAACGGTGGATAGCACATATTTCAGCTCAACGATCGATTTATTGCGCCATGGAGAATGTGCTGACGGTCATTGTTACCGTGGTACAACAGACGTGGCTTTATCCGATGTTGGGCATCAGCAGATGCTACAAAGTGTAGAAAAACTATTGAAAAAAAAATCTGCCCCTTGGTCACGTATATTGACCTCGCCGTTGCAGCGTTGTTTTATTGTTGCTGACCAGTTGGCGCAGCAATGTAAGGTCCCTTTGGTCTGCCACAAAGGGTATCAAGAAATTCATTTTGGCGACTGGGAAGGGCAACGTGTTGATGACGTGTGGGCAACACAGCAAGCCACCGTAAAAAAATGGTTTGCCGACCCAGTTAATTTTCCACCGCCTAATGGTGAGGCTGCGGATACATTTTCTGATCGCGTTGTTACCATCTTACTGCAGCACATGCACCAAACGCCGAATGAACACACGTTATTGGTCACTCATGGTGGTGTCATGCGTGTGCTGTTAGCGCATTGCTTATCTATGCCACTAAATAATATGGGGCGTTTTGATGTACCTTATGCGTGTTTATCGCGTATTCAAATAAGCTATGATTATCCTTCTTCCCAATACTATTATCGTTTAATTGCACATAATGTTAATAGTGTATCAGGCGTATAAAGTGTCTAATCGTTTTTTGATTTTTTCTCGTGAATACTTTTGCGAATCCCTTAGAGAATTCATTATCCCGTTGTTAACCGCCGTTTCGTTATTGACGTGTCTACCCGTAGCCCACTGGTTGCCCGCAAAATTGTCTAATAAATTATTGGGTCGCTCGGTATTATGGTATCCGGTAGTGGGATTATTATTGGCGGGACTCTTATTACTTTTATTAATGTTGTTTACTTCGACCGTATCACCATTTGTTGTAGCGGTGACAGTGGTTATTGTTTGGGTAGCGTTGACTGGCGGGCTCCACCTTGACGGGCTGGCCGATTGCGTTGATGCGCTGTATGCTGGGCATTCTGTTGTTGGTCAGCAAAGTAGTGGGCCACCAAAATTAGTATCTTTAAAACAGCTCAAAATACTGCAGGTACTGAAAGATCCGTGTGTCGGCGCCATGGGTGCGGTTGCGATAATGTTATTACTAATGTTAAAAGTGAGTGTTGTGGCCAGCTTATCCACAAAGTTAGTGATGGGTTTACTGTTGGCGATGGTTCTCTCTCGGTCTTGTGCGTTGCTGTTTATCGTGATGACACCTTACACCCCGCATGCGTCGACCGCCGGTGTTGGAGCAATATTAGCAGTTCACGCGCCTAAGTCTGTTGCCCTCGTTGTGATACTGTTAGTCGCGTTAATTACATTTTTTGTACTACCATTTTTTATTGCCTTAATACTGCTAGCGTCGCAATTTATTTTATGCTTCGTTTTTCGATTTTTTTGGGTCAAGCGCTTGGATGGTTTTGTGGGCGATGCTGTGGGTGCACTGATTGAATTAAGTGAAGTCAGTGTTTTATTTGTTTTTTATCTTTTAGTGGTGTAGCAAAGATATGATCGCTATTAGTGTGCTGCTGGCGGTACTGTTGGACATTATTTTTGCTGAGCCTAAACGCTTTCATCCGTTAGTGGGTTTTGGTTGGATGGTGAATCGTGTTGAATCGCGAGTTAATTCACAGGATCATCCACGATTTTTACAGTTTTTTACGGGAGCAATGAGTTGGCTGCTGTTAGTTGTTTTACCGACGTTTCTCATCATTTTGCTTGTGACTTACGTTGAATCAACAGTTGAAGTATTCAGTGCAGTTGTTGTTATTTTTTTTGAGGCAGTTTTTTTATACTTAGCGATAGGTTATACCAGCTTACGACAGCATGCTATGGCAATTGTTAAGCCACTTGTAGATGGTGATATTGTATCGGCACGCGAAAAAGTAGGATGGATCGTGAGTCGTGATACGGATCAAATAAATGATAACGATGTACGTAAAGCCACTATAGAATCTGTTTTAGAAAACGGTAGCGATGCCGTCTTTGCGCCTATTTTTTGGTTTGTCGTCGGTGGCTTTCCAGCCGTTATCCTATATCGTTTAAGTAATACACTAGATGCTATGTGGGGTTATAAAACTGATCGGTTCCTTTATTTTGGTCGCTTTTCTGCACGTATGGATGATGTGCTTAACTATATGCCTAGTCGCTTAGTTGCGATAAGTTACGCTTCGCTAGGTCAATTTTTACTGGCGGTAAGTTGCTGGAGAAAACAAGCATCTCTGCTTGGCAGCCCTAATGCTGGAGTGGTGATGGCATCGGGTGCTGGCGCTTTAGATGTAAGTTTAGGAGGGGATGCATATTATCACGGTGAGTTAACGCCTAAGCCGGTGTTCGGAGGGCATGGTACCGTCACCAATGACGACATTATTCGCGCGCTTAGACTGATAGATAAAACGCTTATTTTGTGGTGTATCGTTATTGTTGCATTGACCTAGTCATGTGTGGATTTACTGAAAAGAATAAAAGTTAAATAGAGTCACTATTATCTAAAAAATTATAGGGGCTGTCTTGTAGGTTCGAGCGGAGCTTTTCTCTGCCAGCCATCTTTGCTTGCACTTCTAGTGGCAGTTCAGTAAATAAAATAATATTCTTTTGAATCAGTAAATGTATTAAATCTTCCGTTGCGCGGGCAAAATCCTGATCTGACTCGGATAGGTTTTTTTTTGCATTATCTTCGTCGCTGTTTTGTTTTTCAGTCGTTAAAAAACCGATGACTTCAGGATGGGTCGGCGCTAAAAATTCTGTATGTGTACTATCTTGTTCCCGTTTTAACGACGTAATAGTACCGTTAATATCCCGTTTAAAGTATGGCATAGCATCAGGCTCCGTCAGCTGTTTTATTGGTTGTTCGCACAATATAGACTAAAATAACCGAGAGAGATAAGCTATTTAGGAGAATCCCATAAAATAGAAGTATATATTCTTTATGTTTAGCCACTTTTTGGTGGGATTCCTAGAGCCTTGTAATAGAAATGTTCGTTAATGAATAGGTAACATCATTGAAAAGTAATATCCCTGAACCATCTGTCACATCGACGCCTACTAACGTTGAGGGGGCGAAAGTGGCGGTTGATCAAGCGACTGACCAATCTGCCGCCGACGTCGGAAAGGAATTTCATGATCCATTGCTGGCATGTTTACTACTGATCACCAAGTTAGAAAATACACCGTGCTCAGAAACATCTTTAATTGCAGGTCTACCATTAGTAGATGAAAAGCTGACGCCCGAACTATTTGTGCGTGCAGCCGAGCGTGCGGGCCTTGATGCCAAGGTCAAAGAAAAACCACTAACCGATATTCCTGATATCGTATTCCCTGTCACTCTATTGTTAAAGCGTAACCGCGCCGTTATTCTTCTATCGTATGATACCGGCCAAGGTAAGGCGACTATTATAGAGTCAAAGACGGGCACTGAAAAAACAGTCAGCCTAGAGGCGTTATCACTAGCTTACTCTGGCTATGTTATTTACACTCGGGCAGCGTATCATCTCGATAAATCTATTGCCGATAGTCATGTAGACACGAATCAAAAACATTGGTTTTGGTCGGTCATGAAGTCCTCATGGCGTATTTATCGCGATGTATTACTTGCCTCTCTCTTCATTAACTTATTCGCGGTGGCTAACCCGCTATTTGTGATGAACGTATACGATAGAGTCGTCCCTAATAACGCCGTAGAAACTTTATGGGTGTTAG
>Ga0307488_10005916_pt1 | contig 10097 bp, 17 predicted proteins | sample SB02metaG_FD_202248 | JGI IMG/M metagenome (GOLD analysis project Ga0307488, IMG submission 202248) | Sea-ice brine microbial communities from Beaufort Sea near Barrow, Alaska, United States - SB 0.2 | ecosystem: Environmental > Aquatic > Marine > Coastal | place: USA: Alaska | collected...
TATACAAGCTGTGTACATTTAATGCTATCCTGCTTTGCATGTTCAATGGAGTTAGCGGGAAGTGCAGATACCTCATCCTTAGATAGCTTACCACACTTGTTGCCACCACTAGTATCAGGAAAGTTATCACTGAGTGAGGGCGCAAGCACTGTGCGAACGGAAAGTTCTGGCTGTTCATTGTTCCAAAGATTGTAGGAGTAATAGCGAACAAATAGACGTACTTCCAGTTCTTTACTGTATACAGACTTATCACCAATACGCAAACGGAAAGAACCCTTGGGCAGGGTATCGCCTTCCTTGGTTTCGTTCTGCTGTTCAATTGCTAGACGGGGTAGACCGGCAGTAGCACTTACACTCTCGTCTACCTGTCCAATCATAGCCGCAATCTTGGCTACGTTTTCATCATTAAAATCTTCAATCTTCATTACTGCGCTCATGCTAATTCAATCTCCTGTGAGTTTAGCCAATCGTGGCCTATTTTTAATTCTATATCAATAGGCATATCAAAGTCAACACCAAATTTTTCTTTGCATTCTTTAGGTATGCATAACATACTCCTTCTTAGTAATTCAATCATAGTATTCTTTTCGTCTGGGTGTACATCCATGACGATAGAATCGTGTACAGTATTTATAATCTTACTCTTTGGCTTGGGATCAACCATAGCCTTAAGGCTCTTGTGTAGACGGATTAAGGCCAGCGGTAGGAGGTCTGCGGTAGCAAAGCCCTGTACTGGATAGTTCTTAATTGAAGTAGCCCCTACTGCAGTTCCTCTTCTAGTGTATTTAGCATAGGGGAATGCATACTCTCTTCCAGAGGGCAATACAACTTTCTTTGTAGTTACAGCTTCTTCTTGAAGCTCTTCATGCCACCTTGCTACAGACTGGTACTTCTCTCTAAAAGCAGAGTAGTAGGCCATCTCTCTGTTAGTACCAAGCATACCACCGTACAAAGGTTTAAATGTATGCGCTTTAGCATCCTGACGGGAAACACCCATAATGCTAGCTGTATAAGAATGCACATCATATCCATCTGTAACTTCTTTGTAGATTACAGGGTCTTTAGATAGAAATCCGGCTACCCTAAACTCTAGTTGGGAGTAGTCACCTTCTAGAATATAGCCACCTTCGTGCCTAGAAACAATCGCTTCTCTTGCAGGGAATGTGTTTCCTCTCGGCATATTTTGAAAGTTTGGTCTACTTGAGGACAGTCTTCCAGTAGCAGTGACGCACTGATTAAACTGAGGATGAATAAAACTGTTATCATCTTGATACTTCTCCAGACTATCTACAAAGGTGTTGAGGTACGTTCTAATCATAGAGTACCTCATGTACTTATCAACGAACTCTCTAGCATCTCCTTCTAGATCAAGACGTATCTGAACAAGTGTTTCTTTGTCTGTCTTAAATCCACCAGAAGCAGTGTCCTCTGGCCCTCTAGGAATTATCCTAAGACCAGCGGCCTCGTTTAACCTCTTGTATATTATACCTACACCGTTACATTTTGTGCATTTCTTTTTATTCTTGCTTATCTCACCCGACTTTATTGTGTAGTAGAAAGAGCCTTTGCCATTACAGGGGGAACAAGCACTGCCAATAGTCTTGTAAACTACTGGTGCTAGCTCCTTAACTAATCGACTAAACGACTGTCTATCCATTTTAGTTTTATTCTTCTGTTTCTTTGTGTTGCCACGAATCTCAGTGCCTATGTTAAAAGACTCTTTCCAAGCGGACTTATCAGAAACCTTTCTTGAGTATAGCAGTATACTACGATCATCTGGGCTATCAAGGTTGATAGGAGTATCTCCCATTGCCCGTTCAGCAATAGCCATCAAGTCATTGTATAGCGCGTTATACTCATTTTGATACTCTAGCTTAATCTTAGCTAGTTTATCATTAGATATCTTTATACCGGCGCTCTCCATGTCAATGAGAACGTCCAGCATATCCATAGAAAGATTAATCACATTTTTCATGCGGCACCTTCAAAAATAAACCCGGTGAGTAGTCTTCCCAAGACATGCCTAGCTCCTTAATCTGTGCATCTGCTAGTTGTTTTGTAATACTAACATCAGCCATACAATACTGATTAACGATATCAGGGGGCATACTTTCGTAGGAAACTTTGTTTTTAATATACTCTTTTGTAAGGTCGGTCCTCTTCTCACCCAGCCCCCGCCTTTCACAACAAGCAGCAAGGCTCAAGCCAACCTTGTTCCCTCTAGCCAGCAAGTACTCAGCAATCATAGTATCGAATAGTTTACCGTCATATTTAAAACCACAGGCCCGTAGCCATTGTATATCGAACTTAAGATTGTGTCCTACAAGACAGGTAGCCTTGTCTAGTGCTGACTGTACCTTATGCACACCATTCTCTGTTGCACGTATGACATCGTGATAAAACCATACCTCAATATTCTCCGCATACATGTTAGGTACTTCTCGTTTTATACCTACAAATACTATCTGATTACCAAAGAAAGGTGAAGAGACTGTATCTGAATCAAACGTCATCGTAGTTTCTATATCTAATGTAGTAATCAAGAGAATATATCCCTATCACCATCTCTACGAAGAACTACGGAACCATGAAAACCATTTATCTTGTTCTTAGAGAACTTAATAGTTCTAAACTCTTCATGTTCCGCTATACCAATTCCAATGATTATATCAGCCTCACCAGCCTTGCCCGTCTTAGAGCCATCAAGCATTGAATAGTCAATAGTCTCTCTACCATGAGCCTCATACGAGGCCTGTGATACTGCCCACAGGGCAACATTATTCCTCTTAGCAAGCTCACGCGAACGGCAGTACAACTCTTTTAGCCGTTCATCTCCGCGAGAGAACTCTCCATCTACTCTAATCTTATCTAGCTGATCTATAATTACTATGTCAACTTCATTTCTTATGCAGTAGTCCTCAATCTCCTGTATGGAAGTGCCTACACAATCCATGAAGCTTATGTAGGGTACTGCAAGCTCCTTGTACTGATCTATAAAGCTATCTTTGTTTGTAAGGACTTCTAGCTTAGACATTTCTGTTATGGACTTAGCAACCCGCATCCTTGTCTTTTTAACAGGCTCTTCATTGCCCCAATAGGCAACTTTGAACTTGTTCTTAACATACCAACCGGCTAACCAAGCAGAGAAAGAAGTCTTTCCTATTTCTGGTCTTGCAAAGATAACTCCTAGATTCTGCCTGTCTATTCCCGGTACATAGTCCCTTAGTGAAGTAGGAAAAGGAAACTCTGGGTCACGTTCAAATTCATCTAAAGAAGTTTCAATATCATCACTCAGAACCGAGTAAGTCTGAGATTGTTTAATGTCATTGTCTTTAAGCTCTTCTACACAATTAAAAAGAGCATTAGTGTTATTGGACTTACCAACAAATATATCAAGAGCCTGTTCGCCTATCTCTTTTGCTTTAGTCCTTTTCCAAAAGGCATGTAATACGTCTGCAACTAGCTCTTCATTAACCTTTGTAGAGCGCAGTCTTTCAATCTCTTTAACAGCTTTATTGGCTGTAGCCTCTGGTAGAGCAGGGTATTTAACCTGATGCCCAAGAAGAATGTCATCTGCAGTAAGGTCGCCCTCATAAGTACTGTGTAGGTAAGAAAGTGTTTCAACTATGGTCGCTACTTCTTTTGGGAAGTATTCCTTTTTTATTAGACTAGATACTCTGTTGTAATTTTCTTTGGTTAGACAAGCAACAAGTACTGATCTATCAATCATCTATTTTCAAAACCTTTTTTGACTCTTTAACATCCAACTTCTTTAAATCTCTTTCAAGTACAACCATGTTTACATTCTCAAGCTCCCAGTTTAATCTCATAACCATGTCAATAGACTTAGTTGTAGCGTCTTTATCCAACGCAACAGTCACGGTATCGAACTCTGAGAGAATGTCAAGGACTTTCTCAGATAGGCTCGTTCCCAACAGAGCGACCCCGGTTGAAAAAGATGATACAGAACAGGCTGAAGCACAGTCTTCTACAACTATAGCGTGACTATAGGTGCCGCAAATGAAGGGAGTACCACTATCACCATATCTGTACCACTTTGGTACAAAGCCAGCATTTTTCCCTATGTACCTACCGGCAGCATCCACAACTTTATTGTTTTCTTTGATTACGAACACTACTCTATCCTGCTTGTAGTCGTGTCGTATGTCAGCAAGCTTGTTAGACATTGCATAGTCGCATCTATTATCTAGTATGTAATTACAAAACTCTGGGGTATACATACCCCTACGCCAATGCTGTTTGTCCTCCTGTAACTTATTAGGAGTATCTCCATTGTCTTGTATTGTCGGTGTATTAAAGGATGTTATGTTTAACCCCTCTTTGATAACACCACCTTTAGTGCAGTTAGCATGAAAGCAGTAATACTTAGTACAATCAGTAAACTTTGTTACTGATAGTGTTTTAGTACCACTACATATAGGACAGTCTAACCGTACAGAAGTATCTATAGGTATATCTATAGAATATATATAATCTTTAATAATATTATTCATATTAATATATTACTTAGAGTTTCGGGAGACGATAACCATATCTAATATCATGGATTTAAATCTCTGTCAAGAAAATAATTTCGATTGACAAAATCCTTGTTATGGTTTAAGGTGAGGGTCTTTCCAACAGCATATGAGTGAATGCCGTGAATGAAGTAGTTACTATCTATTCCCCCAGATTGTCAAATGCCGATATCATGCGCCGCGTGGTTGAGGCTACCGTCCAAGATAAAATCTTTACGGCGGAGTTTGTAAAAGCGGATGGAACTGTCCGTAGAATGAATGCCCGACTAAATGTTAAGAAACACATTAAAGGCGGTAGAGATTGTAATACATCAAAGAATATGTTAGCCGTGTATGATCTCAAAGCAAAAGGGTATAGGAATATAAATCTTGATACTCTGCAATCTGTTTTAGTCGATCATATAAACCATGTGTTTACTGACGAAGCTAAGTTTGAGTAGTATCAGTGGATTGTAGTTTATGTAAAAAAAAAGCAGTAGCCGTACAAAAAAATATACTTTATTGTGCTAGCTGCTGGTTAAAAATCTTTAAACGTTAAAGAAAATAGATAGTATGATGCATTCAAAAGACTTTTGTAAGCGAGTAGTTAATCTCAGAGTTAAAGATAATTTGTCTGCGGCTGAAGTTGCTGCTAAAATGAACCATGAGTACTACTGTGAAACAGGTAGGACTATGACAAAGAATGTTGTTATAGGTATATGGAACAGGAACAAGAACCTTGTTTCACAAGAAGACCTTGAGAAGCAAAAGGACAAGGACACTAAAAAGGCTATAAACTTTAATAAGCTCATGTCTGATCGTCAGAAGATAAAGCCCTCACAGTTTAGGGTAAGGAAATGTTTGTCGTGCAGGAAAGAGGTGCTTCTTGAAAAGAACTTGTATATCTGCAACCCCTGTAAGGGAAATGAAAACTACACATACGATATGGTAACACACAGTTATAGCTCAGGTACAAAAGCATGATGAATAGAAAACAAAAAAAGGGTATACAGTCGAAGCTTGCTGTTATGCGCTACTACGTAGATAAAGGTTACTTTGTTTATAACGAAACAAACAACACTGGACCTGTCGATCTTGTAGCCATACACCCAGAAACCTTAGAAAAGAAATTAGTCGAGGTAAAGAGTATGTCGTTCCGCTCTAAGAATGCTAACTGGAGGCCGGGAAGTATGATAAACAGATCGTTAACGCCCCTACAAAAGAAACTTGGTGTAGAACTTGTTTACTACAACATAGAAACGGGGGATGTTCGCCATGCGTAAAAGAATAGCCCGTAGGCCTAAGCCTGAAACATCTAAGAGACAAGATGGTAAGGTTTTAAAGTGGGAGTGGTTCTACGAAACTGAACTTGGCAACTATCCTAGAAGCTGGATTAAAAGGTTTCCTCATGTAGCTGATAGGGGTCGTTGGGTTGTCACAGAGATTGTAGATAATGAAAAAGATTTCTCTTGAAACATCTTTAAAAGATATAGAGTTGTTGCATTCTTTAATTGAAAAAGATGGTAGAAAAAAGAATATAACAGTGCCTAAAGCTGCGCTTAGTAAGCTCTTGGTAGACCACACAAGAATGTGTAGCAGTCTTGGTAGCATTGTAGAGTGAGTGAGGTTAAAAGCCCTTGCAAAAATATATGTCACTTGGTTAATAGGGTAACACATATGCTTTGCGTTGGTTGCTTTAGAACTCAAGACGAGATTGTTCAATGGTCAGAATACAGCGACAAAGAAAAACATCAGGTTTTAATTAGAATAAGGAAAGAACATGGCATTAGTTAATGTAAGAGATTACGCGGGTGCTATTACTTACAAAGACCCTATAAGACCAGAGTTGTCCCATGAGTTTAGAATAACAGGGGATAGAGATTTCTATTGTCTTATGGATAACAATGTCGGCGTGGCTAGGGGCTTTATCTGTGTAGCTTTTACAGAAGATGTTTGCTCTAGTCTGTACCAACTTTCCGAACAGTCTAGCATTGCGAATGGAAGCACAGAAAAAAATGTCGCTATGTTCTACAGTGTTTGGTCCTTGTTTAAAGGGTGTGGTAGGTCTGTATTATTGTCGGCTTTAGAAAGAGTAAAGTCTGAAAGAGGTGAAATAACTAGATTTGTAACTCTTAGCCCTAAGACAACAATGGCTGCTAACTTCCATATAGGAAATGGAGCAAAGCTGTTAAAGAGTAATGTCTTCACTGACAACTATGAATACTGTATAGATTAAAAACCACTTGACAGGCTCCCTTAGAATATGCTAAGGGTCAATTCTTCTTATTTACATGGAGAACCAAAATGAGTGTGCCTGAGACTGAGGGAAGTAACGAAGATAGAATATCTGAAATGTATTATGAAGCGTTATCAGATTTAGGCAATGCTGTTATATCTAATGGAGAAAAAGAAATATTAGCTAATGAGCTTGTAAAGTTACGTTGGGAGGAGCAGCAGTGAATATATTCTATCTAGATAAAAACCCCAAGATTGCAAAAGTAGAAGTAGAATGAACGCAATGTACGACGCACTAACTGAAACAACATCTGAATCAAACTAGGAGAAGTGAAATGAAACTAATGGTAACTGAAGTTGAGAATGAAGGTCTTGATGCTCTTATGGGGCAGCGTGTTACACTATTCTGTGGCGTTTATATTTACACAGGTAAACTGATTGGCGTGAATAATACTTGTATCAAGCTGGAGGACGCTGGTATTGTTTTTGAAACTGGTGCTTTTACTGAAAATAGTTGGAAGGACTGTCAGAAGCTACCTAACGATTGGTATGTCTCTACTCAGAGTATTGAATCGTTTGGTGTGTTGAAGTAGTCTCTTCATCTTTAAAAGAGGAAGAAAACAATAATGTTCCAAACAAAGAAAATTAAGCTTAGGTCTGGGTCTGGGTCTGGGTCAGGGTTTGGGTCTTGGTCTTGTTCTGGGTCTTGGTCTAGGTCTAGGTCTTGGTCTTGGTCTGGGTGTTGGTCTAGGTCTTGGTCTGGGTCTTTGTCTAGGTCTATGTCTTGGTCTGGGAGTAGGTCTTTGTCTGGGTCTGGGTCTTGGTCTAGGTCTGGTCTAGGTCTGGGAGTAGTTGATGTTCCAAACAAAGAGAATTAAGCTTAGGTCTGGGTTTGGGGCTTGGTCTAAGTCTAGGTCCGGGTCTTGGTCTAGGTCTAAGTCTGCGTCTGGGTCTAGGCATGGGGCTGGTGCTTGGTCTAGGTCTGGGTCTGGTTATAGGTCTTGGTCTGGGTCTTGGTCTAAGTCTGGTAGTAGGTCTGAGTCTGGGTATAGGTCTGGGTCTAATACTGCTTAAACATTAGAGGAAGTAGCATAATGCTTTCACTTGAAGATTTAGCAATTTTAGATTACTACAAAGATTAAACTTGTCGGGCCTTAAATTTGTCGGCCCATTACAATTCTTGAGGGGGTTTTTCTCCCTGTTTACCCCCTCTCCCTAGCCCGGTGGGTGCTGGCGGCTTCCCCGCCTCGCTCGCCGGGTTTTTATTTGTGCAGATAAAGAGTGAAAATATTAGTTGACACAGGGTTATTTCTTCTATATAGATTCCCTTGCTTTTAACAAACAGGAAAAACCATGAACCATATAGAGATAATCGAACCCGCCCACAACGTGACGGCAACCTTCCCGCACCTAGTGGCACAGATTAAACCCGCCGCCGTTCGAGAACATCACGACGTTTTTGATCTCAGCTTCTTTGAGCCGCTCAAGGTCGATAAGTTTGACATTTACACCGCCGACGGCACGGAGATAACTGGTAGCAAGGCTTTGCGGTATCTTCACGATGGAAGCCTAGCCGATACCAGCGCGGTATCATCCAGTTACACACTGGAAAACCATATAGACTTGTTTGGCAAACATGCTGACATTTTGCGGGCAAGTGAACTTCCCACAGACAACGTGTTAGTCCGTGACGAATATTCCGATTTCGGTATGAAGGCTAAACGTTCTATTCAGTATCTGGATGAGGCCGTGGATATGTCTGGATCCGGTGATATGGTGTATTGCCGTTCTGATCAAATCAACTCGGTCAATTCCAAATGGGCTTTCCAGCAATTCGCCGGGGCTTACCGTTCATACTGCGAAAACTCAATGGTTTTTGGTGGCGACAAGGCGGTTTATAACAAGGTGAAACATTCCAAGCACTTTGACGCCGCCAGCTTGTTACGTACAGCGAACACGGTGTTCGTTACATTCCGCGATAACATCGACCGCTTTAAGGAATGGAAAGCAACGCCCGTTGATGATTCCACTGCCGGTGCATTTATCAAGCATATTTGCCCCAAGGATGTTACAGGACAGAAACGCATAGCCCGTGAGGAACAGCACGGGATAGAGAAGGCAGAAGACCTGAATATCAAGAAATTCCACGCCTTGTATGACTTGTGGGAAGAATACTCTCGCGATTACTCACAAAAAGGCGGTTTGGGCAAAAACAAATGGGCCTTGTATAATGTGCTGACCCACTACGCCACGCATACCCATGACAGCAGAACGTTTGATTTAAACGGGGAAGAAAAAACCCACTCGTTTGGCCGTAAGTCTGATAATATGGTCAATTCGAAAAACGGCGGTTATACGCTCAACGAGCAGATGGACCGCGCAAAAGGTATGTGGGCGGTGCTATCCGCGCCAGCTTGGGCTTCGATTAACTAGTACAGGAGATGTGCCATAGAAATTATAGAGGCCGCATATAGACTTTGTTTCGTAGTAGTAGTTTGTTTCATCGTTTATCACTTCATTTTGTAAGGAAAATAGATCATGGCTACCAAGAAAACAGCGACCCCGACCAATGGCGGGAAACAGGTTTTTGTGTCTCAGGAAGCACTCGACGCTATCGAAGGTTTACAGTTTGAAATGCAGAACATTGATATTGAACATGCCCGTCTCTATGGCATAGGCGCGAAGGGAGCTTTCTCCCGCGTAATTGAGAAGCTTGCGAAACAGGGGCTTTTCAATCCTCAAGTGAAATAGGCAGAATAATTAATTGACGCCCGGTAATCCCTGCCGGTAAACTCAGGCCGTCCCCTTAACGGGGGGCGGTTTTTTTAACACTAATTAGGAGATCGGACTAATGGCAAGCTTTACACAAAAGCACTACAAAACAGTAGCCCACGTACTGAAAACCAATTTGGCGAATCACGAGATTGATTTTACCTATAGCGGTGCCGACGCGGTCAAAGGTATCGCGCTAGACTTACACAATGTGTTTAGAATGGATAACCCACGTTACGACGCAAATAAGTTCATGGACGCTTGCGGAATTGATGATTGGAAAGACATCACAGAACCAACGGAGCATGACATCCAACCGTATGAAACACCGGATTTCTACGGGGAGCAGGTCTGATGCGCTTTACAGATATTGTGATTGTGTTCTGTTTATTCTTCGGCGGATACGCTTGCGGTGCCGTTATGGCCGTCCATTTTGGAGAGTTAATATGCGGATGAACAAGGACCAGCTAACCGCGTTGCATCGCAAATGGTTGCAGAACGATCAGGGAATGAGCTTCTTAGCATTCCGGCGCACCGTATCCAGCTTGCCCCTTGAACAATGCGCTATCGTTC
>Ga0307488_10005917_pt1 | contig 10097 bp, 8 predicted proteins | sample SB02metaG_FD_202248 | JGI IMG/M metagenome (GOLD analysis project Ga0307488, IMG submission 202248) | Sea-ice brine microbial communities from Beaufort Sea near Barrow, Alaska, United States - SB 0.2 | ecosystem: Environmental > Aquatic > Marine > Coastal | place: USA: Alaska | collected 2017-05-06
GGTCCACAGGCTGCGCGAGAACCCGCCCGAGAGCAAGAAGGGCGCAGGGCGCATGCTGGAAATAGCCGACGCCACGCCGATCTTGTCGTACCGGTCAGGCCACGATACTGAGTAGCAGAGAGAAGGGAGGGAGGGGTGAAGCTGATATCATAAATGAAGTCTCTCTTGATCTGTTTCGAACGATATGACGTGGATTCCGAGGGTGCCGATAATATTCTTTGGGTTAGGGTTAGAAACCCTAAAAGCTTTTGGGCGTGGCAGCGGGTGTTATTTTATGTAGTCTGCCGCTGCGCAAGCGTCCTCCATTCTTGCGCGCACTTCGCTTACGGGGGTGTAAAGGAAGCCGTCCACACGAGATGGTGCTGGGGGCGTCTCTCCGACGACTCTCGGCCGTGGCGCAGGCCGCGGCGCGAGCCCACGCGCCACCGGCCGCGCCGTCTGGGGCGGCGGTGGCAAATCTTTTGTCAACGGCTCCGCACGGTTTGCATGCTGCTTCCGTCGCCACGCTCGCAGCGGCGCACGCGGCACGGCGGTGCGTTGCGGGCACGCGCATCACGCCCGCGTCGCGAACAACAGCCGCATCCGGCTCCGCCGCCGCCGCGGTGTGGTCCTTCTGCTCGCCCGCCGTCCGCGCTCTCCGATGCAAATCCACGCAAGCTGCTGAGGCTGCGTCGGGTAACACTGCCGCAGCGGCGAAGTCCGTCGAGGCTGCAGCGGCGCCCGCGGCAGCGTCAACGGCGGCACCGGCGGCATCGGCGGCGGCGGCAGCGGCCAAGGATGCGGCGGCGGCAACGGACGCAGCATGGAGAATTTACTTTGCCCACGAGGGGTCCTACCTGAACTGGGTCCGCAACGGCATCACATGCACCGCGGCAAGGCCTCCCTAAAAGTGCTGTTTTCAGCTGCCACACCTTGTTTGCCCCTCCACTTGAGGTATCCCGCTTCATCTTGCCTCACATGTACGCAAGTCAAGCTGGACCAAAACCCACACCCACACCCACACCCAAACCCACACCCAAGCCCAACCCACATTCACACCCAAACCCACACCCAAACCCTCTGGACTAACGTTCATCGAGCCCCAAGGCGCTTCACATGGTGAGCGACAACCTCCACCATCACAAGCGGACAGAGCCTAACGTCTGTAAGAGGTTAGACCCACACCCAAAACCAACTGAATGATTCGCAGGTATGTAAGGCCCTGCGCCGCGGTCGGGATGGCACTGGTGATGTACCGCGCGAAGGACGGCGCCAAATTCAGCATCGGCGGCGGCCTTGTAATGGGGATGGGCGGGCTTTACATCACCTTGGGCGCTGTTGCTTACCTCGTCGCCGCACTGCGGCTGCGGCAGGGCCTCACACCACGTCCAATGTTTAGCCCAAACTGACTGTTTGCCCGTGAATCCGCACACACCCACCGCGTGCTCTTCCCGGGACTGACACTCGATGGGACGCCGAGTCTGTTTACTCATAGTGTACCCACACACACACTTGCCGCACGCTCCTCCCTAGTCTGACACTGGAGGGGACGCGTTGTCGGGCCCTGCCCACCGGCGAGAGCTGATGATCACGCCGCTGGGGTACGTGTGGTACGCGTTCAGCGCCGCATGGCCAACCACTATGTACATAGCCGGCATGCGGTGCCTGTGCGATGACCACCCAAAGCTGCTCATCACCAGCCTGTCGGCAGGGCGTCTCAGGACCAACCTCAGGGTCAAACAATTCTCAGAGCGTCTAGGAGTCAACCATCACGGGGGTCTCTCAACGGAGAGAAGGTGTGTGTGACGCTTGAATGTAGAAGGGAACTCCCGTGACTCCAGAGAGGGAGGAGGATGCGGAGAGTGAGTACGGGTACACTGATGCACTATGAGCGAACCGACAGGTAGCAAGTGGCCAGGTATAGGTGCGGGATGCAGCGAGTGTGTACGGGTACACCGCAAGACCGTTCTGCCATGAGCAAGCAGTCAGGTTGAGGTGAAGCGGGAGCGCGTTGCCCGACCCTGGCGCTCGTACACCGGTACACCATGAGCAAACAGTCAGGTTGGGATGATGCGTTAATTCGGTGCCCTGTCCGTCCGACCCTCGCACTCGACCTGACTGTTTGCTCATAGTGTATCGGTGTCAGACCCTGGCACTCGGCCGTTGGGCACCTTCTGCCTGAGAAGGTTCAGGCAGGGCCGTTCACTCCTCCCCTTCTCACATCAACTTGAGACGTTTGCTTTCTGAAGCCTGAATAACACAGGTTATCCCGCTGACTTCCTCGAAGATGCTTGAGTTGAGCTGGAATGGCTGGGGACGAGCGGCGGGGCCAGAACGAGCATGCGGCGAGTGTGTACGGGTACATCGGTACACGGTGAGCCGACATTGCGGGAAGGAGCGTCAGGCCCTGGGTTTGGGCGCGATTGATGGACATTGTGGGCAACCTGCAGCACGAGGTAGAGCCATGGCAGATATTGCTCGGGCGCGCCACGTCATGAGATGCCATTTCACTGTAGAAACGAGTGTTAATACCACGTGTCGATGACGTGGCGGCCATTGGGCCTGTCATGCATTGCTCGCCACGTCATGTGATGACACTGAACTCGAGGAACAAGGATGTAAAACGCTTGTTCACAACGTGGCGGGCAACAGCTGGCAGGCCCTATCGTGAGGAGTTCATGTCGTACGAGCGGGAGCGTGATGGCAGCGCGTTTTATAACGAATCTCAATTAGAAAAAACACGGCGCCGGGAGAGGGTGGTGGGTGATGAATGAATGAACATGAAGTGGGATTTCGAGCGATAACATATCGGCGGGTATTGGCCTCGCGTGGGGAATCATAGTCAGTCGTGACGCCGCGGGAGGGCTCTGAAGCTGGCGAGTGCGTTATTATTCTTCTATTAATCCTGTCTCAAAACAATAGGGGCGATATTTTATCATAAAAGCATACATCGATGTTGCAAGTGTAGCTGCAAGCCAGTTCCACTCAGCTCCCTTTCGTTGATTTTTCGTCCACTTCATGCTCTGACTCGTCCTATGACTAGGGATCGGGGCAACCGTGCTACCGTGCAAACTGCAATCATCGGCGTTCCCGCGTCTGGCGGCCGCCGCAACCTCCACGTCTCTGAACCCACAACCACAACCCACTACCACATCCATACCATCGAGTGCCAGCCCGCACCGGCCCGCGCACAACGCGTGTCTTTCGTTCTACGGGCAGTCGTGCTCCCGCGCTTTCTGCCTACCCGGGCGCCGCAGAGGTCGTGCTGCTCTCGCCGTGGTCGCAGACGCGGCAGTTGCGGCACTCGCACACCTTGAGGCCGCCGCAGTCGAGCTTGTGGAACTTCCAGTCCTTCTTCTGGCACTCGGGGGTGCAGTAGCGGACCTCCTTGAAGCCCTTCACGGCCCGGCAGCCCCCGCACGTGCGGTTGGCGTCGGGGCGCCGCACGACTCGCAAGTATTGAGCAGCTTCAGGTCTTTGATGGCGTCAACAAAGCCTTGCGCGGCTGCGGCCTTCAGGTAGCTCCTCGCGCGCCGTGCGTTCTTGGGAAGCCCGCGCTTGCCGTGCATGAAGCAGAAGCCAAGGCGGTGCTGGGAATTGGCGAGTCCTCCAGTAGCGCTTTTCTCCCACCACGCCACCGCCAGAGAATCGTTCTGCTCAACCCCCTTGCCCGTCGCGTAGCACGATGCGAGAAGACCCTGACCAAATGCGTGCCCAGCCTCGGCAGCCTTGCGGTACAACGTCACTGCAGCCAGCTCGAGGTTCTGCCCCACGCCCTCGCCGCGGGCGTAGCAAAAGCCGAGGCTGCCCTGGGCGCCTGCGTGCTCTTGATCGGCTGCCATGCCGTACCACGCCGCCGCTGCCACCTTGTCTAGCTTCACCCCCTCCGACCCGGTGCGGTAACAGTGGGCGAGTTCGTATTGGCCCTCCGCGTTTCCCTTCACCGCGCCCTTGCGCCAACCCTTCGCGAACTTACAGAGCCCCATGACAGTCAAAGCTCCTTGGTACCGTTGGGGTCAGATCCTCGGCGACACCCGGCGCACTCGCCCACAGTCGCGACGTGCGCGGCGGCGGCGGCAAACAGGATGCCCCCTTCTCTTGGCGGCGACGGCACCTCCCACACCAGAACCTTCAAACTGGACGACTGGCCAGCACTGAAGCCCTTCCTCGAACCCGCGCCTTGAACCTCGCGGCCGGGTCCTGTGCGACACCCGGCGCGCTCCCCCGTCGGTGGTCGCGACGTGCACGGCGGCGGCGGCAACGACACGCCCCCCTCCCTCTTTCTGTCGCGCAACCTGTTGTGGGAGGGCGACGCCAACTGAGATCATGAGAGCAACCCAAATTCACCTACTTTGGTGAATCTTCCCGCCAAAGTTCAAGATGACAGCCGAACATCTGACCATCTGACGACAGTCTGACAGTCTGATTCGCAACTCGGCGGGAAATCTCAGCCAAATAGGTTGGCTGGGGTTGCTCACATGATCTGAGCTGCAGTCGCCCCCCCCACAAAGGTTGCGCAAAAGGAAGCGGAGGAGGGTGACGTCGCCGCCGCCGTGCACGTCGCGACCACGGGTGGGCGCGCCGGGTGACTCCCAGAGGCCGGCCGCGAGGTTCAGGTTCAAGGCGTGGGCTCAAGGGAAGGCTTCAGGGTGGGCTCGCAGTCGTCCGGTTCTAAGTTTCTAAAGTCGGGGGTGTCGTAGGTCGCCCGCAGGACGGGGTGCGGGGGGGGGCTCTTTGCTGCCGCCGCCAGCTGTGGGCTAGCGCGCCGGGTGTCGTCGTGGGTCTTTCCGCGAAGGTTCCGAGGAGCTGTCGCTGTTATGGGGCTGAGCAAGCTAGCCAAGGGCTGGCGCAAGGGCGCGGTGAAGGGAAACGCGGAGGACCAAAACCAACTCGCCCACTGTTACGCCGAAGGGACGGAGGGGGTGAAGCGAGACAAGGTAGCGGCGGCAGCGTGGCTCGGCAAGGCCGCCGAGCAAGAGCACGCGGCCCCCCAGGTCAGCCTCGGTGTCTGCTACGCCCGCGGCGAGGGCGTGGGGCAGAACCTCGAGCTGGCGGTGACTTTCTACCGCAAGGCTGCCGACGCAGGGCACGCGATTAGCCAGGGTCTCCTCGGTGCGTGCTACGCGAACGGCACGGGGGTGGAGCAGAACGATGCTATGGCGCTGGCGTGGTGGGAGAAAGCCACTACAGGAGGGAACGCCACTTCCCAGCACCGCCTTGGCCTCTGCTACATGCACGGCGAGCGCGGCCTTCCCAAGAACGCACGGCGCGCGAGGAGCTTCCTAAAGGCCGCCGCAGAGCAAGGGTACACTAAGGCCATCGAGGACCTGAAGCTGCTCAATACGTGCGAGTCCTGCGGCGCCCCCGACGCCAACCGCACGTGCGGGGGCTGCCGGCCCACGAAGGGCTTCAACATGGTACGCTACTGCACCCCAGAGTGCCAGAAGAAGGACTGGAAGTTCCACAAGCTCGACTGCGGCGGCCTCAAGGTGTGCGAGTGCCGCAACTGCCGCGTGTGCGAGCAGGGCGAGAGCAGCACCTCTGCGGCGCCGGGGTAGACTGGCGGCTGTGGATGAAGATCGAAGAAATGTTTAGCACGACGTGTGGCACGCATTAATCATCTCTAGCCGGGTACACACTGTAAATACAATCCAATGAATAACTCACCACGCGCCGCCGATGCCTCCGCCGCCGCTACCGCGACCAACCCTAATACTGCGATTGAGTGACCCGACTTGTGACTGTGCGGTGGGTCGCAGGCTTCATTTCCTCTATGGTAAATGCAGCAGCACAGTGAGTGTTCATAGAGCGTCTGTGGCGCGGGGAAAGCGCCGCGCGACAGGCAGTGGCGTAGAGCGGCGAGCGGGGCATGGAGCCAGAGAGCCGAGGTCGTTCACTGGTTGAATTGAGTGTTGGTCGGCGGTCGGGCGGGTAGTCCGTCGGGGAGAGGATTTTCCACGCTCACAGCTTTCAAGCTTGGCGTCGGCTCCGTCGCCACCACAAAAGGCAGCGCAGCGAAGGGGGGCTGTCTCTATCGCCACTGCCGCACCCGCCGCAATCAAAGGCGAGCCTACCGAGCGTAGCCACAGGGCCGGCCACGCGATTCAAGGCGTGGGTGCGAGGGAGGGCGCGCCGTCGAGTAGTCCGGTTGGAAGTTTCGGTGAGGGGTGCCGTCGCAGCCCTGGAAGGGGGTTGGTATCTTTGCCGCCGCCGCCGTCGCACACGTCGCAACTGTGGGCAAGCGCGCCTGGTGTCGCTGAGGATCTGGCCCCGAACGTTCCAAGGCGCACGGCTGTTGCTGACATGGGGCTCAGCAAGCTCGCGAAGGGGTGGCGCAAGGACGCGATGAAGGGAAACGCGGAGGGTCAACACAAACTCGCAGAGTGTTGCGCCAACGGGACGGAGGGGGTGAAGCGAGACCTGGTGGCCGCGGCGGCGTGGTGGAGCAAGGCCGCCGCGCAAGAGCACGCGCACGCCCAGCACGGCCTCGGCGTCTGCTACAGCCGCGGCGAGGGCGTGGAGCTGAACCGCGAGCTGGCAGCGACGTTCTTCCGCAAGGCTGCCGACAAAAGGGCACGCGGCTGGCCAGGGTCGCCTCGGGTATTGCTACGCAACGGGCCAGGGGGTGGATCAGAACGACGCTCTGGCGGTGGCGTGGTGGCAGAGAGCCGCTACAGGAGGGGACGCCGATTCCCAGCGATGCATTGGCCGCTGCTACACGCGCGGCACGCGGGGCCTTCCCAAGAGCGCACCGAACGCCAAGATCTTCACGATGGCCGCCGCCGACCAAGGCAACGCTATGGCTATCGAAGACCTGAAGCTGCTCCGGATGTGCGCGTCGTGCGGCGCCCCCGACGCCACCCGCTCGTGCATGGGCTGCATGTCATGCACGGGAATCAGCATGGCCCGCTACTGCACCCCTGAGTGCCAGGTGAAGGACTGGAAGGTCCACAAGCTCGTCTGCGGCGGCCGCAAGGCGTGCGAGTGCCACCGCTGCGTGGGCGAGCGAGGTGAGAGCAGCACGACCTCTGCGGCGCCGACGTGAATGACCGGCGGCTGGGTATGATTGAACGAACGAATGACGAGCACGACGCAAGACACGCATGAACGCTACCTGCTTCCACACTGTAAAGACAATGCAATAAACAACTCACATTACGCCTTCGCCGCCGCTACCGCTCCGAACCCTAATAATAATGACACTGCGTGACCTTGTGACTGTAACGAGCGGGTCGCAGGCCTCAATTCCGCTACCAAGAGTATATGCAGCGGCACCGCGAGTGGTGCGAGAGCGTCTCGTGGCGCGGGGTGCGCGTCGGCCGACGGGCAGTGGCGTGGAGCGGCGAGCGGGGCATGGGGCCAGAGAGCCAAGCAAGGTGTTCACTGTCTCACTGGAGTGTTGGTTGTCGGTCGGGCGGATAGTCCGTCAGTCCGTCGAGAAGGGAATTTTCCCAGGTGCACAGTTTTGTTTGAAGCCAAGCGTCCGTCGCCACCACAATAGGCAGCGCACCGAGCGGGGAGTGGGGGGTGGTCACTGCCGCCGCCCCGCCGCGGACGTCGTGACCACAGGCCAGCGCGCCAGGTGTCGCCGAGGGGTCGGCCACGATATTCAAGGCGTGGCACGGGGGAGCAGGGGCCTTCAAGGAGTCCGGTTGGAAGTGCAAGTGTCCGGTGAGGGGTGCCGTCGTAGCCTAGGAAGTGATAGGGCTGTATTTGTCGCCGCCGCCGTCGCGACTGTGGGCGATCGCGCCAGGCGTCGCCAAGGATCCGGCCGCGACGGTTGCGAGGAGCATCGCTGTTGTTGTCATGGGGCTTAGCAAGCTTGCGAAGGGGTGGCGCAAGGGTGCGATAAAGGGAAACGCGGAGGACCAAAACCGACTCGCCATATGCTACAAAGAAGGGTCGCAGGGGGTGAAGCCAGACAAGGTGGCAGCGGCGGCGTGGTGGGACAAGGCGGCCGAGCAAGAGCACGCAGGTGCTCAGGTCAGACTCGGTGTTTGCTACGCTTGCGGCGAGGGGGTGGGACCGAACCGCGAGCTGGCGGTGACGCTCTACCGCAAGGCTGCCGACGCAGGGCACCCGGCCGCTCAGAGTCTCCTCGGCGGGTGCTACGCGAACGGCAGGGGGTTGGAGCAGAACGATGCTATGGCGGTGGCGTGGTGGGAGAAAAGCGCTGCAGGAGGGGAAGCCGAGTCCCAGCACAGCCTTGGCCTCTGCTACATGCACGGCAAGCACGGCCTTCCCAAGAACGCATGGCGTGCGAGGAGCTTCCTGAAGGCCGCAGCCGCGCAAGGCGATAATGACGCCACCGCAGACCTGAAGCTGCTGAATACGTGCGAGTCGTGCGGCGCCCCCGACGCCAACCGCACGTGCGGGGGCTGCCGGCTCGTGAACGGCATCAGGGAGGTCCGTTACTGCGGTCGTGCGTGCCAGCAGAAGGACTGGAAGTTCCACAAGCTCGACTGCGGCGGCCTCAAGGTGTGCGAGTGCCGCAACTGCCGCGTCAGCGAGCCCGGCGAGAGCAGCACCTCTGCGGCGCCGGCATGAATGGTCGGCGGCTGGGGATGATTGAGCGAACAAACTAAGATCACGACATAAATGCAATCATGAGCGCTGGCTACTGCCACACTGCAAAGGAATCAGTGCGTGCGCGCGGACTGGGTGTCGCAGCACCGCGGGGAGTGCGCCGTGGCGCGCCGCGCGCTGCAGGCTTCCGGAACCGAGGTCTTTGCCGGGGACGAGCCAGAACGCACGAATGACGATACCCACTAAACACGAATACATCATCAGGAACATGCATCATACTCTCGGTGCACGTAACATCCTCTGTGGAGGGTGCGCGGGAACGGTGGCGGCGGCCTCGCACGCACACGGCACCACTCGAGGCACGTGACGCGAGGGCCTATTTTGTGTTTTCTCTTCGTAGTATACAAATCTACATTGTGTTTGATTGCTAGCTAGCCATGCCATGAAGACGGAGTTTGTATGATTGTAATGGAAATATATCCCGATAGATTTGGAATACTTGACATAATAATGATTTGATAGAGTGGACAAAAAATCGGACAATACTGACAAGCGCCCGCCCTTGATAGAAAAAGAGGACCTACAGCGCGGACTTGTAGGTGCCGTGGAAGGTGAGGGGCACGTGGTATGGCAAGCTGACGACGGCCACCGGCTCCCCCGCGATTTCCTTGGCGTCCAGGATCACCAGGCTTGAGCGGTGCTCCGCGGCGTGGTACTCTAGGTACAACAGGAACCCGTCGTCCTCGTCATCCTCGCTCGAGGGCCTGGCGATTGATGCCTACCCCGTCATCAAACGCGCCTTGAACTATCGTTTCTTGATTTAGCTTCCCGAATGTTGAGGCAGGTGTAGTAGCATGTCATGCTTATTTCTATCGTTGTTGACGGGATTCCTCTATGACGTCCAATGATGTGGTGAGCAACATGCGCCGGACTCCAAGGGGGAGCCACGTCATCGACTCACATTTTGTACCCTCGTTTGTTGAGTGACATGGCATCGTGTGAGGTGGCGAGCAATATCTGCCAGGCCCCACCTCGCTCGTCTCCTGGTTCCCCGCCGACCCGGCAGCACCTCCCGCTTTCCGCCGAGGCACAAACTCCACCTCGGACGGAAAACTCCCGGGCGGACTAACGCGGATCTGGGACCCCACCCCGCCCCCCCCCACATCCACCTTCTGAATGGCGTTTGTGTACCCCCCGCTAGGGCCATATATAGGTTTAGGGTTTAGGGTTTAGTGTTTAGGGTTGAGGGTTACCTAAACGCTAAACACTAAACCCTAACGCTCGCCACATCGTACAATAGTACACTAAAGAGCAAACAACCAGGTTGAGCTGCTCAGAGGGTGGTGTCAGGGCCTAGATCAAATTCTACTATGCCAGTGAGCTCAAGACTGTGAACTCAAGAATGCGAGGGGCTCAAATGCGAGTAATGACGTGGCGGGCATGATTAAGTTTGTACTGAGCCCCACCCCCCTCCCGACCCGCTGGAGCCCATGGTATAGACATACTTGGGAGCACGGTGCCGCGCCCCCGGCGCAATCTGCGGAAACTCCATCGGAAGCTGCCCGCCGCAGATTCCGTTTCCCCCAATTCCG
>Ga0307488_10005918_pt1 | contig 10097 bp, 16 predicted proteins | sample SB02metaG_FD_202248 | JGI IMG/M metagenome (GOLD analysis project Ga0307488, IMG submission 202248) | Sea-ice brine microbial communities from Beaufort Sea near Barrow, Alaska, United States - SB 0.2 | ecosystem: Environmental > Aquatic > Marine > Coastal | place: USA: Alaska | collected...
CGCTGGTTGGTTCCAGGGTGTAATGTAACGAAAACGGCTTAGGTTGACCTGGATAGTGGACGAGTGGAAGATCCTGCCGGGGATGCCGACGTTGAAATAGTCAAGCAGGACCTGTTCAAACGCTTCGCCCCGATCGTCGATCTCTTCGCCGGCTTTTAACTCAATGTGCGCTTTCATCAGGAACGCCACACGCAGCCCCTTAGGGTAGGGGTGCTAACGGAAATTGAGAGGAAAGTTGGACAGCGGTGCATCATGATTTAGTTTCGCGCGCTCAACCAAGCATCAAGCGCGATCAACACTGTGGGTCAATCTGAGGTCAGCTTCCACCGACTACCTGGGCGCCCGTCACACGAGACTTACCTTCAGGGTGAATGCTCATACAGATGCGCGGAGCGGGAGAGGAGATTCACGATTGAACGTCGGTCGAGTGCTAGTTCTCAATGCACCCCCTGCCTCAGCGCCCGTCACGGCGTCGGTCGTCGCGTCTCTCGTGATGCCGCCGAGAATTTTATCGATGAGCACACTTATGCCGGTCACGGCAGACGTCAGCGGCGGATCGTTCACCTTGGTGAGAATCTTGGCGGCGGTGTCGTAATCGGCGGGGGTGGCGAACAGCTCAGTGGGGTAGTTGAAAGCGCAGTTGGGGCCGATGCGTTGGTTAGGGCCTGGCGGACGTTGCGCAACGCGTCATAGGGTGCCGTTTAACTGAGGAGACGAGGGTTCAAAGTGCGTCGGACGATGTGGCGAGCAATATATCCGCCAGGCCCTAAGCTGTCACGTCATGGGGTGCTATTGGACTCAGAAGACCAGGGTTCAAAGTGCGGTGGACGACGTGGCGAGCAATATCCGCGAGGTCCTACCGTTGGCATTGCTGGTCCCAGGTGATATCGGCGCCGTCGTAACTGACCGACGCGGCCTGGATCCCCGCAATAGGGACCGATGGATAGTGCTCGACACGTCTTAAACCGCATTTTGAACACTCCGTTCTTGTGTTTTCTGGCATCCTATGACGTAGCGAGCACTATCCATCAGGGGGAGCACTATCCATCAAGAACTGATGATAGTGCTCGCCATGTCTTCAAATGCATTTTGAACCCTGGGATATTGTGATACATGGCAAACTATGACGTGGCGAGCACTATCCATCAGTCCAGTCTTGTGGTAATTGCATCCTACGGCGTGGCGAGCACTATCCACCAGTCCAGTCTTGTTTTAAATGGCATGCTATGACGTGGCGAGCACTATCCATTAGCCCCTACCCTGCGACCAGCGTGGCCACACCCGTGAACACCTCAGGGTCCAGCACATCCCCGCCGCCCGTCTTCCGTACGCCAGGGTCAGGCACATATTGCGCGTCAGGTCACAGGACGTCATCCAACTGCAAAATGGTGGTGCAAGGTGCGTTTGTTCAAGATGTGTTGAATGATGGAAGGCGTGACTAGCCAGTCCAGTCCGTACCGTACGAGGACTTCCCCGAAGCGAACCGCGTTTCCGTAGTACTGGTCGACGTACGCTTTGTCGTCCTGAGCCTGCGTGCCGCTGGGCACCCACAATGTAGCGCCGCAAGTTGAATTTGAAGTCGAAACTTGAAAACAGTTGTTCGCAGTTTAACTTGAAACAGTAGAGATCTGGTTGAAGAATGTAGTGGTTCACATTTTAGTGTTCAGGCGTGTTGAAATCAGGTTGCAAGCCTTTCAACTCACACCGCCTCACCACAGCTTGTCCCCGCGACTTTCATTCTTGAGCCCTGGGAAACCCATGCCCAAGGCCAAGAGGAGGGTGAGGAGGAAGGTGAAGCCAATCGTCATGCGCGGCTTCTTGCCGATGTTGTACCCCAGCCGGTAGAACCCGCCCGTCAGGTAGTGTCGCTCGCTCGGTCCCGTGCTGTTAGTCATCATGTACCGGTGTACACACACCCGCCGCACTCGGTCCAGTGGTGGCTCAAAATAGTGGCTCTACCTTTCTCACGGCTTTAGCTACAGCTGTAACTGTCTCGTGGCTCTAGCTCAACGGGTCAGCCGAATGGCTCTCGCTCAATGCTCTAGCTTGGGTGCCTTCGTCGAGCTTCCCCCGTGGTGGCTTCACTTGCACATCTTCGTGGTTCGAGGGCTTGACTTGAGCATTTCCATGGTCCAAGGGCAGCTGAGTGGTCCAAGCGAAGGGCAGACTTGAGTGGTCCAAGGAAAGGCTTGAGTGCTTTCCGGGACAACTTCTCGTGGCTAATCAATTGTAAAAAGGAGCAGGCCGAGTGTGGTGTTCTGATGCGTTAATCGCCTCGCGAGGGCTGAGGGCCGATACACCCACCTATGGCAAACTGGAGGACGCCCGCGACGCGGGCGACCTCGCAGTCTGAAGCAGAAGCGGAGAACGGGAGAGGGGGAAGTCCAAGGAAGTGGAGGCAACCGCATACTCGACTTGGATTTGGGGAGTACGCACGACAGGTCTGACAGATGGCAGTTGGGCGGGAAAGGGAACGGGTGGGCAAGTGGAGCGTCCGGGGCTGCTATGAGGGCGCCGTTCGTGCGGTAGGCAGACAGGGTACGAGCACACAGCTGTGACGGCTGGCGATGGCGGTGCAGCTGAAACGGGGACGAGCGAAGTGCTCGCAAAAGAATGGATGGGACACTCGAGTGGAGGAACGTTAGGACAAGCGAACGGCTATGACGGCTGGCAGTCAAGCTGCAACGGGGCAGTGTGAGTGTTCGGCCCTACCATGAGGGCGCCGTTCATGCGGTCGGCGAACCCGTCCAGGCATCCCGCCTTCGCGGGCGGATCACCGCCCATCGAAACCTTGGCATCGGACGAATCGGAAACTCCGTTCTTCATTTCGGTGTTTTTGTATTTGTCCCCAGAAGCCGGCAGCATTTACGGTGCGACAGTGCGGCGCAAGCACCGGTATACTACGCGCGCGGGCGATGACGCTTCTGCAACGGACACACGGTCACGTTGGGTGCGGGGAAAGTGGGCGCGGCAGACAGGTGTGTGCCGAAAACGTTTGGTTGGAATAACGCTTTGTGACGTGTTGAACGTTTGGCTACGTCACGAGTAACCGCTTTTTGCACACGTGGCCGATTCTCCACCGCGGCATGTTTCATCGCGTCGTTGACCGGTCGCAAGCTCGTAGCTCACCCCGCGCCGGTTTCAGAACACTTGCGGTTGATCGGCGATGACGAAGCATTCGGTTTCAACTCGGCCGCGGCGGGCAGGGGTGCGGGTGCCGACCCTGACACTGCTCCGCAAGGGATCGTCACACATTTTATTTGCAGCGCAGAGAGACGCGGGATGTCGCGGCGGTCGGAGCTGCGGCTGGCGTTGATGGCGGCCGCGGCGTGCGCCTGCCTCGGCGCGCCATCGCCGTGGCCCGTGGCGCTCGGCAGCAGCGGCAGCGGCGTCACGCCGCCGCTGCGCGGCGCGGCGCGACATGCGGCGTTGGTGAGGAACGAACACCGCGAGCGCTTCCTCGTGACTGCCCGCCGCGACAACGCGGCGGCGGCGGCGGGAACGGCGTTGGGAACGTCGTGGGCACGAGAGACGGCGGCGGCGGGGGCGGCGAAGGAGGCGGCGACAGGGGAGGCGGCGGAGATGGTTCCGGAGACAGTCGAACTCGCGATGATGAGAACGAAAAGCCACGAGCGCTTGAGCCTCGCGACCGCCCTCAACAACTGGGGTGCAGCGGCGGAGGCGGCGGAGGCGGCGGAGACAGCGGCGACGGCGGCGGAAGCGACGGGGGCGACGAGCGTGGTTCCGCAGAGAGTCGAACCTGCGACGATGAGAGCAAGAAACCACGAGCACTTCCTCGCGACCACGCGCAACAACTTGGGTGCAGCGGCGGCGGCAGCCGTAACGGCGGGAACGGCGGCGGCAGAGGGTGCGGCAGCGGAATTGGCGGCGGCGGAAACACTCCACGCGGCGTCGGCTTCCGCGGCGCTGAAGGTAGGTCATCACAGTTATCGCTCGCCAGGTCAAAGGATGCCGTTGCAATCAAGTGAGGACGCTTCAAAATGCGTGTCGATGATGCCGGGCGGTGTCTGACGGGCCCTAAGAGAGGGAGCTGAAAGAGCACGTTGCGCGGCACGAGCTGGGGCACCCGCCGCGCGACATGCACGCCGATGACGGCGCTGACGGGTCCCTGTTTGACAAAACCGGCAGGGGAACCGGCGGCGGTGGTGGCGAAGGTGGTTCGGGATACGGGATCGACGGTGGGGAAGGAGGAGGCATTGACGGCTCGGACGCAGAGTCGTGTTCGCCTCCACGGGCCGGGATGTTGCGTAAGCTGGGATGGAATTGGAACGCGTGGAAGTATTTCCCCTCGGCTCTCGGAGACAATCATGGAGAAACGGGAGGAGGCGGAGGCGGCTCGGAGCGCGTGGTGTACTCGGTGGGCGTGGGGCAGGGGCTTACACTCGTCCGCTTTGTTGCTCAACCTGAGCCATCTTTGAGTCATTGTCACTGAAATCACCCTGCGTATCCCATAAACAGGTGCTAACGTCAAGCCCGAAAGAGGATGAGTGTGAGCCCCTGCCGTGGGGCGCGACATCACCTTCGACGCCGCACTGATAGCGCACCACCCCAACGTGGTGGTCCACGCCTTCGATAACACCCCCGTCGCCGCCGAATTTGTGGTGGGGGCGTGGGGCCTGCCGCAGAGGTCAGCGTTTCGAACCCCATTGTTAGCAAAATTGCCCGGCCGTTTCATTATGACAGTTTTTGCTCTTTTTTGGGTTGTACGTCCGTGCATTTACACCTGGTTGTTGTCACTCGACATGTCGTAGGTTGCCTTGTAAATGAAACTCGAGGTTCAGAAGACGTCGGATGACGTGGCGGGCAATTTCTGCCGGGCCCTATTTTGTGGCCGCACTGGGCCAAGCTGGGGGTGTGCCGCGGCGATGGCGATGGCATAAACTGTTGCTGGCGCCGCAGGATGCGCGAAGCGTCACGCTGGTGCTGCCCGCGGGGCGCGCGGATTCCTTCACTCCCGCCCCCCCCTTCGCCGCTGACGCCCCGCTGGCAAGGGGGCATTGAGAGCAAGCACTCGACCGAAGTTGTATCTCATCCTCCTTCTCCATGTGCCTGTATGAGCATTCACCCTGAATGTAAGTCGATCCTTGATCTCGGCTCGAATGCTTTTTTTCAATGACCCTTCTGGCTGCCCACCGCCGCAGCCGCCGCCGCTGCCGCCGGGGAGGTAGCGGGGACGGGATCTGCGCCCATCACGCTCCCCGCGCGCAGCCTGTGGCGCATCATGTCCGGCAAGGGCACTTCTGAGGTCAACCTGAGCCATTTTGTCACTGAAACCAGTAAATCACCCAACGTATCCCACAAAGGGTGCTCACGTCAAGCCGAAGTGTGGACGAGCGGCCTATGGCGCATCATGACCAGCAGGGGTGTCTATTCATCCACTTCTCACCTCGACCTGAGCCTTTTCTGTCATTGAAATCCGTCCATCACCCAACGTAGCCCACAAAACGTGCTCACGTCAAGCCGAAGAATGGACGAGGGTGATCCCCTTCCACTCGTCCACCTCTCAACTCGACCTTAGCCGTTTGTGTCACTGTCACCCTTCAATCACCAAACGTATTCCGCAAAGGTGCTCACGTTGAGCTGAAACGCGACCGAGTGTACGCCCTTGTTGTCTGGCCTCGGGCACTCTTTCGTAGACCTCCTGAAAATCGACGTGGAAGGCGCGGAATTCGACACCGTGACCGCGATGGAGGCATACTACGGAACTACCGGGCCGCCCGTGTGTCAGCTGCTATTGGTGCGGCCAGGTACACAATGGCCAGTCCACAATGCTACCACCTTATCTATAACAATTGAGTCAACGCACTTGAATTGCGCGTGTTGACTATCAGTCACCTTCCAAATTATGTTTTCTTTGCGCTCCGCGCCAGGGGACCTGGTATTGTTTGCGTATTTGGGTCGTCTGCGTATTTTGGTCGTTTGCGTCTTTGCGTGTGGTAGATTCCCCCACTGAACCCACCCACAATCCAACACCATTGCGTCGAGTGCGTACGGGTGCACCGATACAATGTGAGCAGCCAGCGACTTGTTCATCTGGCCCTGGGTGTGGGAGTGGCACGAACGTTTCTTCAAGTCGGGGGCTGCGATGCGTCGAGCGGCGGAGGCCAGCCTGGCGCGCATGGGTTTCCAAAAGGTGGAGTGCTGGAGCAACGACGAGTGCATGTTCTGGTCCTGCCATCACTGCCCCGCCGCCTAGCCAATGATGGTCAGCCACGTGGAGCTGTGGACCAATGGGCTGCAGGCATATGGAGGCAGTGAGTGTCACGTGGAGTGACGGACCAATGGGGTTCAGGCAGGTGGAGGCCTATGTAGTGCTGTACCAATGAGGTTCAGGCACGTGGAGTGCTGGAGCAACGACGAGTGCATGTTTTGGTCATGCCACCACTGCCCCGCAGCCTAGTCAATGGGAGTCGGCGAGTCAGCGAGAGATGTTGAACTCTTATGATAGTGAATCAACTGATGCTTACACTCTAGTCTAGCTCTACCTAGAATAGAAAATAGCCACAAAGTTAAGCCCATATCATAATGCAAAGAAAATAGAAATCAGCCGCAAAGTGACATGACACTCAACTGGCCCAACGTGAGACGAATCTAGCCGCGACTAGCCGACTAGAACGTAGTATGAGATTAGGGTTCAGGGTTTAGGGTTTAGCCTAACGAAGGTACCTCCGAGGCATAGGCGGTGATATTCAGTCTTTGTACCCGGCGTTGATTGCGCTGCGAAAGTCTTCGTAAGTGGCGAATCCCCGCCGCCGCATAGGGACTGATGGATAGTGCTCGCCACATCACGGGCTGCCAATCAACTCAAGAAATAAGGGTTCAAAATGCGTATGACGGCTTGGCGAGCATAGTGCTCGCCACATCATGGGATGCCAATCAACTCAAGAAACGAGGGCGCAAATGCTTATGTGATGACGTGGCGAGCAATATCCATCAGTCCTTGCCGCCCCATGCTCTCGGACCACCTCAATGATATCCTGGCTCGCAGCTCCGGGCTCATTCCCTCCTTACCCCCGCCCACCTTGCAGAATGGTCAATGAGAACAAGCACTGGACCGACATTGGCGCATGACTGACCTTCATGGTGAATGCTCATATAGACGCGCGGAGGAGGAAGAGGAGGAGGAGGAGGAGGAGGAGGAGGAGGAGGAGCAGGAGGAGGAGATTCAACGTCGGTCGAGCGAATGTTCTCAATGACCCCGCCCACCTTGCCCCCGCCCTCCCGCACCTTGCCAACCAGGAACTGCCCCCGGGGCCCCGCGTCGCCCTCAGACTAGGGTTCACAGACACGTCCTCTTGCGTTCAACCCTCGGCGAAGCAAGATTGGCAAAGCATGATCGGCGGAGCTACTTTCGCCAACCAGGTGCGCTAACTTTGAATAAAAAAACGATGTTTTTAATGGACAATTTGGCGAACACACGTCGGCGAAGCCAATTTGGCGAAGTCACCCTTCAATTTGTGGTTCTGTGGCGGATGACAGGCAAGAGGGATGCTGATTGGGTCAGACGGATCACGCTTGCACTTCATGTAATGCCATGTACTCAACACACGAGGCTTAAGGGTGTAGAATGTGATGGACGGCGTGGCGAGCACACTCCCACAAGCCCCGCCTCATTATACCCGTGCCCTTTGTACTCATCCTCCTCCTTCAGCCCGACTATAGAGCCCGGCAGATATTGCTCGCCACGTCATCCAACGCACTTTGAACCCTCGTCTCTGGAGTTAAACGGCACCCTATGACGTGGCGGGCATCATCCGCCAGGCCGTACCCGACCCGACTCCACATCTTCCGCCGCACGAAGTGGTCATCAAACTGCCCGGCGTGCAGGGCCTTACACTCGTCCATCATTCACCTCAACGTACGCACTTTTTTTGGTTGTTTCATTGACAGCACGGCTCAGGTTGACCCGACAAGTGGGCGAGTGTGTGAGTCCGCTTTCCAAATCAATGTAAGCGATGTTTGCTTGATCGGAGGGTGATTTCAGTGACGAAACAGCTCAGGTTGAGCCGAGAAGTGGACGAGTGGTTCGCCCCTGCCGGCGTGATCCATCATAAACCTAAAGCTGCTCCGCTCCACCACCCCCGCCACTACCCAGGGCCAGGCGGATAGTGCTCGCCACGTCATAGGATGCCATCTAACTCAAGAGACGAGGGTTCAAAGAATGTTGAATGACGTGGTGAGGAATGTGATCACGTGGCGAGCAATGTGATGACATGGCGAGAAATATGATGACGTGGCGAGCAATATGATGATGTGGCGATAAACATGGTGACGTGGCGATACGTATGATGACGTGGTGAGTAACATGATGACGTGGCAGGCAACATCCACCAGGTCCTACCAACTCCTCCGCGCTACCCTCCACGCCCATATGCCGCGCGATGCGGTTAACCACCCCTGGAAGGTCCGCCTTCATATCCTCGAAGCAGGGCCTCTCAATCGGTGCCTTTTCAGCTCGACACCTCCGCGTCCGAGGGAACTTTTTAATGGGGTCAAGGACAGAAAACGGCTTACGTGCCGGCTGGAAAAGGGTTGCCTGCTCAGCTACACTGAATGTCCGCTGAGGGTCCGAGCAAAGGTTACTCGTCTACCTTGCACACAAGGAACCCCCGTGCACGAGTATGATCTGCCCTACCTCGAAGCAAACCATGAGAATCTCTGGCCGGTGGCGCTGGTCCCACCATCCCAGGAAGTAGGGACTGATTGGATAGTTGTCCACCGCATTCTGAATCTGCGTTTCTGGAGTCCAGAAACGTGAGATCCTATGACGTGGCGGGCACTATCCATCAGCCCTCAAACGCATTTTGAAACCTCGTCTCTTCAGTGAAACGGCACCCTATGACGTGGCGGGCACTATCCATCAGCCCTCAAACGCATTTTGAAACCTCGTCTCTTCAGTGAAACGGCACCCTATGACGTGGCGAGCGCTGTACATGAGTCCATACCAGGAAATGGCTCCACACCTGCCCGCTGTGGCTCGCCCCGGCGAAGATGGCGTCCGCAAACTCCTCGTGCGATATGGCCCCTGAAGTTAGGGCCTGGCAGATATTGCTCGCCTCGTCATCCACCGCACTTGAACCCTCGTTTTTCGAGTTGAACGGCATCCCACGATAACGTGGTGGGCAGTGTCTGGCGAGCCCTACCCGGCGGGATGCCCATATACGGCGGAAGAAAGTTGTAAAAGCTGAAAAAGACGTCCATCGGGTCCCGCACCACGCACACATACCGGCCTCCCTTCATGTAGCGGCTCAAGATAAAATTGAGAGCAAAAATTCAAAGCGGATTATCGTTTTTGAGTTTAAGCTCTGAAACCAGGCTGCCTGGCGCTGTCAGCAAAGCGCTCAACTGTTTTCAACTTACACGGCCTTACCTTAGCGATCATGTCATACTGCTCGTGGCTCTTGAACAGCCGCGGGGTTGCCACCCGCAACAAGGGTTTAACTTCCGCAACCCATACTTTGGTCAGGTGACCATATCTCAAAGACTGCGTTGGTGTGACTCACCCAACACGCGCTTTGGTCAAGCGCGCGTCTGACTCGCCCAACGCATGCTTTGATCCGGCGACGCAGAGGTAACCACACCTGGTCGGCGTCGAGGTTTTGCTCGCAGTCCTTGGCGAGAATGTCCCAGGGCACCACCTCGATGCAGAGCCCGGCACCGTGTCCTGACTGTTTGCTCATACGAGTAGAATACCCATCTACCAACTCAAGTTTCCCCAACAACTACCCGTCTACCCGTCACCCACCTACGTAACCCAAGGAGCAAGCAGTCAGGAAACAAGTGGTCAGGCCACACCTCAGTGATCTCGCCGAACTGCATAGGGTCGAGTTCTTTGCGAAGACATCGCAACTGGTGGGCAATCTGCGTGGCCCGGGGAGTACGGCCTCGCAGCTATTGCTCACGTTCGTCAGCGTCAGCGTCATCCAACGCTTGTCATGTTAACTTAGCGGCATCCAACGAACGTTGAATTTTAATCCTCGTCGTGTCGCGTAAAGCGGCATCCTATGACGTTGCGGGTATTGTCTGCCTGGCCCTGCCACGTAGTGCCGCACCTGTCGACGCGATGGAAGTGAGGG
>Ga0307488_10005919_pt1 | contig 10096 bp, 11 predicted proteins | sample SB02metaG_FD_202248 | JGI IMG/M metagenome (GOLD analysis project Ga0307488, IMG submission 202248) | Sea-ice brine microbial communities from Beaufort Sea near Barrow, Alaska, United States - SB 0.2 | ecosystem: Environmental > Aquatic > Marine > Coastal | place: USA: Alaska | collected...
TATGGTCAACTTACAGCGCAAGATGAACACCGCAAGTGATTTGAAATCGGTGGTGCGCACCATGAAAGCTATGGCAGCAGCCAGCATCAGCGAGTATGAAAGATCCGTTTTATCCCTGGATGATTATTACCGAACGATACAATTGGCCCTAAGCGCCTGTTTTATTGGTACTCAACCCCATGGTTTTCAACCGGCAATACTCGGGTTTAATCCCCTGTCCCCAAATAAAAAAACTAATACTATTGGCGCTATTATATTTGGCTCTGATCAAGGCCTGGTCGGTCAATTTAATGACACACTGGTTAGCTTTGTAACACAAGAATTAGCAAAATATCCCGGTAAAAAACGCTACTGGGCTATAGGTGAACGTATGCAGGCTCGCCTGAATGAAACAACGCTGATTGCCGGTCGCAGTTTTGCCTTACCCAGCGGCATCGATTCAATCACCTCTTTGGTAGCAGAACTGCTAATCGAGATAGTGCAACAGTGTGAAAATGGTGAAATCGATAAAGTTTTTCTTTTTAATAATCAACCTAAATCAAAGACCAGTTATTCACCGGTTTGCCAGACACTGCTGCCCCTTGATCGACAATGGCAACAGTCTCTGGCGGCAAAAAAATGGCCGACAAAACAACTCCCCCAGGTATTAAATAGCCCCGCGGTAACCTTGCGAGCCCTTGTTCATGAATACCTTTTTGTATCTGTCTTCAAAGCCTGCACTGCATCACTTGCCAGTGAAAACGCCAGTCGTTTAATTGCCATGCAACGGGCCGAAAAGAACATAGAGGAACTGCAAGACCTGTTACAACATACATTCCACCACCAACGACAAAGCGCTATCGATGAAGAGTTATTTGATTTGGTCGGTGGTTTTGAGGCATTAAAAGAGGTTAATTGATACCCACTCAACGAATAAATTGGTTGGTATCAACAGCAAGTAATTTAGCCGATAACTACTTATCCTGAACTATTACCTCGAATTCAAGATGAGACTCTGTCTTTAAAGAATTACTCACCAGACAGGACTGTTCGGCTTTAATGAGCAGACGCTCAGCCATTTCACTGCTTTGTGACGGTGAAATCACTAATTTGGCTTTGATAACAATTTTGGTAAATTGCATTTTACCTTCCAGTTTATCAAGTTCTCCCTGAGTATCGCATTCTAATGATAACCAGCTAATATTTGAGGCCCTGGCAATGGCCCTAAATGACAGAATAAAACAACTTGCGACCGATGCCATAAGGAGATCTTCAGGTGACCATTGATCCCCAGGACCGCCAAATTACGATGGTGGCGCTATGTTTAAAGCTGCAATATTTTTTACACAAACTTGCAAATTGTTATCCGGCTGGCCTTTAGCTTGAACATTATATTGGTGCGGAAGTGAATGCATTGTTTAGCCCTCGGTTGTTTTTTAAAAAACTTGTTGTATCAATAAAATCACTCATAAACGTCTGCTAAAAACATATGTTTTTAGATTTTTAGATATCCATTAACGTTATTTCCACAAAGACTCAGAGGAAGTTGTTCGCCCCACCCCAAGTTGGACCATCGGCGAGCATATCAAGCATGTGTGGGCACCCTAAACCCCAAAGGTATTACTTTATAGTTCACAATTTTTTACCACTATTAACCAACTAAATACAGCGGATCAAGTCAAACACAGCAATACCACGTTGTTTAGTATATCCTAATATAGCGCTCAATTTGGCGAAGTAGGTGATTGGTTATCGCGACCAAAAACGCACTGTACACTATGTTGACAAACATTAATCTCCTGCAAAGCTTGTATAGCCAGAATATATATCTTAGCTCATACTGTATATTCCGGTTTAAAAGTAATTCTACAAAATTTACTCAAGTTCGACTTTCGCCAATGAACTAAATCCTATAACTTTACGTGGCACACCAGACAATCGTTATTTTTTCTGGTTTATTGCTCAAAGCAAGTTCAAAAATATTACCATAAGATATGAAATTGGAACAAAACGGTGACTAAAGGATTAGGGGAAAATAAGAAACCAGGTGACAGCCAACGTGATATTGAAGACGCTAATGCCAAGCTGAGCGCCCTTCTCAATGCGGCGGTGGACGCTATCATTATTATTGATCATGTGGGTAACGTTGAATTATTTAACGCAGCAGCAGAAGGAATGTTTGGTTACCAATCTACTGAGGTAGTGGGTAATAACGTCAAAATGCTGATGCCCGAGCCATATCAAGGCTCCCATGATCAATATTTACATAATTATATGCATACCCATCAAGCACGTATTATAGGCATAGGCCGTGAGGTTAAGGCTCGTAAAAAAAACGGAGACATATTTCCCATAGAACTATCGGTGGGGGAAGTGAAGGATTCCAGCCATAAACAATTTGTCGGTATTATTCGTGATATTTCTGAACGGATTAAAGCGCATTCTGATGCAGTTTTAAACCGAGAACGTTTAGCTCACGTCACCCGTTTAAGCACTATGGGCGAAATGGCCGCCGGAATTGCCCATGAAATTAATCAACCTTTATCTGCGGTAAGCAGTTATGCACAAGCTTGCAAAAATATGCTTAACCAAAGCAACACCAGTTCATCTGCAGTAGATTTTCAGCAAAAAAAATTATCCGACACCCTGGAAAAAATCAGTAATCAAGCGCTACGTGCAGGTGAAGTGATACGCAGATTACGCGCTTTTGTTAAAAAGAGAAACGCACAAAGAGAACTGGTCGATTTAAATGGGCTAATTGAAGAAACCATTGAATTAGCAAAAGTTGATACACGTTTGCTCGAGCACGGCATCATACTGCATTTAAATATTGAGCCTAAACCGCAGCTAATGATTGACCCTATCCAGATCCAACAAGTGCTGTTTAATCTTATCCGCAATGCTATTGATGCCATGAAAGAACAGCCTACCGAAGCGGTGCATATCCATTCGAGGTGGCTTGACCAGCAATTTATTGAAGTGGCGGTGTCTGATCCAGGCCATGGTGTTAGTTCGAAAAATCAAGAGAGCATATTTCATCCTTTTTTTACCACCAAAACTACTGGTATGGGGATGGGTTTACCCATTTGTCAGTCTATTATTCATTCTCATGGCGGCGAATTAAGACATAGTCCCGGCGCTGTTACTGGCAGTGTATTTACATTTACTCTACCCGCCAAGCCAATTGTTAATACGTTATCAGAGTTAAACATAGATGATTGAGCGCAGAAAAAACAAAGCGAATAATACCATTTATGGTCAAATCGTGCACATTATCGATGACGATGAGGCTGTGCAGGACTCGTTAAGTATGTTGCTCGACTCCGTTGGCATCGCTAATACTGTCTATGCTAATGCCCAGTTGTTTTTAGACACATATGGTGCTGAAACTTTAAAAACATTGTCTGGATGTATTGTGATGGATATTCGCATGCCCGGCATCAGCGGTATGGAATGCCAACAGAAGTTGAACGAATTTCAGTGCCCTCTGCCCGTTATCTTTATCACAGGTCACGGTGATGTACCTATGGCAGTAGAAGCAATGAAAAAAGGTGCGCTAGAGTTTTTACAAAAACCCTTTCGTGAGCAGGAATTACTGGATTGTATTCAGCACGCTCTGGAATTAAACAGAACTACACAAAAAAAAGCATTTTATGCACTGGAAATCCAGACTCGCCTCCAGTCGCTGTCTAAACGTGAGCAAGAAGTGATGCAACGAGTCATTGCTGGTCAGGCCAACAAAATCATTGCTAGTGACCTAAAATTAAGTCAGCGCACAATTGAAATTCACCGTGCCAATGTGATGGATAAAATGCAGGCCCATTCACTAGCTGAGTTGGTAACCATGGTGTTGACGCAGGATTAATTATTTTCATAGCCCCATAGTTCATTTTTTTATAATTCACTGAGAATTAATTTTCTCTTGATCTAAAACAAGTTAATTCGCCAACAAAACCCTACCCTGAATCAATTATCACCATCACCTGCAAGGCGAGGTAGGGATGCTCAACTCTACTAAAAAACCTATTAAGCAGCCCATTATATATTTGGTTGATCACGACGAGAATGCCCTTACTTCTTTGTCTTCCTTGCTCGCCCCCTTAAACGCCTCAATACTGTGTTTTACCAGTGCTGACGGTCTATTGCGTCACTCTGGCGTCAGCCACGCCTCGTGTATGTTAATTGAGGCGCATTTACAAGGTACACGAGCTGGCGGTATTGATTTATTAGAGCATTTAGTCCACCAGGGGCACCACATTCCAACAATCATTCTGGCGAGTATGGGTGACATTCCCACGGCGGTGCGAGCCATGCAGGCCAGCGCTATCGATTTTATCGAGAAGCCCTATGTTGAACATTTATTGGTAAAAGAGGTTAAGACAATACTTCAACAATACTCCAATGGCTCGATGAGCCGATAATTTTTCTGCCTGGCTAATAAAATCACTGTTGTTTACAGTCAATTCGTCCGACACATACAAAGCCCCTGGAAAAATAAAATAGCCAGCCCGGCCATAAAACTAATGTTGTAATATTAGAGGCTTGTAACGAGTATTCAGCATATCTGTCTAACCCAAATATTCACACAATATTCAGCCATAGGTTAAGTGTAAATTCCTTGAAGCATGAGGATGGTGTGTGATCAAGCGGGAAAGGTATTTTGCCGCCTTGAGATAATTTATTTTGTTTATTTGAGTGGCAAATTCAAGCAAACAGCCCTGCTGCGTCACCAATATCCAGCAAAATACCCGGCCATCTAATTGAGGTAATCGAAACTGGTGTAAATATACGGTTTCTTCCTGGTGTGCTGTACTGAGTTTTAGCCAGATTGCATGGGGAAATGTTTTCAGGCCAAAGGGTTTAATAGCTTCCCGCAGCCCTTCGAGGTTATTACCGGGAGCAATAGACAAAATAGACTGAAACGGGTTGTCGGCCTGTTCGAAACCGATGCCATATTTTTTGATCAGGTTATCAATTGCCTTTAAACCACTTAGCGTGTTCATATTAGCTCCCACCCTGTATGTGCATACAGTATAAAAGCTGTTTATAAATTAGGCAAATAAATTTATTTTATGGCTTTTCCGGTACAACACGCACCTAACCGGGTTCCCATTAGAACAAACCGATGGGAAGTATTTTATAGCGTATCAAGCAGTGCTAATCCCCCTACGCCAGCAGCGGTGATGCTAAGTACCAGCACCATGGCGGCTAACATGTCCTTAACGTGGCCAATACTGGGGTGAAGCTCAGGGTGAAGGTGATCAATCAGGGCTTCGAGCGCTGAATTAATTAATTCGCCAGCGAGGATCAACCCTATGCATAGGCCTATTAATGCCCACCAGATGTATGCTACCTGTACAACAGCAAACAAAAGGATTGTACCAATACCCAATACAACGTGGCGGCGCATATTCGCTTCATTACGTAAGGCGTAGATCATGCCATTTAGCGCAAACCCCAATTTTTGATAAAAGGGTTTATTCTTCATGGCAGCAGGGTCCTGTTTTACCACACTATCTTTCAATGAAATCTCCTAGTGACATGCACGTTTCAGGATTTAAAACGTTGCCGACAGTTCAATTCCGTAATTTCCATTATTGGCATAGGGATTGATATGCATGCCATTGTAGGGCGTGGTGAAATAAAGGCTAGTTAAAACACCTATAGCGGCGCCAGCCAATACATCAATAGTGTAATGCTCTTTTGACTCAACCCTGGTCCAACCCACATAAGTCGCGACCGCGTAGGCTGGTATGCCATAGGTCCAACCGTAACGTTGTTCGATAAAGGTAGCACTTTGAAACGCGATGGCGGCATGACCAGAAGGAAAAGAGGTATATGAGTCTTCTATAGGGCGTTTTTTTCGTACTGTTACTTTGAGTAATTGGGTGGCTAATGCGGTGCTTAATATAGATTTATAAAATTCAGGGCGCCCTTGTCCGTCGTCAAAATAAAATGTTGAACCGTATGCTAATAAAGGTAACGCCAGTAACCCCAAATCGCCGGATGTTTCGACACCGCTTGTGGCCGCATTGACAGACATTGGTAAACAGCATAATGCCGATATAAAACTGATTTTTATTCCCTGATTGATGAAATACATCCACACCCTTAATTGATTGAAATACTATTATTTGCTTCTGGCTATTAGCGGCTGTCATTAAGCGCTTTTAGCGGATGGTAGCCGCTAAAAATTAAATGAACATTACAAAGGTGATCAATGTTCGCCCTCAGGATATGTCCATAGGTATTAAAACGGACACAGGGGATGGAACCGCTAGCCATTGATAAAAAAATGCACCCAAATACCGCCCGCATAACCTAATGCGATAACCGGCGTCCATTTTAAATGACTAAAAAACGTATAATGACCTCGTGCTTGCCCCATAAGCGCCACCCCCGCTGCAGAGCCAATGGATAGCAGACTCCCCCCTACCCCGGCCGTGAATGTGACCAGTAACCACTGAAATTGATCCATCTGTGGCTCCATGGTTAACACCGCGTACATAACAGGAATGTTGTCAACGATAGAGGATAACACGCCCACCAGCACATTAGCATTAGTGGCCCCAAGCTCACCATACATATAAGCGGATGCCAGCCCCAGATAGCCTATAAACCCCAGCCCGCCTACAGCCATTATTACCCCATAAAAAAAGAACAGGGTGTCCCATTCGGCGTTGGCAATATGTTCAAACACATCAACCTTGCGTTCATGGGCCTTTGCGTCGGGGATATCGGGATCCGCTAGCATGGTCTTGATTTTAATACTCATGTAATAACTGAATGTTTTTAAATAAGCCAAGCCGATCATCATGCCAAATACAGGGGGTAAATGAAGGAAATTCTGAAAGCTTACAGCGGTAATAATAGTCAATAAGAACAGTGAAATGATAATAACTGCGCCTTTTTTCATAACTTGTTCATCCCCATTATCGTCCTGCGGACGTCCTGGTAGTATGGCAAATTGCATGATAAAAGCCGGAATAAGGTAATTGGCGGCAGAGGGCAGGAATATATTAAAAAAGGCGCTAAATGCCAGCTCACCTTTTTGCCACACCATCAAGGTAGTGATATCACCAAAGGGGCTGAATGCACCACCGGCGTTGGCCGCTATCACGATATTAATGCACGCTATGGAAATAAACTTGGGTTTATCTTTACCTGTGGCTAGTACGACCGCACACATGATCAAAGCCGTGGTCAGATTGTCCGCTACCGCCGATAAAAAAAACGCCAAGAAACCCGTTATCCAAAACAGGGTGCGATAACTTAACGCTTTATTGACTAGCCAGTATCTAAGGGTGTTAAACACTCCCCGCTCCAGCATAGTATTAATGTAGGTCATGGCGACTAACAGAAAAAAGAACAGTTCGGCATATTCAACAAAATTACCGTTGATCGCCTGTTCTACCGTTTTGTGATCGCCCCTAGCGCTATACACAAAGGCAATTAATATCCAGATGAGTCCTGCACCAAGCAACACAGGTGTGGATTTACGAAGATTTAATTTTTCTTCCAGGATCACCAGTAAATAAGCCAGCACGAAGATGCCGAAGGCAGTATAGCCCACCCAATGTTGGGTCAAATTCAGTTTGTTAGATATTCCATCAGACGCAGCAACAGAGCATGATGTTAACAAGATGACCAGCAAACTGAATAACCTCAATTTATACTCCTTGGCATTACGTCAAATTTAAAATACGGCTAAAACTTGGTAGTGTCCAAGACCCAATGGTAGATTTTACCGTTCTTTTGACAGAGCCTCGTTGTTTAACGTTAACCCCCGTAACATTTCCTGGTGTATTTTACAGCCAATTCTTACGTTTTAAATAATACAGCATGCCACTTATCATCGAGATGATGACCCCCAACACACCAATATAGCCATATTGCGAAGTGAGTTCCGGCATACTAAGTGGGCCCAGTGCGGGGCTGAAATTCATGCCATACAAGCCGACAATGAAAGTGGGTGGTATAAATAAGGTAGCAATGATGGTCAGCACTTTCATGACATCATTTAATCTCTGGCTTACTGTGGTCATATGCAATTCCATCAGTCCTGAGGTCATTTCATGATAGATCTCAAGCATTTCCATTATGGAAATAGTATGGTCATGACAATCACGTAAAAACATTAAGGTCTCGGACTGGATAAGATTATTGCCATCGTTACGTAAAAGTTGGTTAATCACTTCACGTTGTGGCCAAAGCCTTCTGCGCAACAACAGTAATTCTCTGCGTAAAGAATGGATTTGGCGCAATATATTGTTGTCATGACTCTCAAGGAGAGTTTCCTCAATACTCTCTATATTATCGGCGTATTTTTCCAGGATGGGGTAACCATAATCGATTACCGAATCAATTAAACAATAAAACAGATAATCAGTTTTGCGTTTGCGCAATCGACCGAGATTGGTTCTTAATCGCTCAATTATGGCTTCGAAGGGATTAAAGTCCCCGGTACAAAACGAAATAAGGGTACGATCGCCTAGAAAAAGGCTGACTTGTTCAATACTCACCCTCTCCTTTCCATTTACCGGGAGACTTAATATTAAGAATAACTGCTTGTCCAGTATCTCCAGTTTTGGACGCTGACCAACATTGGCTACATCTTCAATATACAACTCGTGTATGCCAAAACTGTCCGCAAGTGAACCAAGGGCTTCGTTGCTTGGTTCACCCTGCACGTGTATCCAGGTAATATTGTCATTTTCTATATAGGCGCGACAAGCGTCCGCTGGCAAATTGTGTTCTTCAAAAAAGTCCAGGGCAGAATAATTAAAAAGTGAAAGGCTATATACGCCAAATAAGGGCTCTTTGAGTGTGCCTGGCATAGTGCCGGGAGGATGATAGGTTTTATGTAATAAATTCATCGCTTCAACCTAAAGTAGAGTCAGTCTATGTAGACTAAACCACAACCCCAGATACAACAAAAAGAAGTTAATCGTTGTGCACAAATTACTAAATTAAATCTACAATGAGGTGTGCCAATTATAGTATTACCCTCTTATTAGCGTAGTAATGGTATGGCACCATTACTATGTTAATAAGCCAGGTGCAAAGGTGTGCCCTGGCCTGGTATAAGTGAATAATGTTAGTTACTTTATTGATGATTCAGGCTGATTGTTGATCACCTTGTGCAAACCATGGAACAAATCCATAGGAATGGGAAAAATAATCGTATGGCTTTTATCTCCGGTTATTTCTGTCAAAGTCTGAAGGTATCTGAGTTGCAAGGCCTCGGGTTGTTTTGCCAGGGTAATGGCAGCACTGAGTAATTTTTCCGCTGCTTCGTGCTCTCCCAGGGCATGAATGACCTTGGCTCGTCGCGACCGTTCAGCTTCTGCTTGTTGGGCTATGGCTCTGATCATACTTTCATCCAGATCCACATGTTTTATTTCCACATTGGAAACCTTAATCCCCCAGGCATCAGTTTGTTTATCCAGTATGCTTTGAACGTCTGCATTGAGTTGTTCCCGCTCTGCTAGCATGTCGTCGAGTTCGTGCTGACCGAGTACCGAGCGCAGGGTGGTTTGTGATAGCTGGCTGGTGGCTTCCAGAAAATCCTCCACCTGAATAATGGCTTTTTGTGGATCGATCACCTTAAAATATACGACAGCGTTTACTTTAACCGAGACATTATCTCGTGAGATCACATCCTGGGTTGGCACATCCATCACGACAGTACGTAAATCTACACGCACCATTTGCTGAATAATAGGGATAACGATAATCAGACCTGGACCCTTTACTTTTTCAAAACGTCCTAAAAAGAAAATAACCCCGCGTTCATATTCCCTAAGTACACGAAACATCGAAAATGCAAAGAGCAAGAGTAAAAATATTAAAGGCATCCACATATATTGTAGGGAAATTATACTATCCATTTTGCTGAACCTCCGGTTGTTTGCTCACATTTAATATTAGCCCATCCCTGGAGATCACCTTGACGAAATCACCGGTTTTCAAGTGGCTATCGGCTTGTACTTGCCATAGTTCGCCTTGCAAACGAACCAGGGCTTGAGTTTCATGCATCAATTCAACTTGGGCTGTACGTCCAATCAAGGCAACAACTCCGCTAACAATAGGCCGCCGTCGATTTTTAAATAACATG
>Ga0307488_10005920_pt1 | contig 10096 bp, 9 predicted proteins | sample SB02metaG_FD_202248 | JGI IMG/M metagenome (GOLD analysis project Ga0307488, IMG submission 202248) | Sea-ice brine microbial communities from Beaufort Sea near Barrow, Alaska, United States - SB 0.2 | ecosystem: Environmental > Aquatic > Marine > Coastal | place: USA: Alaska | collected 2017-05-06
CTTAGGATTTTAATTTGGAAAAAAAATATTTACTTATGATGGGAGTGTGGTAAAACGGTCGTAAAATCACTAAATCATACGACCGATAATTCGGGAAAATTTACGACAGGAAAGTGGCTCGCTACACCGTCGAATAGCCAATTGATCACATTACTAGACTCACTAGAAAAAATTGAAGGCGTCAAAGAGTATGCCGCCCAGTACGCCGAGACCCAAAAATTTGAATTTACACTCACCACTGCCGACGGTGACAGCATTACGATTATTGCAAATCGTGCCTCGCAGGCATCCGCAGCGTCTTATACCGGAGATAATAGCCAAGCTAATATTAATCAAAAAAGTGATAGCCAATCTTTTTCTTTTCACATTAATGGTGACTTAGACGAGGGGGAGATAACAGCCATTAATGATTTACTACCGCAAGTGATGTCGTTATCTGAAGAGTTTTATAATGGTGATGTGGGTGCAGCTTATGCAGCAGCATTAGACATGGACTACGACAGTAGTGAAATCACATCGTACGCTTTACAGTTAAAACAAACCGAAAGCTATCAGGTCGCTGCTGCGTATGACGCTGTAGCAGGTAATAATAGTCCGGCAGCTACTGACGCTCTCGACTTACACGCACTCTTCGAACAAATTGGCGATTACGCTCAGCAAGTTCTACAAAGTATTACTGAACCTGATAATTATCAGCATATTCAATACGCGCAATTGATAGATATAATTGCAAAGCAACTCGACCAACAAATCACATCACCTTACGACTATAGCTTTAGCGATACGATTGCTGACGCACGACAAAATACTCTGCTATAAACGTCGACTGTAAACCTCGGTTATAAATCTCAACCATTAATTTCAACTATCGATAAAAAAGGCTTTGTGCAGATCATGCACAAAGCCTTTTTTATTAATTCCTATTTAATGGCAATAAAACCGTGGCGCTAGGCTGTCGGGCTTAGGAAGAATCTACTGCGGCAGCAAGAAACCGTTGCCTCGCTACGATCCCCTAGCGCGACAGATTCCTAGAGAGCCTTTTTCGGCAGTGATGCCTTTAGGATCAAGTAACCAAATATACCTGACAACAACGACCCTACAATAATACCAATGCGTTCATCGAATAATTTTTCGGCGCCACCAAAAGCCAGTGAACCGATAAATAGACTCATAGTAAAGCCGATACCACAGAGAGCCGATGTTCCATATAAGCTACCCCAGCTCATGCCATTGGGTAATTTGGCTATGTTGAACTGGATAAATAGCCAACAGAAACCAAAAACACCTACCTGTTTACCTACAAATAAACCTAAGGCAATCCCCACGGGGACATCGTGAAATAGCTGATCCGCTCCCATACCGCTAAAATTAATCCCCGCATTCGCAAAGGCAAAAACCGGTAATACGAAGAAAGCGACTAAAGTGTGTAAGGTATGTTCTAAACTAATTACTGGTGAGATTTCAGGGTCTTTCTTACTGCGCATAGGAATAAACATGGCCAACACAACACCGGCTAACGTCGCATGCACGCCTGACTTTAGTGTCGCTACCCAAATCACAATACCAATTAAGATATACGGCATTCTTGACACCACATTACACCTGTTCAGCAACAACAGTAACGGCACGAAACAAGCCACGACAATTAATGCAGTGAACGATATTTGAGAAGTATAGAAAGCGGCAATGATAAGAATTGCACCGATGTCATCAAATATAGCGAGCGAAGTCAGAAATATTTTAATGGATGTCGGAACGCGAGAACCTAATAAGCTCAGCACACCTAAAGCAAACGCAATATCGGTTGCCGCCGGTATTGCCCAACCTTGAGCGGCAACAGGGTCATCATGATTGAAATAAAGATAAACCAACGCGGGGATTGCCATACCACCAATAGCACCAATGCCTGGTAAGATAATATTACGCTTGTCCGATAATTCGCCTTCTACCAACTCACGCTTTAACTCTAAACCGACTAAAAAGAAAAAGATCGCCATCAACCCATCATTAATCCATAGTAATAACGGTTTATCTATACCCACACTACCCACTCTTACCTCTAGTGGCGTCGATAGGATTAGATCGTAGTAAGAGGACAGTGAGGTATTCGCGAAGATCATGGCGAGCGCAGCTGCCAACATGAGTAATATGCCACTTGCGGGCTCGGATCTAAAGAATTGCGACACTGCTGACCAATATTTATTTTCCATAAGTACCTTCATGTGTGTAGACGGTGACTGTAGATAGCGACTGCAAATGTTGTCTGCAGATAGTGTCTGGAGTCAAATTGGACGGAATAGTCTGAGGGGAGTCGTATTAACACCCACTCGCACTTCGTTTAGTATAGTCATGAATTTTGTAAGGTCTTCCCATGAAGCCATTTTATTTTTATGATCGCCGACATCACAACGTTATCAAGTAAATACGACTGTTATTTCGGTTTCACTCTATAGCATAGTATAAAAACCTTTTTATGTATCCTTTCGACTCGATCTCAGTGACAGATAGCGAGCGGAAGCGTTGTCTCAAAGAAAAGCTCTCTATGCCCACCAGTCTACCATCACGATCTTTCGTTGTCTGCATAGGGGGTATCCCAGAACAGATGGCATAATATATCAATAGCGCCACGCGACCTAAGACTCTTGTGTAACATCAACGATTGCCTACAGTACTCTCTGAGCTGAGTAATGCCAAACTAGAATATTGAAAGCCTAGGCTGACATTAACAAAAAAACGACTTCACTTAACACCCACCCATAGGCTTTATTGGACTTATACTCGACTTGCGAAACGATGATGGCGCAAAGGTAAAATATCATCAAATTTTGCTGTCTTTTTAACACTGTATATTGCTAAGCGGGAAAAACAATACACGTTTTCGTCAATACAGTGACTCCCATAAGTACGCTTAATGGAAGACAGTGGCAAGTAGAGGCTAGCCAAGCAATAAAAATGTTTTTTAATGGTGCTCAAATACCCTGTTATCGATGGCTGAGTTATTGATAGCTGATTTTTTTGCGTAGGCTCGTACACGCCAGATATACTTTTACGCCATTATTTGAATCGACAAAATGATGCACGATATCAATCGGGGTCGCGCAAAAGTGGCAGGCTAGTATCTATATTTTTTTCAATAAAAACTCGTTTTTCATATTCTGCGAGTCATTCACCTTCGCTTGGCAGAACCGACAAGTGACTAGTGTCTATAAACAATACCGACAACTTCGTTTTTTCGGACGCGTTAAGTAAGTCCTCTCCAGATTGCGTTACTGTAATGTTTTCAATCGATGTTAGTGAGGGGGGTATCGGGGGTATGCTTTTTTCTTTATCCGTTAGCAGGTCTGTGGCTAGTGCTGCCAGCGAGATTGCAGATAATCTATCATAAGTATTATTAATCGGAATATGTACTGGCTCTGCCAGTAAAGTTCCAAGCTTATCAAGCCCCCAGTCTGGCACGTGGATATCTGATAGGTGAAGATCTGCACTCGCGTCTACGGAGGTACCTACGGGTAACACCGTTAACTCATCTGCAAACGACGAAGGCAGAGACCTTACAATAGAAGGGGCTGATTTTGTCGCGACTGATTTAACAGTAGGTCTCCGCTTTTCACTCAGAGAGGTGTCCGATACCGAAAATTCTTTTTTATCATCTAGCTTTTCGCTATGCGACTGCAGCACGGTGATCATACCCATACTCATCAGTATTTTTTGGTATTTAGTCGCGGCGGACTGATCTAGGTTTTGTCTAAGTACGGTGCGCTTACCACTAAATAACGCTACCACCCTGGTATCGTTAAGTCGAAAAACGTGGGCCGCTTTTTGTTTCACCCTGTCAAGGTCTACATCATTGCAAATGTCACCTGTGAATATAATGTCGAACATGTTCTCTGACATAAGAAATCACCTTCCCCGCTTGTTTATCCCATTGGTTTAGTGATCGTGCTGACTAATCTACGTCACTAATTTACATATTACTCGATCAACTATTATGGTCCATATCTAAGGACGGCATTGATGAGCGGGAACGCCCTACCACACGGGCAGGAACACCTACGACGGTGCTATTTGCCGGCATACTTTCTAGCACCACGCTACCCGCACCTACACTTGCACCTTCACCAATCTCAATATTCCCTAATATTTTTGCACCGGTGCTGAGCAATACCCCGCGCCGAATAGTAGGGTGACGCTTGCCCACCCGTGCACCCGTGCCACCTAGAGTAACCGCATGCAGCATTGACACGTTTTGTTCAATAATAGTCGTCTCACCAATCACTACACCGGTTGCATGGTCAAGCATTAAACCACCCGCTATCTCGGCAGCGGGATGAATGTCGACATCGAACAACTCAACAATACGGCTTTGCATGTAGTGCGCCAATAAGACACGTTTTTGCCGCCACAACCAATGTGCAATGCGGTAACACTGTATCGCGTGATAACCTTTAAAGTACAAAAAAGGCGTCATATACTGCTCGCATGCTGGATCGCGGGTGTAGTGTGCCTCGAGGTCAAACAACATGTTTTTCTCTATTGATGCATCGCTGCGCATGGCATTAACAAACAACTCTCGCACCATCATAGATGGCAAATAGTCATTCGCTAAATGCTGAGAAAGAAAAAAACTGATCGCGGAAGAAAAAGTCCCGTGATTTAAAATGTTCGCATGAAAGTAACTCGCCAATAACGGCTGCTGTTCACTGGCAACGCGGGCTTCATTGCACAGGCACGCCCACACTCTTTGTGCGTTAGATCGGATGTCTTCTGACATCGCTGGAATAGATGTAGTCATAATTGGATAAAACGCTGGTAGATAGCGGGTAAGTGATCAAGCACTACTGACTGCTCCTCAATCATCGCATCTGATTTTTTACCCATGGGTAAAAGCGACGATAGGAATTCATCCAATAACACTAACGATAGATGCTGCTCGTAGCGGTTGGCAATTGGCCGGTAACTTAAATGCCACAACTCTGGTGCGACGCCATTTTTATCCTCTGAGTAGGGGCGAACAAAACGAGGACTATTCTCAAGCGCTAAATATTCCGCAAGCCACTCCATCATCGGAGCAAAAAGTCCCTTGCCAGTGTACTCATCAGGGTGTAACTGAAGCGAATAATCCTTAGATATTACCGCCGCATCGTAAATATCAATATCAGTACCCCAGTGATGACGTGATGCACCCGGTAAAGCAGACCAGCGCAAAATCGCATAGACTTTTTCAATTGAAGACAGCCTCTGTAAATTCACCGTATAGCCATCATGATCAAGTACCGGTCTCTTGCCGCCACATTTATTGTTCCAAATAAGCAGCTGTCGTTCAAAAGAACGAAAACCACTGGCTACTCGCAACTGGAAACCTGCGCGGCGTGCATCATCGATCAGTTGTTGGATAGACGGTAGTGCCTCAACATGCACTTTCACCTCTTTATGATTGGGCAATAGCACAACATGCTTTTCACTACAGCCTAGTAGCTGTGAATGCAGTTGAGAATGTAATGACGACGAAAGCATGATAATTTTTATCTATCTCTTGTTTTGCTGATGAGTGACCAATCATTCTATTAGCAGGGATTGAGCGTCTGGACCACTCTATTGACTGGCATAAATATACGATTAGCATTATGATAAGTTAAATAAGCAAACCTTTTACAACGAATATTATAATAATATAGCAAATATCCTAAACAAACATTCACAGTGCTCTTTGCTGGCTTACCTCACACTCACAAGCATCATGAGTTAATGCACGGCAACAATCCGTATTACGGACACTATAATCTATCGAATAATAACAATATACAGTCATATGATGAGTAAAGAATTAAACGATTTAGCCGAGCACAAAAACCTAGGCACAGCATCTATTAACATTCTTAATGCGGTAGGCATCAACAGTTACGACGATCTTAAGGCGCTAGGCTCTGTAGAGACTTATCGGCGGATCAAGCAGCGTAACATTCACGTATCTAAAGTAATGCTGTATGCGCTAGAAGGCGCGCTCAGAGATGTACATTGGAATAAGCTTAGCCAAGAGTATAAAGAACAACTGTTAGCCGACGCAGGCGACTCTAGCACGTCTTCTTAGTACCTACAGTAGTTTATTCTCTTAGTGAATTTTTTATTTTTTTGTCCTTAATATTCCACAAAAGACTTGCATGTAAGCTGTGGAATGATTAACCCACGAGTAAACACTGCCTATTCCGTATGGCTTACTCATACGTAACTACTCAGCTCACCGTCAATATCGCGCTGAACTGCGTTAAAAAATGATTATAGACACTTGTAAACTCACATTTTTCGCCTTGCTAAGCACAGTTTTGACTGCGATCTGAACCGTTACGGGCAGTGCTGAGTACCTGCTGAGTAACTGCTAAGTAGTTACATTCATACTTACCCTTTACGCTGCTTCTTTATAAAGAAAGCGCTAAACGTCTATCAATAACAATCTCTTCTGGCAGAGTAATAGCGACACCGTAAACCAGTACTTCCACCCCCACATTAACCGCTTCACGCAACAATGTTCCGTAGAGAGGATCAATATCGTCTGCAGGAGCAACATGCTCTATTCCCGTATGCTGAACGCAAAACACCAGCACTGCTCGATGCCCTTGGCGCACCATTAACATTAACTCACGCAAATGTTTTGCGCCACGCTGACTCACCGTATCAGGGAAAATCCCTAACCCATTGCCCGTACCCAAAGTAACGCTTTTGACTTCAACATAACAATCAATAATATCATCGCTCTCACTCCGCAATAAAAAATCAATACGACTGTTTTCATCGCCATACTTCACTTCGGCGTTTAACTGTTCGTAATGAGATAGCTCCGTGATCACACCATAAGTGATCGCCTCTCTCACTAAGGCGTTAGCGCGTGTCGAATTAATTCCAGCTAAATAACCATCGGGGGTGGTTGCCACCTCCCATGTAAAAGGATATTTGCGCTTGGGATTATCAGAAACGGAATACCAGCACACACTATCTTCCACAATACATCGGGTCATAGAACCAGTATTAGGACAATGAATCGTAGTAACACTGTCATTGGGCAACCGAATGTCTGCCAGAAAGCGTTTGTAACGTGATAGTAAAATAGCCGACTGCAAGGGCGGGGAAAACTTCATAGCGGAAATAACCTTGTGTAGGCCTTGGTTAGCGTTTGTTAAGCGCAAGAGTTTAGCAACCCTAATAAGGGCCAACAGATGGCTATTGGATATAGCAATGAACGCTTTCATTGAGAAACAAACCTAGCGGTACTATTGTTTTTCCATAAAATGCCCTAATATTACGATACGAACAAAAAACAACTAGCACTCTGTCACACAATCTGATAGTTTGCGCGGTCAATTTCCTAGGTGGTCTTGTTTGTACGTTACCGCTAGTTTAGCTAGTAGCATAGACCGGGTATACAGCGTTTTAAGAGATAATTTACGATGCCAACAAATAATGATAATAACTTAACGTTACATGGTTTTGAGCCCTATAAAGAGAAAAAGGGCGAAGAGTACATGAACGAAAAGCAATTAGAGCATTTTAAAGAATTGTTGCTTGCATGGAAAAACGAGCTGATGGAAGAAGTGGATCGCACGGTGAGTCATATGCAAGACGAAGCGTCTAACTTTCCTGACCCTGCGGATCGCGCTAGCCAAGAAGAAGAGTTTAGCCTTGAACTGCGTACCCGTGATCGTGAACGTAAACTGATTAAAAAAATCGATAAAACTGTTGAACACATCGATGCCGATGATTATGGATTTTGTGACTCATGCGGTGTCGAGATAGGCATTCGTCGTCTAGAAGCGCGCCCTACCGCTACACAATGCGTGGACTGTAAAACGCTTGCTGAAATTAAAGAAAGACAAGTTGGCATCTAGTACGAGAGCATTATTTTGCATCACATACCCGTAATACAGGCGAGTAGGTTTTGCTCGTCTTTTACTCGCGTAACGCACCTTTCAGCTCAGCCTATTACACACCTTTGTTACTGCGGTATCTCTTGAGCTTTTTGCATCAAAATATGTACCTGGGACGCCATCAACGCATCTACCATCAAATTGCACCACCGTAACGTGACACTTCATATAGCAGAATCTCAACAGTATATTGGTCGTTTTGCACCATCGCCCTCTGGGCCGCTACATTTCGGATCTCTCGTAACGGCTCTTGCGAGCTACCTTGATGCAAAACACCATCGCGGACAATGGCTCTTGCGTGTCGAAGATATCGACCCGCCTAGAGAAATTAGCGGGGCTAAAGAGATGATACTATCGAGTCTTCTGGCTCATGGCTTGCAATGGGACGGCGACATCATGTACCAAAGTGAGCGCTCACATACTTACCATCATTATCTGTGTCAGCTCACGCCTTACACCTATCCCTGCTTCTGCAATCGACAAAGACTGAAACCGTTAAAGGGTATTTACGATGGCTATTGTTTACCGACGAATAACACCCTTAACAGCAAAAAAAGTAAGCGCCCACAAACTGCAAAAGGTTCTATTCGACTAAAGACAGACAGCCTCGGCACTCTTCAGAAACACCATTGCGAAAACTTTCAAGATCTTTTTCAAGGCGCACAACATCAACCTCTTGCGACCGAAAGTGGCGACTTTATTGTGCATCGCAAAGATGATCTATTTGCTTATCAGCTAGCCGTTGTTGCCGATGATATAGCGCAAGGTATTACCCACGTTATTCGCGGTTCGGATTTATTGTCATCCAGTGCGCGTCAGCGCTATTTGTGGCAATTATTTATCGACAAACAGATGCGTGACGTTCATACAACCGAGACAGACAATAACTCAGCTAAAGTGAAGGGAGTTGCGTTACCTACTTATGGCCACTTACCTGTCGCAACGACTGCTGATGGACGCAAACTTAGCAAACAAAACCAAGCCACTGCCTTGAATGACAATGATGCGTTTGATAATATTTGTCGTGCGCTAACTTTTTTATCTCATGCCGCGCCATCCGATTTGGCCGCCCGCAACAACATCCCCGCACTTCTCCAATGGGCCATTGGTCACTGGGATAGAACAACCGTTCCACGTACCCATGCTATTTCGGTGCAAGAGTCGTAAGCGTCACCGATAACAAGTGCTTTTTAGTCAAACGCTATATTGTGTATAGCGGTGGATCTACGTATGATCTGTTGGCATGCAGATAAACTCATTTTTCTCGACATATCGTCAGCATATCCGTACAACGCGACATTATTAACAATAAGAATATATATTGCTATACGATGACTTACAAAAACGGCATTCGGGTCACCGTCGCAATATTGAGCTAGCCCATGTCTAATCATCGCTTATTATTACTGGTACTATTGGTGGCGTATATTTTCACCCCCACCCTGTTTAACTGGATGATTTCATCTGGCGGCTCGTGGTATCGCCCGTTCATTATCTGGCTAATCATTATTATTATTGCTTTCGTAATGCAACGGTTTAGCAAAACGCCTTGAGCCTTAAGTCATGAGTATTAAGTAATGAGTTTTGAATTAGGCTATATCGTCCTACTGGGCGTAATTTATGTTGCCATGTTATTCGGTATTGCTTACGCGACCAACCGGCGCTGGATTCCCACCTACATTACTCGCCATCCTATTACCTATGTACTGTCCCTCGGTATTTTTTTTAGTGCATGGTCGTTTTATGGTGTGATTGATTTAGCGAACCGTTTTGGTTACGGCGCACTCGCTTACTACATGGGCATTGGTGCTTTTTTCCTCTTCGCGCCCAAAATTCAAGCGCCTTTAGCAGAATTATGCCAACGTTTTCAATTACGCTCGATTGCCGATTTATTGGTGTTTCGTTATAGCAGCCAAACGGCAGGAAGCCTTGCAACGCTATGTATGTTACTGGCGATTCTGCCGTTGCTGGTGATTCAAATACAGGCTATTGCTGATACGCTACAAATTCTGACAAGCAATACATCGTTGCGCACGTCCAACTTTAAAGCATGGGTTCAGCAGCGGGATATTACCGCTTTCTTTTATTGTGTGTTGATCGCTTCATTCTGCATGATGTTCGGTGCAAGTTACCGCCAGTACAGCAGCTTAATCACCACAATGGCGTTTGAATCCCTAATT
>Ga0307488_10005921_pt1 | contig 10095 bp, 7 predicted proteins | sample SB02metaG_FD_202248 | JGI IMG/M metagenome (GOLD analysis project Ga0307488, IMG submission 202248) | Sea-ice brine microbial communities from Beaufort Sea near Barrow, Alaska, United States - SB 0.2 | ecosystem: Environmental > Aquatic > Marine > Coastal | place: USA: Alaska | collected 2017-05-06
GTGGCAAGCGCTGCAAGATCCTCAGTGGCGGCTATTGCCGTGGACTTGCCCTTTGCGAACAGAGCGTTTCCGCCTATTAGTTGATAGGTCGCACTTCTATGCTAGAAGTGCGACATACTGGCTTTTGTTACGAATCAATTCCCTCTGATACCTCTAGTGCATCATCGACTTCGATACCTAGATATCTGACAGTACTTTCAAGTTTTGTATGACCGAGTAATAATTGGCAAGCTCTCAAATTCTTGGTCTTTTTGTAAATAAGAGAGGGCTTTGTTCGCCTCATAGTATGCGTACCGTATTGAGTCGCGTCTAAGTTTATCGATTCGACCCAATGGTCAACAATCCGGCTATATTGTCGAGTTGATAAATGAACAGATGCTTTCACTCTCGATTTGAATAAGTAATCACTTGACGTCAATTGGTCTCGTTGGATTAACTGTGAGATAGATTCACGCGTGTTTTTCGTAATTTCAAACTGTACCGGTTGCCCAGTCTTTTGTTGAACTACCATTGCTCTGGATTGCACACTTAGTCCATGAGCAATATCACGTAGCCTCAGAGAAACTAGGTCACAACCTCTTAACTTGCTGTCAATAGCTAGGTTAAATAGTGCTAAGTCTCTAACATTACCCGATAGCTCAAGTCGAATACGAATAGCCCAGATTTGCTGAAGTTTAAGTGGGAGTTTTTGACCAACAAGCTTATTTTTATTCCAAGGTTCCTTTTTCCTATAAATTGTAATTTGATACATAGTGTCACCTCTTTCATATTTAGTTGATGTGGATGGATGACCACACTATTTAAAGATGGGCTATGTGCCGTGCTAAAGACAATTTATCGCTCTACAGATAGTTCTAGGACAAGGAGACAAGGATCCAATAAGCTGGTTTGGCGATAGCCGACTGTCGCCAGTGTCATTGTTAGGGCGGCTAAGAGCGAATTCCGGTCATATAATTGAATTGGAACCCGACTGACAAGTGATCGCTATAGGGGTCGTTCAATAGTTTTGGATAAAGTCAAAAATTGTTTAGCTGACCTAAGCTTTTGTTAATTTTCAGCGTCGATGTTCTACTGGAAAGTACACCTGCCGATAAGTTAAGTTGAACTAGGCTGACAGGCAGTTTCGTCCCAAAAAGTGTCCAACATCAGCAGAATAGTTTCACCCTGAAAAGGATGCTTTGATTGCCTGCTGCACATGCCTCACAGCTCTTCGCAATTCTTTGTCTGCTGCGTTTACCCATTATTATCGTATTTTATTGTCAAGCATGGCTTTTAATAGACTCCGTTACATGTAACAAACTTCAAAACATGGGGATTGGTGGAATAACACACATTCAAAAAAGAAAACTAACCAAGAGCATGAATCCTGCGGCAATATTCACTTAGCTCAGCTTCCGATAAACTGGCCGTTTCCATTACGACTGCAAAATTTTGCTCAGACGTCCAATTGTTAGCATTTGTGTTCTTGGGCAAACCTAATTCACCATTTGATTGACTTAAATATCTAGTCTTCCAATCATACAATGTTGAAATACCAATGCCTTCATCTTTTGCAAACTTTCTGAGCGACAAACTACTATTTGCCCACTTTTGAAAAACGGCTTTCTTATGTTCTACCGGATAATGTCTCATTAATAATTACTTACCACCCCCTCTACTTTTGACAGATTAACTAACACAACAACTATTCTGACAGAGGGGGCACCTGAACACACCGTTCTGATAATAAGTCTTCGATATTGTGATGATTGAGATTGAAGCGATGATATATCCAGACCGCGTATTGGATGATTTCTGAGGGGAATCGGTGACCTTTGTATATATTCATTCCTGAACTATGGGTTTCTAACAGTTAACTTGTCAATACCACAAAAAAAAATATCCTTTTGCGTAAGTATTTATTCCTCAACTTCCAGTCACGAAGCCTATATATATGGAAAATATCGTTTGCGTTTCTTTGCTTTCAACATTGTCATATCGACGATGACTAAACCATCAATGCAATTTTGAAAGTCAGGGTCAATGTTAAAGGAAGCAAATCTGACACCACCTTCATCACAAATCTCTGTATATTGTTTGTATAAGGTCGGCAAGCTAACATTCATGTGTTTTAGGGCGTCTTTTAGCCACGATAAGCCTTCTTTGTATTCCAAATCTTTGAAATTCTCTTTTGCGATTGTACAAATGGGGTAAGGTATTTTAGCGCTTGCAATATTCTCATGGTCAGGGAAATAGTGAGTGTAAAACGCGGTAATTAATTTAACTGCCGCTGGCGGTAATTGTGCGCTTAGTGTGACTGGCCCAAACAAGTAGCGATACTCGGGGTGTTTAGATAAAAAGGCGCCAATGCCAATCCATAAATAATCAAGACTGCGTTTGCCCCAATATTTTTGTTGTACAAAACTTCGACCTAGTTCAAGGCCTTTATTAAAGTACGGCTGCATGCTTTCGTTATAGTCGAATAAGCTTGTAGAGTAGATCGACTCTCCTTTGTCTAACAATTGCTTTACGTCCCCAAAACGATAAGCACCTGCTATTTCTAAATCATTTTTATCCCACAAAATTAAGTGATAGTAAGACTTATCGAATTTGTCTATATCTCTGCGTTGGTTAGTGCCTTCACCAACAGCTCTAAAGGTAATTTCTCTCAAGCGCCCGAGCTCTCTCATAATCGGAGAACTAACGCCGTATCGATATAAGTATATGGTTTTACCATCCGGCGACTCTCCCAACACTTCGCATTCCGCTTTCAATGCTTTAAAAAGCTCTCGGCGCTCTTCTGGCATAGCAATGGGTTTTTGAGTAAGAAAAACACCTTGCTTATTTTTAGCAATATTATAAACGTGCTTTTTAAACAGTTTAACTTGCTCTGACAAACTGATTGGAAGCTGTGAAAAAGCATCGAGGGGGATGACTTCTCCAATCGTAATATCCATATTCTTGTTTTTTTTCTTAAACATCTCTTTTACCAGCAACGCACTCGCTGCGGGCCTATATAACAATGATACGCCGTAGAAAAATGCCGAATTTTTAGCGTCTAAATGAACCGGTAGAACTGGGCAATGATTAGCTTTAGCCATTCTTAAAAAGCCACTTTGCCACTTAGTATCACGAATACCATTGAGCCTCAATCTAGAGACTTCTCCAGCAGGAAAAACAATAAGCACACCTTCATTACGCAAATGCAGATTAATGTTTTGAATATTCTGCTTTTGCGTCCCCCCTTGCATATTGTTCACCGGCAATAATATTTCATGTAAGGGACGAATTGCCATTAACATGTCATTGGCAATTACTTTGACATCACTTCTGATCTCTTTGACACATTTAATCAAAGCCAAGCCGTCCAAAGTCCCAATTGGATGATTGGCGATAATAATTATCTTCCCCGTTTCTGGGATCCGCTCTCGTTGTTGATCATTTACTCGGTAAGTAAACGAAAAATAGGCGAGCACTTGCTCCACAAAATCAAAGCCAGTTAAATGCGGATAATGGGCAGTGAACTCATTTAGTTGTTCTTCACACAACAAATATTTAAGGATTTTACTTACTGGTTTATTAAAAAGATGACTGTTTGCGACTTTAGGATAATGATTGGCAATGACCTGTTGGGTATCTAGCATTAACTGAATCTCTTCGCATTAATTAACTGCAAATGCAGCTATAGTCTAATTGCCAAATTGTAGACCTAGTTATTGACAAAAAAGTGAATCATTAGTGACGTTTGTATGACACGAAGGTAAGGCGATAACATTGAATAACAGGCAACAGCGGCTTGCGCCGCAGCCAAGTCTTCTTCTTACCTATTTGGCCCTAAGCAGCCAGCTAATAGAAAGATTAAAATACAAATCGCAAAATATCATTGTAAAACAGGTGGAGTCCATATACGTTAATTCATCTTATACTCCGCATGCAATCCGTGTCACAGTATATTCATCTTGTTGTCAACTAACTGTCAAGTAAGTAACCTAAGCTAGTTATCCAAGTAAAACATTTATTTGGGATTGTCATGGTTAAAGCACCGCATTTTAGAAGCGTTTTTATTTCAGATACTCACCTTGGTAGCAAAGACTGTAAAGCAGAATTTTTACTGCACTTTTTAAATAATATGACCTGCGACACTCTGTATTTAGTGGGCGATATTGTTGATATGTGGTCAATGAGTAAACAGTTTCGATGGCCCGATGCCCACAACGAAGTAATGCATAAAATCATTACCCTAAGCCATGGAATCACTAAAGTGATATTTTTGCCGGGAAATCATGATGCACCGCTGCAAAAATATGCCGGTATGCAATTTGGTGATATTGAAATCCATCGTCAGTGTATACATAAAACCGCTGACAACAAACACTATTTAGTGCTCCATGGAGACCAGTGCGACGACGATGTAACGCTCGGCAAGTTTCACGCGTGGCTAGGCGACAAAGCCTATGATACTTTGCTGTTTGTTAATCGCTGGTTTAACCAGTTCCGCAGTTGGCGAAATGGCCATTATTGGTCGCTAGCTGGTTATATAAAGCGGCGAATAAAAGGCGCAAATCAAGCTATTGGACGATACAAAACCGCGACCACTAAACGCGCTGCAGAAATGGGTCTGGACGGTGTTATTTGCGGTCATATTCATCATCCAGAATCAGATTTAGTAAACGGTATTCATTATGTAAACGACGGTGACTGGATAGAGAACTGCTCAGCACTTGTTGAAGATCTGCAAGGTAGACTAAGTCTTATTGATTGGGTGGCCTATACCAAAGAGGTAACGGTATCAGTACTCGATGTTAATGAAGTCGGAGCAAAAACTAAGGCAGCGTAAATTCTGCCTCTTACTTAATCAGTTGTGTTATGGATATGATGTAGAGCTTGAAAAAACTTAAACGTTACCAGTACGAAAGGTATGCAGTCCTGTGTAAGCTCGCGTACCCTGCAAAGTTTGACTACGTTGCCCTTGGCTTCTCCGAACAGCATCACCATGCTGTTTATAATATGCATGGTGCAGTGGTAGCAAGAATACTCAGCCGTCCTAAGAAAAAGGAAGTGATTGTGCTGTTTAGAGGCACGCAGTCTTTGCGTGATTGGTTGCTGAATTTTTTTATTTTTCCAAGCAAGGCTAAAGGGCATTTCGATGAAAAAGCGAAGCACAACGGTTTCGTGCACTTCGGGTATCAATTCCTACTGAACCAAAAAAGCGCCTCGATTGAGCATGCCATCACGGATAATAGTGCACCAAATCAATTTTTAAGTGTTTACGAGCAAATAGAAGCTTACTTAAAGCCCCTCATTGAATCAGGCAAGAGAATCACCTTAACGGGTCATTCATCGGGTGGTGCTATGGCCGTGCTGGCAGCCCAACGTTTAGAGCTTAGATTCGCTCGGAGCGTTCGACGGGTGGTTACTTTCGGCCAACCCTCGACTAGTTATCGGCGTTACTACCAGCACTATTTATTGCATAAACGTACTTTTAGAATCTGTTGCGATCTTGATATTGTAACTTTCCTACCGCCTTTCCCTGGACTATTCAAACACCTTGGCCGCTCTTTATGGCTGCACGACGAACGTATTTATGAGGACGCGCGCCCAATCTGGCGTTTATATCGTGTGGTCTCGCGCTGGTTAATTTCACCTATTTCATATCACTACATGCATAAATATATTCGTGATAAAGATTTTTTTGATGAGCACTAAACTGAGATTTAATTCATCGCTTTATAACATTAGGGTGCCACGCGATGAACCGAGGGCTTATCTTCAGAGGCTCTGGCAAGATTTTATCTCTGCGCCACTTGCAGAATGTGAAGGTCAAAACACCAAGTGTCGCAGCGAGTTCGTTTGGTCGAATTAATCGGGTTGTTTCTATGCGCACACACTTTTCCTTTTTTTAAAATTTCAACCTACAAGTTGCAAAGAATATGGTGCTGTAATTTAAGAAAAAAATAAATAAGAAGCTGATATTTAGAGCTTTTTATTTTGGCTATTTGCACTCCAAGGTTAGAGATTGGTTTTTTTAATTGCGACAGAAAACATCATTAGATCGGCTGATGCATAACGCGCATTGTATCAATTTAAAGGGAGAATCGACGAGAAAAATACGGTTTGAGTTGACTTAACGTGAACACTTAGGGTAAAAACACTCTAGCCCAATGCGGAGGAGTCGAAGTGTTCACGTTCAGCCAGTACGGTTGTTGACCATCCCCAGTATATTTAGCATCGTTGGTTAATCCAAAAGTGCATTATGCAAATGACCGATATGATTTCCTTATAATAGAAAATATCTCTCCGTCGAAAATTCATTGTAAGGTCAACATTCAGTGCCCAAGCTCCCTATACTCGGAACTGGAATCACTCTTGAGTAATTCGAACGAAAAAACTGAGATGATAGAGTGGACATTTTTTTATAGCAGTTCTTGCAATTGCAAGCTACCGAAGTAAGTCCTTGCGGCCACTGAGAGTGGGATGACCAGTTTCCAAAAAAGAACAAAATTAACGCAAAAAACGTCAGAAAAAGAATAAAAAAAGACACTCAACTGGTAATCCGCATTGCTGGAGAAGAACGGGACAGTTATGTCAGTTTATATGAAGAACTCGATTCCAGCGCCGCCAGAGAAATTCGAAAATTCATCAGCAAACTCATCTAGAGCAATGGCACTTCATAATAAATAGAAATAACTAATAACAACAAAGGAGATCACAACATGAGTCAATCAATTCTTGCCGTTCGCGGCATCGGTCCAGCAGCAGCAGCAATTTTAGCTGAAAGTGGCATTAAGACGGTTGCAGATCTTGCGGCCAAAACCCCACTTCAGGTGGCGACAATTAAAGGTTTTAACGAACTTCGCGCCGCGCAAGTCATTGAGGAAGCGCAAGCATTGCTTAGTCCTGTCGACGTTACTCTTGAACAAAAACTGGATCCTGATGAATTGTTAGCTGACAAGAAGGCTGACAAGAAGGCCGACAAGAAGGCCGACAAGAAGGCCGACAAGAAGGCTGACAAGAAGGCCGACAAGAAGGCTGACAAGAAGGCCGACAAGAAGGCCGACAAGAAGGCCGACAAGAAGGCCGACAAGAAGGCCGACAAGAAGGCTGACAAGAAGGCCGACAAGAAGGCCGACAAGAAGGCCGACAAGAAGGCCGACAAGAAGGCCGACAAGAAGGCCGACAAGAAGGCCGACAAGAAGGCTGACAAGAAGGCGAAAAAGAAGGCGAAAAAGAAGGCTGACAAGAAGGCGAAAAAGACCTAACTTCTTCGCTAGTGGGTTCTCTCCTCTCAGTCCAAAACGATCTCGCCCTTAGCCGAACTTTTTGGATGGGGGCGAGGTACAAAGATTCGCTTACTAAGACTGATTGAACAAAAGAATTATCAGCTTAGACCAAAAGGTGATCAATAGTTTTTATACGGGGTAGAATTACAGCAGCCCGTATAAACGTCCAATCTCAATGATTGCTTTTGGCATAGACGTCTTAAATAATTTTAAACGGCCTATGACCATTTTGCCATCCAGGAGACTGTCAGTTATGCATAAATTCGTCTTCAATTCTGCAGATATCGCTTGCTGCAAGTAGCAAATTATCAGCTACTCACCGCATTTTTAGAACGTAATATAAAAGACACAAACCTGCAAAAAAATTATCATGCTTCTGTCATTGAAGGTTCGCATTTGTCATTTATTGTGCTGATGTCTTTAAAATAGAATATGAATAATAAATATGACGACTCAAACACAGTTTACTGAGACCCTCCTAGCACTTACGGTCTGTTCAGTATTGAGCCCGCACACTTTTGCTCAGCAAACTGATGACAGAATAGACGAAGTTATTGTTACTGCGCAAAAACGCGCTCAAGCAATTCAAGATGTGCCGGTAACGCTCAGTGCTTTTGATGGTGACTTTCTAACGCAAATAGGCATTGCGGAACTTGATATACTATCCGAAATTACGCCTGGTTTAGTGATTCAAGAACAAAGCCCCAATAACCCAGGGTTTGTGATCCGCGGCATAACCTCCGACAGTGGTTCAGCGCAAAGCTCACCTCGTGTTTCTATATATTACAACGGCTCTGACGTATCCCGTTCTCGTGGTTCCTATTTTGAGCTTTACGACATTGAGCGAATTGAGGTGGTAAAAGGCCCGCAGGCCACATTATTTGGAACGGCAGCTTCAGTGGGTGCCATCAGCGTTATTACTAAAAAGCCTGAGCAAGATTTCTCGGGTAAAGTAACATTAGGCTTTGGCAATTTTTCAGCATTAAACACTAACGGCTTCGTTACAGGCGGCAATGAAAATGTGCAAGGCCGGTTTGCATTTAGCTATAGAGAACGCGACGGATTTATTGAAAACATAGCGGGTGATGCATACTCGCAATCGCCCAATGGCATAAAGCAAGACGATATGCATGCGATAGAGCGCACGGCTTTTCGTCCATCATTACGCTTTACCCCAAATGACGATCTAGCCATTGATGTGGTGTACAGTTATGAGAAAAATCGTGACTCAGGTACCTCATTTAAAAATGGCCGGTTTGCGCCTACTGCCGGCGACACTAGTCCATTTACTTTCGTTGAGATGTCGGGATCACCACTTTCAGCCCAAGTTTTAGGTGCTGAAAAACTAGGTGTAGAGCGCGAAGTAGATGACATAAGTCTAACCCTTGAATATGCCATCAGCCCTACTTTATCGTTTACATCCATAAGCGCGAGACGCAGCTTTGAGTCACTAGAGGTTTTTGACGCGGACGGTACACAAGCATGGTTTTTAGAATTTGGCGAAGATGCTCAGGGCGACCAGTTTAGCCAAGAGTTCAGAGTCATTCATAGCACTCAATCACTCACTAGCATTATCGGCGCGAGTTATTTTACCGAAGAGGGCGAGCAAGCGGTGCCCTTTAGCACTGAGGAATCGATTTATTTAAATTGCCTCGGATTTTTAGGTTCAGGCTTACCCTGTATTAATGCTGATGGCTCTGTGAATATCCTCACACCAGTTATAACCCAAGGTGCTGCTGATATGTTGCCTTACCAAGCGCAATTTTCAAATTTTGGCGAGAACGATATCTACTCAGTATTCGCGGATTTCACCTACGCCATGAACGCCTCTGTTGAGCTGACCTTCGGCCTAAGATACGTCACCGAAGATAAAGTCAGTGGCTACAGTTCGTTTTCGCCAAATAGCGTATTGAGTGGTGGGCCTTTATTACCGGTCGTTGATACCGATGGCGTTCGACTTGAAGCCGAAGCAAACTTTGATGACTGGCTTCCGCGGTTTAATGTGCTGTATACACTTAGCGATACCACCAATATTTATGTAACAATCTCTAAAGGCCGCAGAAGCGAAGTACTAGATGTTTCGTCCACTGTCGGCCAAAGCGGGAGCGTTGTGGCTGACATTACACAAGTGCCGGCCGAAATTATCTGGAATTATGAGACGGGCATTAAGGGCGAATTGCTTGAGCGCAAAATAAGCTATGCGGCTTCGGTATTTTATCAAGATTACTCGGATTTCCAGGTGACCTTGCAAGACGATGCAGGCAACTTTTTTACAGCAAACGCGGGCTCTGCTACCAATATTGGCTTTGAGGGCGAAATAAAAGCCTTGTTAAGTCAGTCTTGGGAAGTCTTCGCCAACCTTGCTTATATTGACGCTGAAATTGATGACGAGGCGGGTAACGGAAACTTAGCCGGCAATCGCTTCAGGCTTCAACCAAAATGGACCGCAAGTACGGGAGCACTTTACTCTACCGCACTGACAAACACCCTCAACTTGACGGGCTCATTAATCTACAGTTATCGCTCAGATGTGTTTTTTGAGCCGGCTAATGAACCCATCGCTGGACTAGATATTAGTGAAGACGCAGTAAGTTTGATGAGCGCACGCATTAGCATAACTAACGCTGAAGAAAGCTGGTCCGTTTCCCTATTTGCTAGCAACCTCTTTAACGAAGAGTATTTAGTAGATGCTGGTAATACTGGGGGTAGCTTCGGCAACCCGACCTTTGTTGCTGGTCCACCGCGTTTTTTCGGTATCGAGTTTAGTACTCAGTTTGGCCAATAGTTCTCCCTAGACCAAGCCACTGAGACTGCGTTGGGCCACCTTTTAAAGGTG
>Ga0307488_10005922_pt1 | contig 10095 bp, 12 predicted proteins | sample SB02metaG_FD_202248 | JGI IMG/M metagenome (GOLD analysis project Ga0307488, IMG submission 202248) | Sea-ice brine microbial communities from Beaufort Sea near Barrow, Alaska, United States - SB 0.2 | ecosystem: Environmental > Aquatic > Marine > Coastal | place: USA: Alaska | collected...
GAATTCATCTCTCCTCATCTGGCTTTCCAATTGTGGGCGATAAATTATATGGTTCCGGTTTAGATCCATTCAATAAAAAAGGCTTATATCTTTCAGCTATTGGCTTAGAGTTGACTCATCCTATAAACTTAGAGCCCTTAAACATAAAATTACCACCCCCCTTAAAATTCAGAAAAGCAGTTAGTTAGAACCTGGATTAGCTATTCTTAACAAAATTTTACGAAAGCATTGTGTATGCCAAAGCAACATTAGCATGCTTTTTGCTTATTTTTGTTTAAAGTGCAATTTAACACCTATGCTAAAGCAGCAATTAAATTTTAAATTATCCCAAAAGCTATCCCCTCAACAAATCCAGTTGATGAAGCTTATACAATTGCCAACGCAAGCTTTCGAGCAGCGCATTAAACAGGAATTGGAAGAAAACCCAGCACTGGAAGACGGGAAAGAAGATCTGGATGCAGATTTTGACGATGAGTTTTCCAATGATGAATATGATAATGATGATAACGACTCTACAGATACAGATATTAATGTAGATGATTATCTAAGTGACGATGATGTTCCAAATTACAGACTTCAGGCTAACAATTATAGTGCAGATGATGAGGAGAAGAATGTTCCTTACGCCTCGGGCACTTCCTTTGCACAACATTTATTAACTCAACTAAGTACATTTAGATTAACAGAGACTGAAAAGGAGATTGCAGATTTCCTTATAGGTAGTATTGACGAAGGTGGGTATATTAGAAGGTCATTACAGGATATTGTAGACGATCTGGCCTTTACACAAAACATTTATACAGATGAACAAGCTGTAGAAAATGTTTTGAAAAAGGTTCAGGAATTAGACCCTGCAGGCGTTGGATCCCGTTCACTTCAAGAGTGTCTATTAATACAGTTGAAGAGAAGAGAAGCTACAAAAGAAGTTTCTTTGGCTACAGACCTTTTGGAAAAATCTTTCGATCATTTCAGCAAAAAGCATTATACCAAATTACTTGCAAAACATGATATCTCTGAGGATGAACTTAGAAATGCAATAGAGGTTATAGAGCATTTAAACCCTAAACCGGGTGGTGCTTTTTCGGGAAACCTAAGAATGGCAGAGCACGTAATTCCAGATTTCACAATTAAAATTGTAGATAGCGAATTGGAATTGAGCTTAAATGGAAGGAATGCTCCAGAAATGCATGTTTCTAATGATTACAGTAATATGCTTAAAGGATATAAAGCATCTAAAGAAAAAACAAAATCGCAAAAGGATGCGGTAATGTTTATAAAACAGAAACTAGACTCTGCAAAGTGGTTTATAGACGCAATTAAGCAGCGTCAGCAGACTCTTATGGTCACCATGAGCTCTATAATGAATTATCAAAAAGAGTTCTTCCTGAGTGGAGATGAGCGCGATTTACGCCCTATGATCCTTAAGGATATTGCAGATGAGATCAATATGGATGTCTCGACGGTTTCACGTGTGGCAAACAGCAAATATGTGGATACTCCTTATGGCACCAAATTGATCAAGGAATTCTTTTCTGAATCTATGACTAACGATCAAGGAGAAGAGGTTTCTACCAGGGAGATCAAAAAGATCCTCGAAATATCTATTGACGAGGAAGATAAACGCAAACCCTTAACAGATGAAAAGCTTGCTAAACTTTTACTGGAAAAAGGCTATCCAATAGCAAGAAGAACTGTGGCAAAGTATAGAGAACAACTAGATATTCCGGTAGCTAGAATGAGAAAAGAAATTTAATGAGGTTCTTGATCAAGAGTGCTTCCTATATTTTTCATCCATTATGGATACCATTCGTGGGAAGTTTGTTTTACTTTTTAGTTACTCCGCGTTATTTTCCCTTAGCCTTAATTCAAGCAAAGTTATTGGCTGTTGCCATTACAACATTGTTTATACCCGTGGTTTTTTATTTTCTTCTAAAGAATTTAGGAAGGGCAGATTCTATTTTTCTTAAGGATGTGAATCAACGACGCTGGCCTCTGTTTTTTTATAGCTTATTGATAGGGCTGAACTTATACCAAATTCTGAACATCTATAATTATCCGGCCTTATATTATTTCTTTGTAGGTATTCTCTTTTCAATTATCACAGCATTCATTCTGGCATGGTTTAAATTGAAGGTTAGCCTCCATATGTTAGGCTTAGCGGGCATTTTTATGTTTGTTGTAGCAATGAGTATCTATTACCAATTAAATCTAATTTATAGCATCGCATTTTTAATAGCAGCAATAGGAATAACTGCAACTTCCAGATTGCATTATAAAGCACATACCTGGATCGAACTTTTTCTAGGATTTTTTATAGGCATCTTACCCCAAATAATAGTGCTTAACTACTGGCTATAAAATATAGAACATTAAGCCTAATTTAAATGTAGAGATCCCTATAGGAGTAGCATTGAGCTGAGCATCCTTAAAGAAGGGATTTAAGCTATAATATACGTGAAAATTAAAGGTGTTATACCCAAAGGTAAAAGTTGTCCCTAGACGCAATCTATCCAGCTCTGGAACATCCGTTTGTGTTACCTGATTACCTCCCTGTCTAAAATTAGATTTGAAATAGTAGACATAACCAATCTTAAAGCCGGTATAGATCCTCCAGAATTTATATGACTCTGGCGTAGAAGTACGCCATCTAAACTCCAAAGGTAATTCAACAATTTGTGTTGAGAATCTATTAGTATCATAATCTACTTCAGGATCCTTTAAATTTCTGAAAATTGTATTATTATTTTCATCCTCTCCAATAAATAACTCCTGCCCATAAGAATTTAAGGACCATCCAATCCCTGCCCCTATTGCAATATTTCGACGTTTATTAATAGGAAAATCTCGAATAAAGCCCAAATGTAAGCCTCCGGAAAATCCAGACTGGGATACCGATTCAGGCAGATCTTTTAAGAGATGGAAGGTGAGCCCTACATAAAGCTGATCTTCCCTATAAAGACTATCAATTGGCTTAAGAGTAGAGTCGATTGATGTGGTTTGTGAAAATGAAGGCCATAATGAGAAAAGACCAAAAGCAAAAAATAAAAGTTTTTTCATTTTCAAAACGTTAGTACCAGTAAATATTCAGAAAGTTAAATATAAAAAAAACATCCCATCCGGTAGATCCAGATGGGATGTTTTATAAACAGTAATGTAACAGTTATTACTTATTCTTATCTACTTTTCCAATTCTGGTTGTGTAGTTAATTTTAAGTGCCTCTGCTTTTCTTAATTCTTGTTTAATATCTGATACCAATCCCATATTAGTTTCAACATCTACTTTTAAGGCAGTTGTTAAATAAGGAATCAACTCTTCACGCTTGGTCTCTCTTTCTGCGAAGATAAATTTCTGAATATCCTTAACGGTTGCAAATTTATCGTTTAACTGAATTCGAGCTTCGGTACCAAATTTTTTCTGATATCTAGGACTTGGTTTTCCTGCATAAATATACATTACCAATTCCTTTCTATCCAGCTTTTCTACTTGATCTGCGAAGGGTAACTTATTATTAATCATTAAAGTATTTTGACGCATTACCGTAGCCACCATAAAAAAGAAAAGTAACATAAAAACGATATCCGGCAATGACGCCGTATTTACCGCTGGTAATTCACCACTCTTTTTCTTTTTAAATTTAGACATATCTAGATTGAATTTAAAATATTATTTAGTCTACTAGCTCTTTGGTTCTGCTTCAGATAACTTCTGAGGATACATTGCCTTCACTTGATCTATCTGCTTTTCCATCTTTTCCTTATTACCATTGTAATTAGGATCGTTGTATTTAGCTTCCATTTCAGTATAATCCATACCGAACATTCTTTGTGACTCCCTGTTTCTCAATTCATTATATGCAGCTACCAACTCATTCTGAACAGAAATATAAGTTCTATATTCAGTTTGACGGTCATTAACTAATGATATAATTGCCTTAGTAGGGTTGTCTGAAGATGCAGGGTCCTTAAAACCTTTACAATAATTACATGCTTCTTCTCCTTGTCCGGCACCATTATCGAGAAACTCCATTGCAGCCTCACGTAATTCGCTCAGTTGCATTAATTGATCTTCAACTAGTAAATCGTTATTTCTATTAACGATCACAGTAAAGATGTTTTTCTGCTTAATAATCGGTGGATCAACGTCCTCGTCTTGAATAGGGGGCAGCTTACGGCTGATTCCCCTATCGGTCTCAATTGTTGTAGTAACCAGGAAGAAAATTAATAGCAAGAATGCTATATCGGCCATAGAGCCGGCATTAACTTCTGGTGCTGATCTTTTAGCCATAATTTATTTTATTAATTTTCTTACTCCGGATAGGACCATAGCTCCGGCAGCAATAGCTGCAAGAATATAGAATACCCATAAACCGGCACCAACCCAATGGTCTACGTTAGCAGATAAGGTTCCACCATCTTTAAGAGGAACTTCTTTCCCATCAGTCATAAGGTAAGCTATAGCTATTACAAGTAAAAAGGCACCAACTGATATTAATGTATTCTTCACATTTCCGGAAAACAATCCTTTAATTACGAAGAAACCTACTATCAGAATACAAATAGCCAATACAAAATAGCCAATCCACATTATAGGTTCAAGTAAACTTTGCTGTTCGGCAGCCGAAGCCGCAATAGCATCATCACCAGCTATAATAATTCTACCCAAAAGGATAAGACCTATTACACCAATAACAAGTGCTAAATATTTTAAAACTTTGTGTATGGTCATGATTTATTATTTCTTAGATTCTTTTTTTGTTTTTGTAATCAACTAACATGTCGATCAATAAAATAGAAGCATCTTCCATATCATTTACAATACTATCAATCTTAGCGATGATGTAATTATAAAAGATCTGAAGAATAATCGCTACGATCAAACCAAATACAGTTGTAAGAAGTGCTACTTTAATACCACCTGCTACCAATGAAGGTTGCATATCTCCTGCTGCTTCAATTTTATCGAATGCTTGAATCATCCCAATCACCGTTCCCATGAATCCTAACATCGGAGCCAATGCGATAAATAAAGATACCCAAGAAACATTCTTCTCAAGTTGACCCATTTGCACACCACCGTAAGCAACCACCGCTTTCTCAGCAGCTTCAATACTTTCGTCTGCACGATCTAAACCTTGATAATAGATAGAGGCAACTGGTCCACTTGTATTTCTACAAACTTCTTTAGCAGCTTCTACTCCACCATTGTTTAATGCATCTTCTACATCTTGAGCTAATTTCTTAGTGTTTGTAGTAGATAAATTCAAAAAGATAATTCTCTCAATGGCAATTGCCAAACCTAGAATTAAACATAAAAGAACGATCCCCATAAATCCGGCACCACCTTCTATAAAACGTTTTTTAAGTTCTTGGTGGAAACCTAATTCTTCCTCTTGGGTGTCGAGGCTTGCTTCATCATCCTGAACAATTGTCTGAATGTTACCAGGTAAGGTATTTACATAATTTGTCGCGTTAACTTGTGCGGCGCTAAAAAACATAATCGAAGCGATTACCAAAGTTGAAAATAATCTTTTCATTACTGTCTGTCTTAAATTAATTAGTTAAAGGGTTAAAGATATAAAAATAAATTTTTAATAAAAATAAATTGCAGAGAGGAAGGGATTCGAACCCTCGATACGCTTTTGGCGTATACACGCTTTCCAGGCGTGCGCCTTCGACCACTCGGCCACCTCTCTATTAATTATACCTTAATTATTGATGCGCCAAATAACAAAAAAAAAAGTTCACCATCAAATAAGAATCGTTAATTTTATAACATTTCCCCTCGCAAGGAGGTCTCATAAATGGTTTTGAACACTTTAGGAGTCAATTCCTTCCCTATAAGATACATTAATTTTGCTATTGCCGCTTCTGTGGTGATGTCTTTTCCAGACACCACTCCTATTTTTTTTAATTGAGTACTCGTCTCATAATTCCCCATAGATACACTGCCTGCTATACATTGGGTTACATTTATTACCACTATACCCTTCGAAATATATTTTTTCAATAAATCGATAAACCATGCATCTGTAGGTGCATTTCCACTCCCAAATGTCTCCAAAACGACGCCTCGAAGATTTTCTTTAGATAAAATATGCGCTACAGTACTTTCAGTTATTCCCGGAAACATTTTTAAAATAAGCACATCTGAGTTAAAATCTGTACACAGTTTTAACTTTTTCCTTCTGTTTGTCTTCCAAAGAGCCGAATGATTTACAGATAAATAAACTCCAGATTCAGCTAAAGGAGGATAATTTGAAGATGCAAAGGCTTGAAAATGTTCCGCATTTATCTTAGTAGTTCTATTAGCCCTATATAATTTGTATTCAAAATAAAGGCAAACTTCAGAAATAACCGGGCGTCCCTGCTTTTGAAGTCCTGCAATTTGAATACTGGTAATTAGATTTTCTTTAGCGTCTGTTCTTAGATCTCCAATAGGTAATTGGGAGCCTGTAAAGATGATAGGTTTTGTGAGATTCTCGAACATGAAACTTAACGCAGAAGCCGTATAAGACATGGTATCACTTCCATGTAATACTACAAATCCATCATACTCCTCGTAACGCTCTTCTATAATCTTAGCTATTTGAACCCAATTCACAGGATTCATATTAGAAGAATCTATTGGCTCCTTAAAACTTATGGTATCTATGGAATGCTCAAGCAGTTTTAATTCCGGAATATTTTGAAGCAATTCACTAAAATTAAAGGCTTTAAGAGCCCCTGTTTCAAAATCCTTAATCATCCCGATGGTTCCACCGGTATAGATCAATAAAATATTAGATTTTGTTTTCATTTAGGGCCTCATGATTAATTACAGGATTTGCATACATTAACAAGTAACTATTAACCTCCAGAGCATTTTTAAAATCTACTCTGCGAGCTAGCCTCCTTTCAAATTGCCTTTTTTCCTTATCGGTATAGCGGCTTGCATGCTCATTAGAATTGTTTAGAAGATCACAGGCAATATAATTAGCCGGCCATAACTTATAATTCTTATAGATCTTAGTATCAATAGCGCCAGCAATAGCTTGCAATTGATCGTTAACAGAATGTTCTGTTTTATCTAATTCTGCAAACCAATTCTCATCTAATATTTTTCCAGCAGTAATATGGATTCTTCCTTTATTTCCTAGCGCACCCTTTAGAATAGAATTAAAATCTTCGTCTGCAGATTTTTTATAAACCTCCTCATTTCTCTTTGCCATCAATTCAGGTATCTTAAGAACATCTGTAGGATCAAACTCGTAAGAAATAGAAATAGGAACAATTTTAATTTTTGAAAAATATTCAGAAATACTCATGTCTCCCTTGGCCATAGCCAGCATTTTGAGCACTCCTTGCTGAGTAACATCATTGCCATCCTTTGTACGACCTTCACGCTGCGCCATCCATACTGATCTGTTTTCTTCCAGCAACAAGTGTCTGATATATTCTGAAAGGTTTTGAGAACTGCGAAGCATTTCCCTGGGAGTAAGTCCGCGTTGAACTAAGAAATTTCTGTTAAGCTTAGATAATAATAATAAAAATGGCTTTTGAACCAGATTATCTCCAATTGCTGAAGCCGTCATTACTAAATCCTGCTCATACAAAGCACAATTAATAAGACTGGTATCTAATATGATATCTCTATGATTAGAAATAAACATATAGGATTCATCTTTCTTAAGTTTTTCGAAACCACTATATGAAAGTCCCTCTGAACTTTTTTCTAATACTTTTCTTACAGAATGATAAATAACCTTTCCTTGAAAATCGTGGATCGAATGGCATTCACTTAATAATTGTTTAATCTCATCTAATGATTTCTCAGGGAAAGTAAACTGTAGCAAAGCTTTAACCATCGGGTGCTTAACGTACTCACTTAGAGCTGGTTGCACCTCGTTATCATTGTAAAATCTTATTTCTTCGAATTTGGACACGTATATTATTTGGTTAGCTTCACAAATGAACAAAATAATCTGTTAATTCCCCACATTACACACCGAATATATCTTTGGAATTTTTAGTGGTAATAGCTGCAACCTCCTCTAAATCGAGGCCATAGAGAGCGGCAATTTTTTCTGCTATTATCTGAATGTGAGCACTTTCATTTCTTTTACCTCTATATGGTGCAGGAGCTAAATAAGGAGCATCGGTCTCTAAAACAATATGTTCAATCTGAATTTCAGAAAGAAATTTATCTAAACCGCCATTTTTAAAAGTAACCACCCCGCCAATTCCCAGCTTCATATTATAAGAAATAGCTTTTAAAGCTTGTTCCTTATTTCCTGTAAAACAGTGAAAAATCCCAAAAAGGTCTTCTCCTTTCTCAGACTCCAACACTTCAAAAACCTCATCGAATGCATCCCTACAATGGATCACTATAGGCAGGTTCTTCGATTTAGCCAATTGGATCTGGCGTTTAAATGCAATTTGTTGTTCTTTAAGCAGAGTCTTATCCCAATAAAGATCGATCCCTATTTCGCCAACTGCATAAAAATCTCTTTCCTCAAATTGAGTTTCTATATGCCGCAGTTCTTCTTCGAAATTCTCCTTGACAGAGGCTGGATGCAAACCCATCATTAAAAAGACATTGTCAGGAAATTGAGTTTCTAGGTCATACATAGATAAAGTATGAGAGGAATCTATAGCTGGTATAAAAAAACGGGTGATCCCTTTCTCAATAGCCTTCTTGATAGCTTCTTCCCTGTCGGCATCAAACTCCTTACTATATAAATGGGTGTGAGTATCTGTTAAAATCATAATTGCAAAATTAATTTATTCTGAAGACCTATCTTTGTCAAAACACAAAGAATGTCATCCTTAAGGAAATTATTAGAGCGCAAAGGCTACCATCGCATTAAATTAAAATATACTGAAACCAATCATTTTGAATTGGTGGTAAAAATAAATGAAGTTGAGGGTAATTTCATTTTAGACACCGGTGCTTCCAGCACCTGTGTAGGTTTTGATGCTGCAACTCATTTTAAATTGTTGGGTGAAGAAAGTAAGATTAGAGCCGCGGGAGCTGGCGCTACCAATATGTTAACTCAGATTGCTTCCAAGAATAGCATCGAAATTAAGGGCTGGAAAACTAAAAAATTAGATCTCGTCCTATTTGATCTAACCCATGTAAATGAAGCACTAGTAAAACATAAAGCTGAAAAAGTACATGGAATTATTGGTGCAGATATACTAAAAAAAGGAAGGGGAGTTATCGATTATAAAAACAAAGCATTGTATTTAAAATAATTCTAAAAAAGGGGGAAAACCCCCAGTAAAACATCTATTGTTTCCTGCTAAATTTGAAGTATGAAGACAGATATCATAGATAGTTTAGCAAAAAGAAAAGGATTTTCGAATGCGGTAATTTTTATGTTTGCAATAGCGGTTATCGCCATACTTCTTTTGAATATACTAACCTTGATAGCATTATTTTAATTGGGTTAAGCCAAAAAAAGGTCGCAACTTTTAAAGTTGCGACCTTTTTTTATTAAATCAAGAACCTCGGGACAGGCCTCGGGAAATTAAACCCTCAATGAGGGATTAATCTTCTTGAACTATAGTTCCAATGCTCTTTTCACATCGTTATCCATCAATAATTCCTCTGGGTTCTCTAAAGCTTCTTTTACAGCAACTAGGAAACCAACAGATTCTTTACCATCTATCACTCTGTGATCGTAAGACAAAGCAACATACATAATAGGTCTAATCTCCACATGACCATCTATAGCCACTGGTCTTTCTACAATATTGTGCATTCCTAAAATTCCACTTTGAGGTGGGTTAATAATTGGTGTAGACAACATAGATCCAAATATACCTCCATTAGAAATTGTAAACGTTCCACCAGTCATTTCGTCTACCGTGATCTTACCATCTCTGGCGCGAATCGCAAGGCGCTTAACTTCATCTTCTACTCCTCTAAATCCAAGGTTTTCTACATTTCGCATTACCGGAACCATTAATCCTTTAGGACCGGATACCGCAATACTAATGTCTTTATAATCGTATTTTATCTGGTAATCTCCATCTAACATAGAGTTCACATCCGGGAACAATTCCAAGGCACGAACAACCGCAAGGGTAAAGAAGGACATAAATCCTAATCCT
>Ga0307488_10005923_pt1 | contig 10093 bp, 8 predicted proteins | sample SB02metaG_FD_202248 | JGI IMG/M metagenome (GOLD analysis project Ga0307488, IMG submission 202248) | Sea-ice brine microbial communities from Beaufort Sea near Barrow, Alaska, United States - SB 0.2 | ecosystem: Environmental > Aquatic > Marine > Coastal | place: USA: Alaska | collected 2017-05-06
CTTGGGCAGAACTTTCCTGAGCAATACTTGCAGAAATAGAAAACACAATTACTGAAGACAGAGCAACTAATGATAGGTTTAAAAAAGACTTTCTTAATCTTGCTAGCATGGGTTGCTCCTTTGAATTTTATTTACCAGATTCGAACTCGATCCTCTGGTGGCAGGTAAAGGTCATCTTCGGGTGTAACGTCAAAAGCTTCGTACCATTCATCAATGTTTCTCACGACCCCGTTGACTCTAAATTCTGCTGGAGAATGAGGGTCGGAAGTCAGTCGCTGAATTAATGCGTCATCACGGATCATACTCTGCCACACGCGCGCAAAAGCTAGAAAAAAGCGTTGATCGCCGGTGAAGCCTTCGATTATAGGTGCTTCGTTGTTCCCTAGAGATACTTTATAAGCTTTGTAAGCCAGAGACATACCCCCCAGATCGCCGATGTTCTCACCTAGAGTAAAATTGCCGTCTATAAAATACCCCGGCAACGGTTCAAACTCATCATACTGTGTAGCTAACTCAGCGGTCAGTTGATCGAAATTAGCACGGTCTTGTTCGGTCCACCAATTTCTTTGAATGCCTTGGTAGTCTGATTTTGATCCTTGATCATCAAAGCCGTGGCCCATTTCGTGACCTATTATGCCTCCGATGCTGCCATAGTTAACGGCTGGGTCGGCGGCAGGGTCAAACATTGGTGGTTGCAATATGCCGGCGGGAAAAACCATTTCGTTAAAAGCAGGATTATAATAGGCGTTGACTGTCTGAGGCGTCATAAACCATTCTTCTCGATCCGTTGTTTCTCCCAAGTGGCCGATCTGCTCTCGATAGTTATGCTCACGCAAGGTATTTGCATTGGCAAATAAGTCATCGCGTGCAATTTTTATTGCCGAGAAATCCTTCCATTGATTGGGATAGGCAATTTTAGGAAGTAAGGATTCAAGTTTCATTCTTGCCTCTATTTTGGTTGCTTCGCCCATCCAATTTATTTCAGAAATGCTTGTTGCTAACGCAGACCGAAGATTTATAACCAGCTCATCCATTTGCTGTTTGGCAGCTTCTGGAAAGTGCCTTGCAATGTATACCTCACCGATCGCATCACCAAGACCTGCTCGGCTGCCAACTCTGGCAACACCGCGCTCCCAGCGCTGCCTTTGTTCTGGGACGCCGTTGAGGGAGGTGGAATAAAAGCTGAACGACTCTTTATCAATTTCTTCTGAAAGCACTCCTGCGCTGTCAACAATTAAGCGATAGGTCATGAAACTGACCCAATTATCCACCGGCAATTCGCTTACTAAAGCGATAACGGGTGCCATGGCGCTTGGGAAGGAAACGTTTAAGTCGTCTAGATCAGTGATTCCAGCAGCCGTAAAAAAAGCGTTCCAATCAAAACCGGTATATGCAGCGACAAATTCTTCATAACTCATTGGGTTGTAAGTCAGGTCACGATTTCGGCGCTGGGCCCTGGGCCAAGTGTGCTCTGCTATTTGAGTTTCCAGTTGCAGTATCGCTTGTGCCTTACTTTGCCCGTCTTCAATGTCTGCCAATTCCAGCACTCTAGCAATATGCGCCACATATTCGGTTCTTATTTCGATATATTTTTCTGTATCTTCAAGGTAGTAGTCTCTATCAGGCAGCCCAAAACCGCCAACACTAAGCCCAAGTTGATATCGATCAGGGTTACTGCGGTTTGCGCCTATGCTGAAATTGAAAGGTGTTGCAGTGTTATCAATTTGAGCCCTGCCAAAGGCGGCTGTAAGCGCTTCTAGCGTGTCAATTTCTGCAAGTTTATTAAGTCCCGGCTGCAATGGCTCAATACCCAACCGGTTGAGCGTGTCGGTGTCCATGTAACTTAAATAATAGTCACTTATTTTCCTTTCTAAAGAGCCGGCGGCCGGCTCTATGGCAGCTAACTCGTCAATAATGGCTTTAACTCTTTCGTCGGACCGATCAACCACCACGTTAACAGCCCCATAGCTGCTACGATCTGCAGGTAGCTCAAAAGTGTCTAGCCACAATCCATTCGTATGCCGGAAGAAATCATCACCCGGGCGAACACTTATATCCCGTGAGCTAAGGTCGATGCCAAAATTACCAAGAATTGGTTTGGCTGCAACTTCGGCTTCAGGTACTACTGCTGCAGGACCTGCAGTCTCATCCATACTTGGGTTTGGGGCTTGGGTGTTATCTGAGCCGCATGCAGCGAGAGTGAGAGAAGCTAAAAGCCAGGAAAACTTAAAAGGAGTCGACATAAATATCTCCGAAATATAGATCAGTGTCAGGTGTTTTTTTAGAGCGCAGCAAGGTGGAATTAATGCATCCACCTAAAATATAAGTATACCTTCACCGGACGAATTGGCGAAGTTCGAGTTATCCAGACACTTCCACTACCCTTACCAGGCCCCATAATAGCTAAGATCAATAAAATTCGAATTTCGGATTCCACTTTGATAGCAGAGCTGTGTAGACTGGTTTTTTGATGTTGTATTACTCAACCGTAACATCCAAGTACGAGTATGGCGCTCAGCTTGTATGCCTTTACGTAAAGGTGTGAATACACCGCTATGAGCAAAGACGTAGGTAAATATCATGAGCCATCGCAGGAGAACTAAGTCTGCCCAAACTCAGTATTGTGATACCGCGATTGACCATCACAGCAACAAGTGCTCTGGTAATCCGGCCCCTAATATTAGCGCTAGATAATGCAATTCCAAACGGTGTTGCCGTCGATCTTATCAACGCCTATGTATTTACCAATGTCACTATTTATCAGCCTAATGGAGAATTTGTTCAGGACGGTGTTTTGCAGGTTAGAATAGGGAGGTAGTCGAAATGAACACCTCCTCTTCAGCCCCAGACAGTTATTTTGAAACCAACTTGGGCGGAGACTACCTCTACCAGAGTTTTGTAGACGCCAATTCAGGTTATGGAATATCGGAGCTCGAAAGACACCCCAAAAGCTGTGCTAAAGCTATCTTCCCAAGTGCAAAGGCCTGGAATGTGAACGAAGGGATAAAGGTAGATTTTCGAGGTAACAGGAATAATTGAAAACAGATATGTCTGGGAATTACAAAGAGAATAATTTCGCGACGGCAGGCAAGCTACTTGCCGTGTTGACTATTTTGTTCGGCGTGCTTTTTTTTGCTAGTAGTAGCAATGAGCTGCTTAAACAAGCTGTGTTGACAGCGGATTTCTCTGTTTTGCAGCAGGAAGCAGATTGCCGCGCTGATGAGCTTGAAGAGGAAGGCCTGAGCCTTCGTGAGTGCGAACTGATGCTAGTGCAAGTTGAAATTTTCCTAGCATCTAGCCCAAACTGGTTTCGGTCGGTCCAGCAAACCTTCAGTGTGATCGGCATCGCAGCATCCTTAGCATCAATAGGTTTGGCTCTTAGCTTAGACTCAAGACGCAGCTTTCCAATCAGAGCACTGGTTTGGGTGTTGAGCGGGCTAGTAGTGTTGGATAGTGGGATGTTTGTAGTGGCATTACAAACTGGCCCTTTGCTCAGAGCTCAGTACTTGTGGCCACTTATTCTATGGTTTTTTATTCATCTGTGTTTAGTATTAGGTGGGCACTTTATTTCTGAAAATACTAAAGACAAACTAATCAACTAGGCTGGCAAATTTTGACAGAGAACAGCACATCAGATTTTTCAAGGGAACCCTTAGCCTTATCCAATGCTATTCGGTTTTGTCATTGGCTTACTGCATTAGCTGTATTTTACTTACTTATTTCAAGTTGGTGGATGCTTTCGTTGCCCCTACCTTCTGAGAATTCCACCTTTCGCGTACTGCCTTTTCAACTTCACAAAAATGTGGGACTTACCTTATTTCTATTGCTTCTCGCTATGACGAGCAGTTTTATTCTGCGCTGGATAAAAGCCAATGCTCGGATAGAATCTAAGCCGCAGATAACAGCAAAAATTGGCCACGGCTTAATCTATCTCATGCTGCTGTTCTGTTGTTTGAGCGGATATCTGTCTTCGTCTTTTAGTGGCTGGGGAACGCAGTTTTGGTGGCTGTTCGATTTGCCCATATGGGCCCGAGAGAGCGATGATCTTAATGCTATATTTTCAGACCTGCACCTTTGGTCCTGTTGGTTACTGATTCTTCTAATAGCTGTTCATATCGGCGCAGCCTTGCAGCATTCATTTAGGAACGACGGGGTGGTGGATTCAATGCTTGGGTCACCTAATAAAAGTTAGTTTAGAAGTTAAAATTCAAAAGGTCGAACTATGAAGGAATATCCTACTTTCGTTACACATTTAGAATGCAGCTATACCGGCAAAAAATACCCTGCCAAACAATTGCACGGTTTGTCAGAGGCTGGAAAGCCGCTTTTAGTGCGTTACGATCTAGAGGCTTTAGGAAAAGCGATTAGCAAGGATGACTTAAAGGAAAGGTTACCTGAGTTTTGGCGCTATAGGGAATTTTTACCAGTGAGGGAATCAGAAAATGTGGTGCGCCTTGGGGAGCTGATGACCCCAATTTTACCAGCACAAAAAATACAAGCCAAGCTAGGCTGTGGTGAAATCCTAATAAAAGACGAGGGTCGTCTACCCACCGGCTCATTCAAGGCTAGAGGTATTGCGTTAGCTGTGGCAATGGCTAAAGAACTAGGTGTGACGCGTATGGCAATGCCTACAAACGGTAATGCTGGTGCTGCTTTGGCCGCTTATTGCTCTCGCGCAGATATAGAATCGTTTGTATTCTGCCCCGAAGACACGCCTAAAATAAATATTGAAGAGATTGCTTTTCAAGGTGCCAAGACTTTCCTAGCTAACGGCTATATTAATGACTGCGGCCGTATTGTTGGGGAAGGCAAAGAGAAAATGAATTGGTTCGATGCCTCGACTCTAAAAGAGCCTTATAGAATCGAGGGCAAGAAAACAATGGGGCTTGAATTGGCGGAACAGCTTAACTGGCAGGTGCCAGATGTCATTTTATATCCTACTGGCGGCGGTACCGGTTTAATCGGCATGTGGAAGGCTTTTTCCGAATTAGAAGCTATTGGCTGGATTGGCTCTAAAAGACCTAGAATGGTGGCAGTGCAAGCAACCGGCTGCGCGCCTATTGTAAAGGCTTATGATGAGGGGAATCGGCATGCGGAGCCTTGGCAAGACGCACATACAATAGCGTCAGGTATTAGAGTTCCAGTTGCTGTCGGTGATTTTTTAATCTTGGATGCGGTGCGGGAGAGTGATGGTTTTGCGGTAGCGGTGAGCGACGACGCTATCAACGAGGCCCATAAAGAGTGTGCCAAGGTAGAGGGCATTCTTCTTTGCCCAGAAGGCGCTGCGACATTGGCCGCCTTAAAACAAGAGCTTGCCTCGGGAAGAATTAGAAAGGACGAGCAAGTATTACTTTTTAATTGTGCCACTGGACTGAAGTATCCAATGGAGTCATTGCATGAGCGAATCGATTTATCTGAACCGATAGATTACGATTTTATAGCTAACTATTAACCACCTTCAAAACTTAGCGAATGGCGCGAATAAATTCTGATCGGGCGAACGCGAAATCTTCTTGCATGTCTGCCACTAAGCGACAGATTTGGTGTGGAATATATGTAGAGATAGGTATTTCTTCGCGGCAGAATATTCGCCCTTCAGATAGCTATCGATTTTTTTGCATGGTGTTGCTATTCAGCGGCTCGAAATAGGATAAGTACTGATTGGTAATAGCCTTATTTTGCTTGGGTAAAAGGGTTTGAATTAATAATTCGAACATAGGGGCCTGCAGTGAAGAATTCATGCTGTTATTTACTTTGATATTCTGCGGCGCGTCAAAAAAATTTTCTCGCTGCCGCGTACTCACTTTCTTCAAGCAAAGACTTGCCTGTGCTCAACAAATTTCTTACCGCGCCCGCTGGTAGTTGTTCAGCCAATTAGAATCCATATCTTCGATAGCTAGGTCTTGCGAAGCTAAGCATGGAAAAACGCTAAGATAAATAATGCCCAATGAGTGCATTCATTTAAAAAGGGAAACCAAGATTAAAGTCAATAATGAGGATAGCGCCAAAATTCAAATTCAAATGTAAATTCAGCAATGGAGCTACTCAGGTTCAAGTAAATCGGTTGTATATAAAAAGGGCTCCTACAAATATGCTAGATATTAGTTAAGTAGGCCAGCCAGTGGTTATACTCACTATCCACCTTCGGGTCTGCTCGCGACATTGCTGGTAAAGACCTAGTTAACAGAGGACTGTTGAATGACCGCCAAAAACATCGATTTGTATACTTGGAGTACACCGAATGGGCGTAAGGTCTCGATCATGTTGGAGGAGATTGGAATGTCCTATCAAGTCGTTCCAATCGATATAACAAAAGGGGACCAGCATAAGCCGGAGTTCTTGGCGATTAGCCCAAATAATAAAATACCTGCCATTGTAGATCATGACACAGGGATTCACTTGATGGAGTCAGGTGCGATATTGATGTACCTCGCACATAAGAGCGGTAAGCTGATTAGTCCTATGGGGGCAAAGTACTGGCAGGAAATGGAGTGGTTGATGTTGCAGATGGGAGGGGTAGGCCCGATGCTGGGACAGACTCACCATTTTCTGAAATTTAATGCGGGGAAATCAAGCTATGCTGAAGAGCGCTATAGTGCAGAAACTGCTCGCTTATACGGCGTTCTTAATGAGCGCTTGAAGTCTAGCGCTTACCTAGCGGGCAACTATTCTATAGCGGACATTGCCACATGGCCTTGGATTTCAAGATACGAATGGCAAGAGATGGAGCTGAATGACTTCCCAAGTTTAAAAGATTGGTATCTGCGAATAGCTGATAGGCCTGCGGTGCAGCGAGGCTATGCGGTGCCCAAGGATTTGGAACTTCCCCGTCCAAGCTAATGACTTAAACGGATATTAAATTACAAAAATAAAAAAGGGGCTTAAGGCCCCTTTTCCACTTATTAAGTGAGGTGTTTAGACTAGCTTATAAACTGGGGGTGCTGGAGTAAGTACTGCAACATCTGCCGACCTGCACCTATGCGGGTCAAGGTTTACTTGGGCAAACTGGCATAAACGATGTCCCGAGATAGAGTTCGCAGCTCTGGAGCTTCAGGTCTTTTTGCGCCTTGGGCTTGAATCATGCCGATAAAGAACAAGTCCTCAGTAGGGTCGACCCAGAACCAAGTCCCGGCAGCTCCGCCCCAATAATAAGTACCGGCACCTTGTGGGGTGTCTGCTTTTTTTGGATCAACAATTACTGCGAAATCCACACCAAAGCCTTGGCCAGGCTGGCCTTCGCTTGTTGGGCTGCCGCGGAGATTTAACTCGTCGCGTAAACTGTTAGTTCTCATAAGGCGAACAGACTCAGGAGAAATGATTCGAGCGCCGTCCAGCTCACCTTCGTTAACTAGCATTTGAAGGAAGCGCGCGTAATCGTGCGTTGAAGAAACTAAACCGCCGCCGCCAGACTCCAAACGGTCTGGGTTAAGATAACTAGGTCGATCTGCCCGGTGAGGACGCTGAACTAAATGCTGGCGTTCTTCATCCCAGTTGTGAACTTCAGCAAATCGAGGTTTGTCTTCAGGTTTAACAAAGAAGCGAGTGTCGGTCATGTCCAGAGGAAGAAAAATATTCTTCTCTAAGTATTCGCCATATGTCATGCCAGTAATTTTTTGAACAATGTAGCCCTGAATATCAACTGCAACAGAGTAATACCAAGTTTCGCCTGGTTCAAACATTAAGGGGATATCTGCCACCCTTTCAATCAGCATGTCCAGGTCATCGGACGCTAGTACTTGAGTGTTTCTAAAGGCTTCGTTTACCGGGTCGCTGCCGCTAAGGCCATAGCCAAATCCTGCAGAGTGGTTTAAAAGCTGGCGCATTGTAGGTGGCTTCTTTGGAGTTTCCAGCACCATTTTTCCTTCGTCATCATAGCTGGTCATCACTTTTAGATTGGCAAATTCTGGAACGTATTTGCTGACAGGATCGTCAAAATTCCAGAGGCCTTTCTCGTGGAGCATCATCAATGCAACACCGGTCACTGGTTTTGTCATTGAGTAGATTCTAAACAGTGAATCCATCTCCATGGGTGCCTGGTCATCAACGCGAGATAGGCCTGCTGTTTCAAAAGTTGCCACTTCACCATCTTTAGCTAGAATCCAAACCATACCGGCGACATCTTGGTCGGCGACAACTTTATTCATGGCCGCATCCAAGCGTTGAATACCTTCCTCAGAAAAGCCGGCTGCTTTAGCGCCAACTTCTCTAATTGGCCAAGAATCCGCTTGTGCATTAAGTGCAACTAAGCTGATGCTTGTTGCTAGAAGGATGGTTAAACCCTTTTTAAATAGGGAAAAGTTTTGCATAGGCTCTCTCCAAAATTGTTTCTAGTTTTTGTAACTCTAATAGATGGATTAACTCAAGCACGTTAACACTGTTCTTCGTGTCTGCTTGTCATTATTCGTGTCATGAATATTTTTGAATCTTAATAACAAAGATAATAGCTTGCTCTGGGCATAAGGAATACCCCAGGGTTTAGCAATAGGATTCTAAGGGATTGCTGTATGGTGAACTGAACCGGAACGCTGTTGTATCGGGTCACTTCACGGGCAGTATCATAGTCCTCAAAGGCTGTGAATCCGCCGCCGACCTCTAATCGGCCGGCACTGCAAGTTGTCGCACTGGGCCTGACAGGGCCTCAGGACGCGCTATTGGTGGTGGGCTAGGGTCGCCTTCCAGGCTGCATATCCATCGTTAGCATTGAGAGCATAGAACCGATCGTTGTGGCGAGCCATGCAAAAGATATTGCTATCCCAGGTGGCGTCTTGGCCTGCAATGAATATTTGCATATTGGTAGACTATGCCTCATTACGGCCAAAAGCTTCTCTGCTACCGCTGTCTCCCTTAACGGCAAGGTCACTGGCAAATTGTTAGATGTGGCCGTTGAGAAGTCAAAGATGGCTCCTGCTATCGCAGTATTGCTAGGTTCATTTGATGGGTCACTGCTAAATATTGTATTTTCATGAGTTCCCCTTAAAGCGTTCAATTAATGTTACTAAGCTTGAGCGCTTCGCTCGGATATTGGCTGACAGTGAATTGGACAGATTGAGCGGCGTAAAATGTGGGTTTTGTTGAAGGGCTTAGGGTGTCCTCAAGGCGTTTGGAATTTGTGAGAGTTCAGCATAATAAACCAGAGCTAGAGTTCTAGGGCGAAATGTTAGGCGCTTCATCAAGGGCGATTACAAAGGTGCGTCAAAGATCAGTGCAGGCAATCACAGATTTAATGTGCTTGCCCCACGAATTTAATGGCATGGCTTAAATATCAGGAATCAGAGTCGGTTTTAGTCGACGAGACTTGGTTTTTAGTACCACTAGCGTCTTTTTTCTCTGAGCCGGCCATCATGGCTTCTAGCTCTTCTCGACTCATCATATCCAAATCCCAGTGGCTGGTATGGCGGTCTTTCACTTCTTCACGAAACAATCGCTTTTTCTTCATCACAAACTCCAGTGGCCACCATTAAATCGGTGACGCAGCAATGTGGTTAGAGGATCGATATTTTGACGTACCAGCATAAGAGGCTTAGGGCTGTATGTCCACTGATGCTAATGTCCTGATAAATACGCTGGAATTACTCGCTATTGCTATGAGATTGCTTGCGCGAGTGAGGCAAAATCACTACCTTGGGGGGTAGAGTAAGGTTTAATTTCAAGGAGGTACCATGAAAAACACACTGACATTGCTAGCACTTGCTATAACAGCGAGTTTTGCAACATCCACATTCGCTCAAGGGACTTACATTGCACCCCGCACAGAATGGGGCGATCCAGACCTTAACGGTGTTTGGAACTTTTCATCCAACGTGCCTATGCAGCGTCCAGAACAGTTTGGTGAGCGGGAGTTCATGACCAGTGATGAAATCGCCTCTATGCAGGCGCGACTTGCCGCAGCCGATGCATCGTCGGATCAGGCGGTAGCGTCAACAGAGGGGAGTCCAGGTGGCTACAACGACTTCTGGGTTGAAAGCGCAGGTATTACCGATCAGATTCGTACTTCTCATATAATTTATCCGAAAAACGGAAGAATGCCTGGCCGAGTTGAAGATGCGATGGTTCAGTTTGGCGGTCTTGGTGACGATGTGCCTGGCACTCGTCC
>Ga0307488_10005927_pt1 | contig 10087 bp, 10 predicted proteins | sample SB02metaG_FD_202248 | JGI IMG/M metagenome (GOLD analysis project Ga0307488, IMG submission 202248) | Sea-ice brine microbial communities from Beaufort Sea near Barrow, Alaska, United States - SB 0.2 | ecosystem: Environmental > Aquatic > Marine > Coastal | place: USA: Alaska | collected...
TGTTGGCCCCCTACTTATAAGATGAAGCTTAAAGTTCAACAATTTTTGAATCAAAAAAGCTTATCCTCAAATAAAAAAATATTAATTGCCCTGTTGAATTGGTTTTTTAGAAAAACTTAACTAATTGTAAGGTTCCTTTTTAGTAATTTCAGTACTTAATAATCCATCTCAGCACTTATTCAATTCTCCAATGGAATTTATAGACTATTATAAAACCTTAGAATTAGACAAATCTGCCACTAAAGCGGATATAAAAAAAGCATATCGAAAACTTGCTCGTAAATATCACCCAGACCTCAACCCAGATGATGATAGTGCTAAAAAGCGTTTTCAGCAATTAAATGAGGCTAATGAAGTTTTGAGTGATCCCGAAAAGCGTAAGAAATATGATGAGTATGGGAAAGATTGGCAACATGCCGAGCATTTTGAACAACAAAAACAGCAAAGATCTCAGGCAAGAGGTGGGGCTGGAGGCTTTGGCGGTAGACCAGGTAGTTCCTACTCCGGCAGTTTTGATGATGATCGTTTTTCAGATTTCTTTGAGCAAATGTTTGGCGGCGGGGCAAGAACCCGAGGAACCGGTAGGTCACCACAATTTAAAGGTCAGGATTTCAATGCCGAACTTCAATTAAACCTCACAGATGTTTATACCAGCCATAAGCAAACTCTAACCGTAAATGGAAAAAATATTAGACTCACCATTCCGGCGGGAGTAGAAAATGGACAAACAATTAAAATTAAGGGGCATGGTGGACCCGGAGCACAAGGCGGCCCAAAAGGAGATCTTTTAATCACTTTTAAGATCGCAAATAATACCGATTTCAAAAGGGAGAAAGAAAACTTATACCGCAGCGTAGAGCTGGATTTTTACACCGCTTTATTAGGAGGTGAGATCACCATAGATACTTTCAAGGGGAAAGCGAAACTCACAATTAAACCCGAAACTCAAAATGGAACTCGGGTAAAATTAAAAGGGAAAGGTTTTCCTAAATACAAAAAGGAAGATGAGTATGGAGACCTGTATATCACTTACGAGATCAAGGTTCCAGAAAATCTTACCAAAAAAGAAAAGGAACTCTATACCGAATTGCAAAAATTACGCTCATGAATTTAGAAGAACTAATTGCTACCGAAGAGCTTTGTGAACGCTACAGGGTGGAACACACCTTTATAAGATCTCTATCTAAGAGTGGGCTTATTGAAGTGGTCACTATTGAAAAAAGAGAATATGTACACTGCGATAAAATGGCTGATTTTGAAAAACTGATGCGTTTGCATTACGACCTGGACATTAATCTTGAAGGTTTGGAGGCCATTAAACATTTGTTGGATCGTGTAAATGAGCTAAAAGATCAGAATATAGCGCTTAAAAACAGACTAGGGCTTTACGAATGATGTAACTGTTAAAGAAAACCCAAGTCTTTTACCCTTAGTTTAACAACATTTGACTTTATCTTTTTTAGTTTTGTGTTTTCTCCGTTAAATCGGAATTCATATTATTTCTGAATTCAGCAAAATCTTAATATTTTTTTTATGAAATACGATCTTATAGATAACTCACTTTTTAGTAAGAACCGCAAAAACTTCATGGCTAAAATGAAGTCAAAAAGTTTAGCAGTTTTCAACTCTAATGATATCTACCCAATTAGTGCAGATAGCACTTTACCATTTCAGCAAGCTCGCGATATTTTTTACTTGAGCGGTGTAGATCAGGATAAAAGCATTTTAGTGCTGTTTCCTGATGCTCCTAATAAAAAGCACAGAGAAATTCTTTTTCTTACCGAAACCAATGAGCACATTGCAGTTTGGGAAGGAGAAAAACTTACCAAAGAAAAAGCTTTTGAAACTAGTGGGGTCAAAACTGTATACTGGTTAAAAGAGTTTGAAAAGGTGTTTTTCGAGATCATGACCCAGTGTGAAACAATTTATTTCAACACCAACGAGCATTACCGTGCAGATGTGGAAACTCAAACCAGAGAAGCCAGATTTGTAGAATGGTGTAAGCAAAAATATCCTGCACATCAGGTTGCCAAGAGCAACCCTATCCTTCAGGGATTGCGATGTGTAAAAGATCAAATTGAACTGGATCTAATGCAGAAAGCTTGTAATATTACTGAAAAAGGTTTTCGAAGAACTTTAGGTTTTGTAAAGCCGGGGGTTTGGGAACACCAAATTGAAGCTGAGCTGATGCACGAGTTCTTGTACAATCGCTCTCAAGGTTTTTCTTACACTCCAATTGTCGCAAGTGGAAACAATGCAAATGTGTTGCATTATATAGAGAACAATAAGCAGTGTGAAGCTGGAGATCTTATTCTATTGGATGCTGGAGCCGAATATGCTAATTATTCCAGCGACATGACCAGAACCATTCCAGTATCGGGGAAATTCACTGCAAGACAAAAAGAAGTTTATAATGCCGTAAATAGAGTGAAAAACGACGCTCAAAAAATGTTAGTTCCGGGAACTATTTGGGCAGATTATCATGTTGAAGTTGGAAAATTAATGACCTCTGAACTATTAGGCCTTGGGTTATTAGATAAAGTCGATGTGAATAATGAAGATCCGGATTGGCCGGCTTACAAGAAATATTTCATGCATGGGACATCTCACAACATTGGTTTAGATACTCATGATTACGGAATATTAACCGAGCCAATGCAGGCAAATCAAGTATTTACTGTAGAGCCGGGAATCTATATTCCTGCGGAAGGATTTGGAATTAGATTAGAAGATGATCTTGTGATCCAGGAAAAAGGAGAACCTTTCAACTTAATGGGCAACATTCCTATTGAAGCAGATGAGATAGAAGATCTTATGAATAAATAAGAGGATTCACATATAATTTCTATTGAGCCTGTTGGAGATATCTTCAACAGGCTCAATTATTTTAAAGCTTATTCACTTTGCCTGAGATTCCTCTCCCGAATTCTCGGGATCGTAATGACAAACTCCAATATCACATCGAGCCTGTCAGAACCAGGTTTTTAACCAAGCATATTTCGACAAGCTCAATATGACAGCTTATAAAAACAGAAAAGTCATCCCGATAGCTATCGGGACCGGGAACCTGCCCCGCCGGTCAGGCGGGTCAAAGCCTTAATGAGGGATTAAAGCTGAAACAACTTCAGCTTACCGACTTTGCCATTTTAAGCTTGCGTTCATAAAAATAACTTCCGAAAAACACTAGGCTGGCAGGGATCACCCATCCCAACCCATATTCGGCTAATGGAATGTACTGCTGAATATTCGAGAACAATTCTTCAGAAACCACATATTTTAAAGTATTGGGTAAACTAAAAAGAGCCGTAGCAATTACCGTTGCGGTCATGACCAATTTTGTTCTAAAATCCGGAGGCATCACATTCAACAAAATCAGAACAATGGTTAATGGATATATTAGTAATAATACAGGCAATGCTATTTCAATTATTGCATTAACAGATAAAGCGCCAATACCAATCCCTAATAGGCATGCTATAAATACGGTGAGTGAATATACATATGGTTTATTAATAAGTTCTGCCATGAAATCTGCAGTTCCGGTTACAATTCCAACTGCTGTTGTAAAACAAGCCAATGCCACCAAAATAGCTAAACATATTTGAGCTATACCTCCTAAATTCAATAAACTAATCCCAGACAATAATTCGGTGCGTGTTACATCCTGCGGGAATTCTGAATTCACCATAGCTCCGTTAAAAATTAAGCCTCCATAAACCAAAAACAATCCCAATCCAGCTAATATTGCTGCCATTGTAATAATTTGACGTATCTCAACCGGTGATTCATATCCCTTAAGTTTAACCGAGATTATAATAACCCCTCCAACTACTAAAGAGGCAATGGCATCGAAAGTCTGATACCCTTCAAAAAAGCCAGCCAAGATTGGCAACTCGGTTACATTAGCTCCCATTGCATCATATTCAGTAAAAAAACTTGAAATTATAATGGCAAGCAATAACAGTAGAATTGAAGGAGTCAAAAATTTACCAATATTATTTATTACCGTGGAGCGTTTAATTACAAAAACAAAGACCATTAAAAAATAGATGATACTTGTTGTTATTGGAGAAATATCAAAGAAAGGCTCTATGGCTATTTCATGTGTTACAGCCGCAGTCCTAGGGCTTGGTAAGGCGACACTAATTATATATATAAACATACAGAAGATCAAACTGAAGACAGGTGAGATCTTTTCAGCAAAACTAAACATGCTTCCTTGCAATCTGGCATGAGCAAATATTCCCAACAATGGCAATCCCACTGCAGAGATCACAAAGCCTAAGGCTACCAGATACCATTGTGAACCTGCCATAAATCCCAAAAAAGGAGGAAGAATTAAATTTCCGGCTCCAAAAAATAATGCAAAAAGAGCGAAGCCAACAATTAAACCTTCTTTTGTAAATTTCATACGTTTATACTATTTGCTTCTTATAAGTCAGGTGCGATTCATCAATATTCATTCCGTTGCAAATTTAAATGTAGTTATGGCTCATATCACATAGCCAATTAAATTATTATAATATATTGTGGAAATGATACAAATGTATAAAAACACCCAACTCTTTTACAGTTCTGCAGGAACTGGAAATCCGTTAGTGCTTTTGCATGGCTTTTTGGAGAGCAGTTCTATCTGGGATCCTTTTATTGAAGAGCTTTCAGAAAAAAGGCAGGTGATCACAATAGACCTTCCCGGACATGGAAGATCTGGAAATTTGGAGGAGACACATAGCATGGAACTTATGGCGGATGCTGTATATAATATACTACAACACCTCAACATTAAGGCAGTTACACTGATCGGACATTCAATGGGCGGCTATGTAAGTTTGGTTTTCTGCAAAAAATTCCCTATACTATGCAAAGGAATTGTGCTTCTTAACTCTACTCCGGAATCGGATAGTGATGAGAGGAGAAAAATTAGAGATCGTGCCATTAAGATTGTAAGGAAGAATAAAGACTCCTATATAAATATGGCAATCTCCAATTTGTTAAGTGAGAAAAACAGGGGATTATTCCCTCAAGAGTTGGAAAAATTAAAAAAAGAAGCTTTAGCTTTTTCAGAAGAAGGAATTATAGCTGCTTTAAAAGGTATGAAAATTCGTACAGATAAAACTTCAGTTTTATCTCTTTATAATGGCCCAAAGTATATTATTGCCGGAATTAATGATCCTATACTTAAATTTTCTGATGCTGAACTAGTTGCAGATAAAACAAATTGCAACTTTCTACCCCTTTCTGGCGGGCACTTATCCTTTTTAGAAAACAAAAATGAACTAAAAATGCTTATGCATTTCATCGATTAAATAATACATTATGTCGATTATTTAACTTTTTTTTAATATATTTAGTTTTACAACCAAGAAAATTATCCTTTATGAAGCCTATTTCCCTAAAATTATTCTCATTCGTTGAGGTGTATTGTAACCTCTTCGGACATAAATTAAAAGTCTCTAAAGATGTAACCAATCACATTCATGAATACCAATGCGCTAAGTGCGGAATGGAAATGACAGATACTGCCAATGGATTATTGGCGCGATTAACCCCAAAGTTCAAAGAAACCAACAAATATCTGGCTAATTTTTACAAAAGAAGATGCAGAAGAAGACAACGAGCTTATGTAAAAGCCTCTTAATCTTCATCATTTTCCATCGCATTCCATCCTTTAGCGATCAATGGGATTTTAGTATTTCCCCTTGTTATTAAATGCATCCCTTCATTTTCTTCTGTCATGTGACCTATAATTGAAAAATTAGGATTCGCCTTTATCTTTTCAAAATCGGTTTGAGCAATTGTGAAAAGTAATTCATAATCCTCACCACCGCTTAGGGCTATTGTGGTACTATCTAATTCAAATTCCTCGCACACAGAAATCACAGCTGGATCCAGCGGGATTTTATCTTCAAACAAGTTAACTCCGGTTTTTGAATTCTTACATAAATGCATGATTTCAGAAGACAAGCCGTCACTAATATCTATCATAGAAGTTGGTTTAACCTCTAAAGATTTTAGCAATCCGGAAATATCCTTTCTAGCTTCTGGCTTTAGCTGTCTTTCAATTAAATAAGTGTAGGCATCAAGATCCGGTTGTGAATTAGGATTCACTTTAAAAACCTCATTTTCACGCTCCAAGATCTGCAAGCCCATATATGCCGCCCCAAGATCTCCAGTTACCACTAACAGATCGTTTGGTTTTGCACCGCTTCTATAAACTACATCCTCTTTATCTGCAACTCCTATTGCGGTAATACTAATTAAAAGTCCTTTTGTAGACGAGGTGGTATCGCCGCCAACAACGTCTATATCATATAATTTAGCAGCCAATTCTATTCCTGAATATAACTCTTCCAGAGCTTCTACAGGAAACCGATTAGAGCAAGCAATTCCCACAGTTATTTGAGTTGCTACGCCATTCATGGCATAAACATCAGATAGATTTGCCATCACTGCTTTATATCCTAAATGCTTTAAAGGCATATAAGCCAGATCGAAATGCACTCCTTCTACCAACATATCTGTAGTAAGGATGGTTTGCTTTCCTTCAAAATTTAAAACCGCAGCATCATCACCAATCCCTTTAATGGTAGATGGTAATTTACTGTCAAGATTTTTGGTTAAAAGGTCTATCAAACCAAATTCCCCTAACTCTGAAAGTTTTGTCTTACTTTGTTGACTATCTTCTAGCATGATCGTTTAAATTTTAGAATGTGCAAAATAACTGAATATTCTATAAAATATCATTGTTTTAATAGCATTTGTGATTTTAAGATGGAGTAATGCAGCTTTAATTAATGGGGGTTTATTCAATAGAAATTATTGATAAAGCTCATTGAAATTGCCTATATCTCTATACTTAAAACAAATATTGCTCCTATGGTAAACCGCTTGTTTTGTAGTATATTTGTATCAAATTAAGACTAATCTTTCAACTATGATCAAGGTAAGCGAAGACGCTAAAAAAAGGATAGCAATGCTTATGACCGATGAAGGTTATAATGCTACAACAGACTTTGTCCGCGTTGGTGTAAAAAGTGGAGGTTGTTCTGGATTATCTTACGAATTGAAGTTTGATAAATCCCAACAAGAATCCGATAAGCTTTTTACAGATAATAATGTACAAATTGTTGTCGACAAGAAAAGCGTGTTATATCTGGCAGGAACAATTCTTGAATATTCTGGCGGACTAAACGGCAAGGGTTTTGTATTCAATAATCCGAATGCAGAACGAACTTGTGGATGTGGTGAAAGCTTTTCACTATAGTTTAAAAATAAAAAAAGAATAAGAATAGGTAATTTTTTTAACCTATTACTTTTTTACAAAATACAAATATGGCATATACTGAAGACGATTTAAAGAAGGAGCTTGAAACCAAAGAGTATGAGTATGGCTTTTATACCGATCTAAAATCGGATACTTTCCCTGTTGGTTTAAATGAAGATATCGTTCGGGCTATTTCTAAGAAAAAAGATGAGCCGGAATGGATGACAAACTGGAGATTGGAATCATATCGGGAATGGGAAAAAATGGCAGAGCCGGAATGGGCGAATGTAAATTACCCTAAACCAGATTTTCAAGCTATCTCTTATTATTCTGCACCACAAGCTGTAGACCCAAATAAAACATTAGACGATGTAGATCCAGATCTATTAGAGATGTATAAAAAATTAGGGATCTCTGTAGATGAGCAAAAGAAGATGAATAATGTTGCAATGGATATTGTAGTAGATTCAGTTTCAGTTGCAACGACCTTCAAGAAAACATTAGGGGATAAGGGAATTATTTTTATGAGTATTTCAGATGCAATTCAAGAGCATCCAGAACTCGTTAAAAAATACCTTGGAACTGTTGTTCCACAGAAAGATAATTTTTATGCAGCATTAAATTCAGCTGTATTTAGTGATGGTTCTTTCTGTTATATTCCAAAAGGGGTAAAATGCCCAATGGAACTTTCTACCTATTTCAGAATAAATCAGGCAGGTACAGGACAATTCGAAAGAACTCTTTTAGTTGCAGATGAAGGTAGTTATGTGAGTTACCTAGAAGGATGTACTGCTCCTTCCAGAGATGAGAATCAGTTACACGCTGCGGTTGTGGAGCTTATTGCCATGGATGATGCAGAAATAAAATATTCAACAGTTCAAAACTGGTATCCTGGAAATAAAGAAGGAAAAGGTGGAGTTTTTAATTTTGTGACCAAGCGTGGAGTTTGCGAGAAAAATGCGAAGATCTCTTGGACACAAGTAGAAACAGGATCTGCAGTTACTTGGAAATATCCTTCTTGTATTCTAAAAGGAGACAATTCTATTGGTGAATTTTATTCTATTGCGGTAACAAACAATCACCAGCAAGCAGACACCGGAACTAAAATGATCCATTTAGGGAAGAATACCCGAAGCACGATCATCTCTAAAGGGGTTTCTGCAGGAAAATCTCAGAATTCGTATAGAGGATTGGTTCAGATAAACAGTAGAGCAGAAAATGCTCGAAATTTTTCACAATGTGACTCCCTTTTAATGGGGAATGACTGTGGAGCCCATACCTTCCCATATATTGAAGTGAAAAATAAAACTGCTCAAGTAGAGCATGAGGCAACTACCAGTAAAATTGGAGAAGACCAAATTTTCTATTGCAATCAACGAGGTATAGATACAGAGAAAGCAATTGCTCTTATCGTGAATGGTTTCAGTAAAGATGTATTGAACAACTTACCAATGGAATTTGCTGTAGAGGCTCAAAAATTATTGGAAATATCCCTTGAGGGATCTGTTGGATAAATCGAAAATGAAGAAATTCCTGCTTTTAATAAGCTTTATTTTACTTGCTCTAGCATGCGATAATGAGCCTGAAAAGCAACCAGAAATGGAGATTGATGAAAAAGCGGTAGATAGCATCCAAGTGTATCAGGGAAGTTTTATTTCTGTAGGTAAATCGGCAGTATTAAAAGGAGATACATTTATATACCAAGTGAAAATGGATTCGGTTGCAATTAGTCTTACAGATAGCCTTGGTGCCTTCAAAAAAGATGAAAACAGCATTATTCCAATAAAAGTTAAAGGACAAGTTAAAGATAACAGAAAAGCCACTGGCTATTCAAAATTGATTGAAATAACCGAGGTGGTGGATATAATGGCGAAATCCATTACAGAAAACGAATAAATAATTTATCCGATTTTTTCGGAAAAATATAATAGACATATGCTTAAAATAAAGAATTTACAGGCCAATATAGAGGATAAAGAAATCCTTAAAGGAATTAATCTTGAAGTTAATCCAGGAGAAGTACATGCTATCATGGGACCTAATGGTTCCGGGAAGAGTACACTATCTTCTGTTATTGCTGGTAAGGACGAGTACACTATGACAGGTGGAGAGATGTTGTTTGAAGGAGAAGATCTTTCAGAATTAGATCCTGAAGAAAGAGCTCATAAGGGTATTTTCTTGTCTTTTCAGTATCCCGTAGAGATCCCTGGGGTTTCTGTAACAAATTTCATGAAAGCATCTGTCAATGCTCATAGAAAAGCTCAAGGTTTAGAAGACATGCCCGCTAAGGACTTGTTGAAAATGATTCGTGAGAAATCTGAATTATTGGAAATAGATCGCAAATTCTTATCTCGTTCTTTAAATCAAGGATTTTCCGGTGGAGAGAAAAAGAGAAATGAGATCTTCCAGATGGCAATGTTAAATCCTAAATTATCAATTTTGGATGAAACAGATTCCGGATTGGATATCGATGCGCTTAAAGTGGTGGCAAACGGTGTGAATAAATTGAGAAGCGAGAATAATGCAGTTTTATTAATTACGCATTACCAACGTTTATTGGATTATATAGTTCCAGATTTTGTTCATGTTATGATAGATGGAAAAATCGTTAAATCTGGCACAAAAGAGTTGGCTTACGAATTGGAAGAAAGAGGTTACGACTGGGTGAAATAAGGAATTTGGTTTAACTAAATTCAGGTTTCTGGTTTCTGGTTTCAATTGTTAAAATTATTGAAGTTAATGGGGACAATAAAGAAATTTGAAGATTTAGAGATTTGGCAGGAAGCCAGGATTTTGGCTAAAGAAATCATCCTGATTTCCAAT
>Ga0307488_10005928_pt1 | contig 10086 bp, 7 predicted proteins | sample SB02metaG_FD_202248 | JGI IMG/M metagenome (GOLD analysis project Ga0307488, IMG submission 202248) | Sea-ice brine microbial communities from Beaufort Sea near Barrow, Alaska, United States - SB 0.2 | ecosystem: Environmental > Aquatic > Marine > Coastal | place: USA: Alaska | collected 2017-05-06
AATCCAATAACCAATCCAATAACCACAAGACACTAATCAACCCATATAAACTCTACTGCAGTTCTTGAGCGCTAATTATATTTTGTCTACAATAGCGCACTTTTATTTAATTCAGGTCATCAACATGAACGATACTAAATCGCTACCCGCTTTACCGGATCGCCTATCGAGTAATACCCGAAGCCCACATCATGTGGCAGACATTTTTGAACATAATATAGGTATTTTGTTGAACGGCAAAGAGCGTACCAATGTCGAGGAATATTGCATCAGTGAAGGATGGGTGAAAATTCCTTCTCCTAAAGCGTTGGACCGTCGAGGACAGCCGCTACTCATCACCTTAAAAGGAGTGGTTGAAGCTTTTTACAGTTAAGCGGTTTTGCTCTATGGGTGTTAGACGGATTGGTGTTAGAAGCGCGTACAATAAATGAGGGTAGGTCGCACGCTTTTTCCGCGACTTAATCCTGTTGTTGCACAAGCCCCGTTTAGAAGGTTTCTGCTTATACAGTCGATATATTGAAGGGCAACAGAGGAGGAATAGGTCGCTGTTGTGACTTACCTTTTTTAAAACTGAGTTTGGCTCAGACCGCTATTATGAATGCTTTAGCCATTTGCTTTATCTCTCATTGTAAGTCTTGTTTATCTGGTTTTCTGGCTGATTTTACCCAAGGTAAAACAGTGTGGTTTATACCCATTCAAAATAATGGATTTAGCGAGCGTTTAAAGCCGTTTAGGTGGGGCCTCCCAGGTGGGGGCCTCCCAGGTGGGGCCTCTCAGGCAAGGCGGCTATTTGCAGGCTTAGAGGCCTAAGTCAAAAATAGTATTATTTCGTCCAAAATCTCACTGGGTCAATTACTCTGTGGCTGGCTCTTTATGGAATATAGTTAGCAATTAATTATTATAATGTTTAAGGAAGGGTGCAATGAACAAGCAAATATCAATTGTTTTATTAAGTTTTGTTTTTATGATGGGGTGTACTGCAACCTTGCCTAAATTGGGCGTCATAAGTGATCAATTAACACCATGTCCTAGCAAACCAAACTGTGTAAGTAGTCAAGCAACAGATAAAGAGCATTATATTCAGCCTATTGATTTCACTGGCACACCTCAAGATGCACAAGTTAGACTCTTAAAAATATTAAACGCTTTGGAACGAACAAATATCATAGTCGTTCAGGAAAATTATATCCGTGTAGCGTTTAGGTCTAAACTATTTCAATTTATTGATGATGTAGAGTTTTATTTTCCAGCAACCAACACCGAACATATCATTATCAATTTCAGGTCGGCATCACGTATTGGATATTCAGATCTCGGGGCTAACCAAAAACGAATGGAACAGATTAGAGATATATTTAACGAATATTAATTGTAATAAGAAGATTATAAAAAGTGAATCCACTGGTTTGATCGTGCTGGGCCATCTGGGTTTTCTCACTGTTTAGGTGATGATGGCTTAGTCAGCCTATCAAAACAGGTATTAAAAGTTCCTTTTGTGTGGGTATTTCTAATATTTACAACACTACGTTCATCAACATCTTGATACTTAAACAGGCTAACAATAACGCAAATATTTTTTTCAGTACTTTAACTGGGAGTTTAGTCGAACACTTCACACCAACTGGCGCCATAATAAATCCAAAAATTGAAATGATAATCACACTTGGAATATGCACAAAGCCGATAATCGCCTCATTATTAGCCAACTCGGCTGTGCTTATGTGACCATTAATGGCATATCCTATCGTGCCAGATATCGCGATAGGAAAACCAATAGCGGCTGAGCTGCCAATGGCCCGTCTCATGTCTAATCCTCTACTCATTAAATAAGGCACTATCAACACTGCGCCGCCAATGGCTACTAAGGTAGAAATACTGCCTATGCCAAAACCTGCCAACTGCGGCGGTATGCGAGTTTGTGTTGCTGGGGTGTGAGGTTTGTTGATAAATAATTTGATAGACATGCTAAACATAAATAGCGAAAAAAACACGGCAAGAAATGATGTGTTGATCATTGGGATTAAAAATGAAATGGATATCGCCCCCACAATAATCAAAGGTACCATTACTTTAATATGTGGCCAGTCAATATTATGGTTTTTATAGTGGCTAAAAGCGCTGGAAAAGGTGGTGGTAATAATCGAAGCCATAGAGGTGCCAAGGGCTAGATGAACTGCATGACTAGGTACGATTTGCGCGGACAAATAGATACTGGTGAGCATAGGCACTAAAATACCGCCGCCTCCAACACCTAATAGACCCGCTGCAAAACCCGTTACTACGCCTAGTAGACTCAATTGAATAATGAATGCTATTTCCATTAAAGGGTCTCTTATTATGTGTTTAACTGTTAGCTAACAAATAGCGTTAAGGCTGGCAGTTATCATAATGTGAACCAATAACACTGTTATTGATTATCCAAATACAACTTATCGTAAAAGGTATACACCCACTCTGGTTTATAGATAATCAGTAAGGTGATAGTCATACCATTAAACATCGCTTCAGGGAATAACATTAAGGTGCTCAGCACTAAGTAGTTGTCTTTAATAATGTGCCAGCTATATATGCCATCAAGATAAAAGTAGCCACTTAATGCCAACATTTTTAGCACTATTGTTAATGCACCAGGGATAAAGGCGCAGAGAAAAATATAAATAAAAATATGCCGAGGTAATTTATGAAAGGTCAGGCTATAAATCCCATATGTAAGCGCAATGGGGGCAAGTACCCCCAGTAAAAAGTTTACCCCTAACATGTCGATACTTTCTTTGCCGAATATTGTCACGCCCAATAGCGCTAAGGTGGCGCTAAAAATAGCCCAGCGAAAGCCTAATAATAAAGATAAGGCTGACAACCATAAAAAGTGCACATTTAGCCCATCGTAGATACCAGTTCGAAACATCCACAAGATAAATACACAGGCAGCACTACCAAACACTAGATGCTGGCATTTTTTGTCTGATATTAATTGAGAAAACATCAGTTTTTTACTGACAAAAAAGCATATGACTAAGCTGAGTAATCCTGCCATTGTTTGGATGTCAGTAAAGTATGAGGTGTGTTCCATCGTTAATTACTCAATGTCTTTTTTATCCCAGCGTTATTTAAAGACAGACCAAATAGGCGCATGATCAGAGGGCTTTTCAATACCTCTTAACTCATAATCCACATCAGCTTCTTTTAACATGGCGTGTAACTTTGGAGTGGCTAAAATCAAATCTATGCGCAGCCCACGGTTATCAACAAAACCTTTTGAACGATAGTCAAACCAGCTGTATTTTTCTGACTCTTGAGGGTACATATCGCGAAAACCATCGGTAAAGCCCCAGCCAATAAGTGTATTCAACCATTCACGCTCTTCAGGTAAAAAACTGCACTTTTTAGTTTGCAGCCAGCGTTTGCGATTGGGCTCACCAATACCGATATCCAAATCGGTATGTGACACATTGACGTCGCCCATCACAATCACATTTTCTTCAGAGGTATGATATTCGTTTAAGTACCCCATTAAGTCTTGGTAATATTTACGTTTAGCAGGATATTTAGTTTCGTGAGTTTGGTTTTCACCTTGGGGGAAATAACCGTTTAACACCCGCACTGTTTCGCCATTATCCATAGGGTAACTCACCATGATCATGCGGCGCTGTGCTTCGTCATTATCACTTGGAAACCCGTATTGCACTTCAAGAGCAGGTTTTTTACACATCATCGCCACACCGTAGTGGCCTTTTTGCCCATGAAAATAAACGTGATAACCCATGGCTTCAACATCGGCAACGGGGAATTGGTCGTTATGTACTTTGATTTCCTGAAGGCCAATAATATCTGGATGATGTTTGTCAATTAACGCTTGTAACTGATGTAATCGAGCGCGTATGCCATTGATGTTAAAAGAAACGATTTTCATTGTGGGGATCCAAAGGAAATAAAAAAGCTCGGCAACCCATGTTGCCACTGCATATTATGGTATCAAGAACTTTTACATAGCTAAACCTACATTTAGCTAAATCTCTTCGGAATATGTCTTTGGCGTTTATGAGGTGGCCGTTGATAATTTTTTCTATCGATTTCGGGTAAACTTATGTCTGGGTGTTTTACAGAATGATAATTAATTTGCGTCAACAGATGGTCAATGCAATTGAGCCTGGCCGCTTTTTTATCGTCAGCATCGACTACAAACCAAGGACTTTCAGCGGTATCTGTGTGTTCAAACATATCGTCTTTGGCTTGGGAATATTCCACCCATTTACTACGAGATGCGAGGTCCATATCAGAAAATTTCCAGCGTTTTATTGGGTCAGTCAATCGTTTAGTAAAACGTTTTTCTTGCTCTTCGTCAGAAACTGAAAACCAATACTTGATCAAGGTGACACCTGATTTTATTAAGGTATCTTCAAACGCTGGGCAGGTATTCAAAAACTCTTGACACTCTTGCTCGGTACAAAACCCCATGACTTTTTCTACACCTGCACGGTTGTACCAACTTCGATCAAACAGTACGATTTCACCAGCAGCAGGAAGGTGGGCAACGTACCGTTGAAAATACCACTGGGTGGTTTCTCTTTCGGTTGGTTTAGTTAAGGCTACAATACGCACCACTCTGGGGTTCAGCTTGGCAGTGATGGTTTTGATAGCACCGCCTTTACCCGCTGCATCTCTGCCTTCAAACAACACTACAATTTTTTGCCCTGTTTGTTTCGCCCATTCTTGTAATTTGGCGAGTTCAATTTGCAGCTGAACTAAGTGTTTTTCATATTTAGATTTATTCATGGGCTCGATAAATATCTGTTAAAAAATAATGTTAAAATTGAAGACTTTGATAGAATAAAACTCTAAATCATTGGCTTCAAGAAACATACTTTATTTATGCTGTATTTGGTTCAGTCAAACAAAATGGAATGCTTAGCTGATAGTTTAATCAGTTGTTTGCAAGAAACTGCGGGGTGCGGGCCGCTAGGACAAGGAACGTCGGTATTTGATTCAGAGCAAATATTAGTGCAAAGCCCGGGCATGTCCCAGTGGTTAAAAATCCAAATCGCTGAAAAGTTGGGTATTGCGGCAAATATCGACTTTCCGTTGCCATCCAGTTTTATTTGGCAGTTGTATCAACATCATGTTCCCAACTTACCTGAAAAATCGGCCTTTACTAAACCCAATCTGACATGGAAATTAATGTCGATATTGCCCACTATGCTGGAGCAACCCGAATTTGCCGCTATTGAACAGTATTTATCAGACTCACAACCCCTTAAACTATATCAATTAGCGGGTAAAATTGCGGATGTGTATGACCAATATTTGGTTTACCGACCCGACTGGATCATACATTGGGAAGCTGGCCATAATGACCTTCCTGATACGAATGATTTAAGTATTTGTGCGTCTCATCCATGGCAGCCCATTTTATGGCGCGCTTTGGTCACCAATAGCGAGGCTTTAGGAGAGTCACCTTTTCATAGAGCCAATTTACATCACACTTTGCTTGAAGCCTTACATAATCCAGTTAATCAAAAAAGCACGGCTGAAGCTGAAAAACCTCTTATGGTTTTCGGTATTTCAGCCATGCCAATGCAGCAACTAGAAGTACTCAGTGCTTTGGCTGAAACACGGGATGTGTTGATATTTTGGTTTAATCCTAGTCAGCATTATTGGGGGGATATAGTGGATAAAAAAACTCAGGCTAAAGCCCAACTTAAAGCGATAGATAATTCAGAACTGGCCGGAGTCGAGTTTTTAGATATAGGCAATCCACTGTTGGCTTCTTGGGGCAAGTTAGGTCGAGATTACCAAGATATGTTGCTGAGCTTTGAATTGCAGCAACAAGACGACTTTGTTGATATCCACCCAGAGTGTCTGCTGCAGCATATTCAATCAGATGTGAATCAATTACAGTTTAGAGCGACAGCAGATGAACTAGACGCCAGCGAGTTATTATCCAACGGTACAGCTTATCCAAAAGTTGAAATTACGCCAACAGACAGTTCTTTACAAATCCATGCATGTCACTCCAAAGTACGTGAGCTAGAAATTCTTCACGACCAATTACTGAAACGTTTTAATGACAACCCCGATTGGCATCCTGGTGATGTGATTGTGATGATGCCCGATGTCGCCACTTACGCACCTTTTATCGAAGGGGTGTTTGGTGCGGTAGATAGTAAGTTGGCTATTCCCTATGCCATATCAGATCGCAATGTGGGTCAGGTATCGCCATTATTAAGCAGCTTTTTACAGTTGATGAAATTGCATCAAAGCCGCTTAACCTTATCTGAAGTATTGTCACTACTTGAAGTACCCGCGGTGCAGCGCAAATTTGCTATCGACCCACAAGAATTTGAACTATTACAACATTGGTTAACCGATGCGGGTGTGCGCTGGGGCTGGAACGACCATGATAAAAAGCGCTGGAACCTACCCGCAGAAAAACAAAATACTTGGGTGTTTGGTTTACAGCGATTGTTAGCCGGTTATGCGATGGCAAGCACCGAGTTGTACCAAGGTGATCAAGACTTAATTTCCGCTTATGTTGACATTGAAGGCCAGCAAGCCGTGGCTCTAGGTAAGTGTTATCAGTTTACTAGCGCACTATTAAAGGTATTGGCGTTTTGCCAAGATCAGCAAAATAATCAACAAAGCAATCAACAAAGCAATCAACAAAACAATCAACAAAACATTCAACAAAACATCCAACAAAAAGTCGAGCAAGCCCTCGAATTGTTAGCTGAGCTGTATGATGCCGATGAAACAGAACAAGCCGATATGCTAATTCTTCGAGAAACCCTCGAAAAAATGTTAGTCCACAGCCACCAATATACACAACAAATTGATCAAGATGTGTTTGTCAGTGAGCTTCAGCAAAATATTCAGGAAAATGGGGTAGGCCAACGATTTTTAGCGGGTTATGTGAATTTTTGTACATTAATGCCTATGCGTAGTATCCCCTTTAAAATGGTGTGTTTGTTAGGCATGAACGACAGCGACTACCCAAGGCAAAGTGTGCCTATGGGGTTTGACCTGATGCGTTTGGCTCCTGCTAAACGTGGCGACAGGTCACGCCGGTTAGACGACCGATACTTGTTTTTAGAAGCGGTGTTGTCGGCCAGAGAGCAACTGTATTTTAGTTATCAAGGTTTTAGCCAAAAAGACAATAGCCCTTTAGCACCCTCTATTTTGCTCAGTGAGTTAATGGAATATTGCCAACAAGGGTTTTGTTTGTCAGGGGAGTGTGGTTTAGACGTCGAGCAAACCGAAAAAAACCTGCTTGCCCATATAACAGTTAAACATAAATTACAGCCTTTTGATCAGGTTTATTTTAAGGTTAAGGGCAAAGTTAAGAGCCTGGTCGCCCAAGCTCACAACAAACCTGAGTCTTATTTAAGCTTTAACAAAAAACAACAAGCCATTGCCGAGCAGTTGCAACAACCCTCACAAGCGTTGATGTTTAATGCTGAGCCTTTGACTCAGTCCTTAGAGCAATCTACTCAACTTGAACTTGAGGCTATGATCCAGTTCTTCCAAAACCCCGCTAAAGCGTTTTTTATCCAGCGATGGCAAACCCGTTTTTATCCATTAGGGCAGCAAAGTAGTGATGAAGAACCTTTCTCATTTGATGGTTTAGATAGATATAAATTAAATGAAAGATTAGTACAGCATTCTCTTGCTACGAGCCTTAAAGGCACTTCTGAGCTGGTTATCAACGAAGAAAGTGTAGAAAGTCTAGATAGTGTAAAGAGTGTAGTAAATGAAGAAACAATAACCTTAGCAAACCAGGAAATAGAACAACCCAATACTATCATTAGCTTATTGAACGAACTCAGAGCAGAAGGCAAGTTACCCGCAGGACAAAGCGGAGAATTAGCGCTTAGACCATTAGTGAAACAAAGCACGCAACTAGCCGAACAAATTAATGATCTCAATACATCGCTCATCCCAGCGCAAAGTGTTGATATTGAGTTGTTGGTTAATAATGTGGTTCTTGTCGGGCGTGTTGACAGCCTGTATGCACAAAACTTAATACTCTGGCGCGCAGGAAAACTTAGGGCTAAAGATCGTATTGCTTTGTATTTACAATGGTTATGTTTGTGCGCTGACGCACCCAAGGTTGGACTCAATCAAGCACACTTTATCAGTACTGAAAAATTGTATTCACTACCTGTGATTGAGAAACAAACAGCCCTACAACAACTGGCTATTTGGCTTGAGCATTGGCAGCTAGGTGGTGACCAAATACTCCATTTTTACCCAGAAGCCGCTTGGCAATGGGCAACGAGTCAGGACATAAACAAAACCTTGAGCACATTTAAAGGCAATGACTTTGCCGCAGGCGAGGGCACCGAAGCCCACATTCAGAGAGTTTGCCCAGACTTAAGCCTGCGTTTTGAACCTTTCAGCCGAATAGCAGAGGCGTTACTTTTACCTCTTGTTGAATTAGGTGATGCAAAATGAGCCTGACTCCAATTCTCGATGACGCGCTTAATTCAAATGACATCGCCCCATCGGCTGCCATGCAACCTCTTGATACGTTCACTTTCCCTTTGTATGGCGCTTCGTTAATTGAAGCCAGTGCTGGCACGGGCAAAACCTACACCATCGTTAATTTGTATATTCGTTTGTTACTTGGTCATGGCTGCAAACCTTTGGGAGTCGAGCAGATATTAGTGGTGACCTTCACCAATGCCGCCACAGGAGAGTTAAAAGAGCGTATTCGCCAGCGTTTACGTAAAGCCTATTTAGACTTTTTTGCTAGGGCCAGCAAAGACACTTTTATTCAGCAACTTATTGATCAAAGTGACAACGTTGAACTCGATTGCCAGCGTTTAGCCTTAGCCAGCAAACAGATGGACGAGGCCGCGGTGTATACCATTCACGGCTTTTGTCACAAAGCCCTCACCGAGCACGCTTTTGAAAGTGGTGCTATGTATGAGCAGAGTTTTATATTAGATGAAAGTGAATGGCTGAAAATAGCTGCTGAGGATTATTGGCGTAAACATGTGGTGACTTTGCCACAACACACCTTACAGCTATTGCTAAAACATTGGGCGACACCTGATGCCATGATTAAAGGTATTGGTCGCTTGCTTAGTCAGCATGCCACGCCTCATCAAACAAAAGATATTGATTCGGCTATCAAAAGTGTGGATCAATATGCCCAGCAGGTAATCAAGCTTAAACGTTGGTGGTTATCAAATGACGTTAGTCTACAGCTTAGCAAGGCTAATCTGAATGGCCGAGCTAAATTGGGTAAGTTACCCACATTACAAGATATGCAGGCATTTTGTAAAAGTGACTTATTACAAATAGATTTTGACAAAACGGGTTGGCAGCTGTTCTCCCCTGAACAAATAGCGAAGGCGGCTAAAAAAGGCAGTGAGGACTTATCCCATTTAGATTTTAGCCAGTTTGAACAATTACAAAGTATGCTGTTACGTTGCCAACAAAACTTAATCTTAGCGTTTAGCCAACACGCGATGTCGGTAGTGTCGGCTAATCTTAAATCTCACAAAGACATGTTACATTTGTTATCGCCTGATGACCTATTAACGGGGTTGCAACGCGCTATAAGCCAACAAGCTGGCACAGATGACAATACGTTGGCTAATACCATTCGCCAAAACTACCCTGCGGCATTGATTGATGAATTTCAAGATACCGACCCAGTACAATTCGAGGTATTCCAAGGCATTTACGGCGTTTCTCAGCAAGAGCCTGATTTGGGGCCTAGTGACGAGAATAGTGACAAAAATAGTGATAAGAATAGTTTCGATAATAATTCCAATCTGAGTATCGAGATTAAGCAAGGTGCTAGTTCCAATAACAGCTCAGGTACCTTTTTCAAAGATAGCTCAGGCACCACTTCCAAGGATAGCTCAAGGCTGTCAAAAGCCTGTTGGATCATGATTGGTGATCCCAAACAGGCTATTTATGCGTTTCGTGGCGCAGACATTTTTACCTATATAAAAGCCAAAGAGTGGGTGGATAATAAGCGGCATTTTACCCTAGCCACTAATTGGCGTTCAGCGCCCAAACTCGTCAATGGCATTAACCAATTATTTGAAAACAGCCGCAAAGGTTTTCTATTTGAAC
>Ga0307488_10005929_pt1 | contig 10086 bp, 9 predicted proteins | sample SB02metaG_FD_202248 | JGI IMG/M metagenome (GOLD analysis project Ga0307488, IMG submission 202248) | Sea-ice brine microbial communities from Beaufort Sea near Barrow, Alaska, United States - SB 0.2 | ecosystem: Environmental > Aquatic > Marine > Coastal | place: USA: Alaska | collected 2017-05-06
CATAGATGTTGGCGGCAGCAAAATAGAAATTATCGTTATCGATAATAGCGGTAATGAGCTTTTTCGACAGCGTATAGTTGCCCCCTCAGGCAGCTATAAAAATACCTTAATGGCGATTAATGATTTAGTCGTCGAGGCCGAGGTGCAGCTTGGGCGCGCTCAAACTATTGGTATCGGCATGCCAGGCTCTATCTGTGCACATAGTCAGAAGGTACAAAACTCAAATTCTACGTGGATCAATGGGCAGCGTTTTAAGCCTGATATCGAGCAATTATTATGCCGTAATATAGACATAGAAAATGACGCGAACTGTTTCGTCTTGTCCGAGGCGCACGATGGCGCGGCTATTGGTTCGAATTCTGTTTTCGGTGTAATTTTAGGCACTGGATGTGGTGGTGGCTTATGGGTAAATGGAGACCTAGTCATTGGCGCTAATAGCTTGGGGGGTGAATGGGGGCATAACCCATTGCCGTTTCCTACTTTTTTTGGATCGCACTCCCACGAAGCCGAGCAATCGATCTTGTTAGATCATTTTGATGGCGTGGATAAGAATGGAGTCAAGCCAGCATCAATCTACGCCCATAAAGAAGCTATCTTTCATCAAGTCGACAGTATCGATGCTTGTGAATATCCTGGCCCGTTATGCTACTGCGGAAAGCGTGGCTGCATAGAGTCATGGATTTCTGGTAGTGGCTTTATGAACGATTATGAGCGACTTTATAAACAACAGCTGTCGGCGCCAGAGATTATTAGCTTGGCTCAAAGTGGAAAAACAGAAGCACTTGCGGCCGTTAATCGTTATTATGAGCGCGTTGCCAAAAGCTTGGCGCAAGTCATCAATATTATCGACCCTGAAGTTATTGTGCTTGGGGGTGGTATGAGTAATATTGATGAGCTTTATAGCGAGGTGCCTAAGCGCTGGCACAAATATATATTTTCGACTCAATCGGTAACTCGGTTGGTAAAAGCAAAACATGGCGATTCATCCGGTGTTCGAGGCGCGGCCTCTCTTTTTCGTCGAATGTCTAAGTAAATCATCATTTAATATATCTAGTAATTTGTTTGAGTAAGCAGACAGTTATTTAAAGGAAAGTTATGCATTTTTTAATAACCGGTGGTACGGGGTTTATTGGTCGCCCTTTAGTTGAAAAACTATTAGCGCGAGGTGATCAGATTACCTTATTAACACGTGATTTTGATAAGGCCAAAAAAATGTTTAGCGGGCCGATAAATTTAATTGGTTCGGTTAAAGATTCTGGGCTTGAAGTTGATGGCGTTATTAATTTAGCGGGAGCGCCTATTATCGATAAGCGCTGGACCCACAAGCGTAAGCAAGTTCTCAAACAAAGTCGTGTTGGCATCACCAGCGATATCATTGAATGGTTAAAAAAGTGCGAGAATAAGCCCGAGTGCCTAATTAGTGGTTCGGCAATTGGTTATTATGGTAATTATCCGGAGGCGACTCGATTAGATGAAAAGGCAAGCCCCCGTCAAGGTTTTGCCAGTGAGTTATGCCGCGAGTGGGAAAGCGCGGCACAGCCAGCCGAAGCCTTAGGTGTAAGAGTCTGCCGGGTAAGAACTGGCGTTGTATTAGCTAAGCACGGCGGCGCTCTCAAGCGTATGCTACTACCTTTTAGCTTGGGCTTAGGTGGACGTATTGCCTCGGGTAATCAGTGGTTCTCGTGGATTCATCTCGATGATATGTTGGCCTTGTTATTATTTTTAATCGATAATAAAGACATTAGCGGAGCTGTTAATGCAACTGCACCTTATCCCGTTAGTAATTTTCATTTTTCTCGTGTGCTAGCGAGGATGCTAAAGCGCCCTATGTTAATGCCAATGCCTGCGCTTGTTGCAATGCTGTTATTTGGTGAGGCCTCAGAGTTATTGTTGGAAGGTCAACAGGTAGTGCCTAAAAAATTATTAGATAATGGTTTTGAATTTACCTACCCGCAATTAAATACAGCACTAGAGGAGATCCTCTACACTAAACCTTCTTAACGACCTTAGATTTTAATACCATCATTCCAAAACCATCGATTTTACAATTAATGTCGTGGCCATCGGCGCCATCGGTTAGACGAATTTTTTTCACCTTTGTACCGACTTTAATCACGGCAGACGAGCCCTTTATTTTTAAATCTTTGATAACTGCAACAGTATCGCCATCGTTGAGGATAACGCCATTAGAGTCTGTAATAATGCGCTCATCATTTGTGGCAGCAGCGCTTTGATCCCACTCGTGGGCACACTCTGGACATACATACATATTTGCATCGACATAGGTGTATTCGGATTTACATGATGGACATACTGGCAACGTTGGTAATTGGCTCATATTAATAGTTGACTCATAGCAATAGTTGAAGTGTTATTTTTATTCGTAATCTAGTGACGCCATTCTAAACCTTTAGTGCCGTTGGGCAATAGCGCTAAAGGTCAATGTTTGCTCAGACTTCATTAGACAATGCTCATTAATAGTTTGCCGAGTTTTTAATTTATGAAAAAGCTTATCGCTACATATTTTGAGTAGGTACTTTTGAGAAGGGTCATTTTTACAAAAATAAACGTTAACTATTTATCTGAATATTCATTTAAACATTACTTTGTTAACAGCTGCAGGCCTGGTTAATGGGAATAAATATTTTTTTATACATAAGTGTTGTGTGTATTTGGGGAACAACATGGATAGCTCTGCTCGGGCAAACGGGTGAAGTGCCTATAGTACTATCGGTTTTTTATCGCTTTGCGCTGGCCAGTATTTTATTTTTACCCACATTGTATTTGTTAGGTAAGTTACAAAGAGTCCAGTCGAGAGATCATTTTTTCTTTTTGTTGCAGGGCTTATGCTTATTTTCTATTAATTATTTATTCTTTTATAACGCAAGCCTTTATCTTGTGAGTGGTCTCATCTCGGTAATATTTGCTGCGGCCACTATCTTTAATGCATTTAACCAATGGTTAATCTGGAAGAAGCGACCGCCAGTCACTATTTATATATCAAGTATTTTAGGTGTTATTGGTCTTCTAATGTTATTTTGGGAACAATTTCTGGGTCAGTATAATAGTGAGTTCTTAATAGGCATCGCCTACGCACTTCTAGGTACTTATTGTTTCTCGTTGGGTAATATGATTTCGGTTAGGCACAGTGCCTGTGGTATCCAGCCTTGGACGAGCATAGCTTACAGCATGATTTACGGTGCTATAATTTTATTAATGATAATGATGTTTACTGGTGTTGAGTGGGTATGGGATTCGCGTTCAGTCTATTGGGGGACTTTATTATATTTAGCGATCCCAGGTTCAATCTTAGGTTTTACTGCCTATCTAAGTTTGGTTGGCCGTATTGGTGCAGATCAAGCGGTGTATTCAACCGTATTGTTTCCTGTTGTAGCATTAACAATTTCGACATTTGTCGAGGACTATAGCTGGAGTATAACTGCTGTTGTGGGTTTGTTTTTGATTTTATTGGGCGTTTTATTGGCTCTAAAAGGCAATTATTTAAGGCGGTATTTCTTAAAAATATCCGCGAGTTAATAATAATAGTCCCGTCGCAATAATCATGCTGCCAGCAACGCGCTGAGTTATTCGGCTATTTGATAAAGGTCGTATCTTATTTTTCGCCTTAACTACAGTTAACACATAAAAAAACATGATGCCGCCAATAGTGGTGCAAATAATCAGACCCATGACGCTAATGTCTATCAGCGAGAGACTTGTTATGTCGACAATAGCAGGCAAAAAACTGAGATAAAATAAAATGGCTTTAGGGTTGCTGAGCGTAATCAGTAAGCCGGTTAACCATAGACTAGAGAACGATTGTGGCTTGTGTGGTGAAGTTTTAGAGGGATCTACTATTATATGTGGGCTTTTCCAAGTTGCTATGCCCAGCCAGATTAAATAAGCAGCGCCAAGGCGTTGTATAAAAATAAAAGCAGAGTCAAGCACATTTGCGATAGCTTGAAGGCCATAAACAACAATTAATAAAAAGATAAGATCGGCACAAACCATGCCGATGATAGTCCATAGGCCTGCAGAGAAGCCGCCGCTTATAGTGCGAGAGACAACTAACAAAACGCCAGGGCCGGGTATTATACCGAGGATAAAAATGGTGGATGCAAGTAACAGCGATGCTTCTAAGGTCATTTTTTAACAGCTAATATTTTGCACAACCAATTGCGTCTTATCGCGAGCCCAACTACTGAGCTAGAAATAATAAATTGATAGCCAAGTAGTTGAGTGTATTTAGCAATACTATTTGATAAAGCGTTTTTATTGCTCGAGCTTTTGTCTAACGGAAGCAAGCTTTACGCATAGCGTGAACACTTGCATGGCCTGATCAACTTGCTCCATGGTGGGCACTGATGGCGCAATACGAATATTGCGATCTTCAGGATCATCTCCGTAAGGGAAAGTCGCACCCGCCGGTGTCAATTTTACTCCGGCTTCGGCTGCGAGTTTAACAATGATTGCTGCAAGGTTTGGTTTAGCATCAAAAGAAATAAAATAACCACCATCGACTGCTTCCCAGTCACCTAAATCGTTATCGCTAAAACTTTCTTGAAGGTGTTTTAGAACACAATTAAAGCGAGGCTTTAAAAGTTTTGCGTGACGCGACATATGCTCAATGAGGCTGTCGAAATTAGGCAGTAATCTATGGTGCCTTAACTGATTGACTTTATCCGGGCCAATCGAGAACGAACTCAATACTTTGCGAATACCATTCAAATTATCGACTGATGCGGCGATAAACGCCACACCTGATCCCGCGTGAGTTATTTTAGACGTCGAGGAAAACTGAATAACATTGTCAGTCGTGCCAAATTCACGGCCGTAGTCCATTATGTTAGCTAATGGCTTGTAGCCGTCCATGTCGTGCACAGCATAAGCATTGTCCCAAAAAACACAAAAACTTTTGTTGGCTATTTGGCCAAGTTTTGCGATTCGCTTGACGGTCTCATCACTGTAAATAACCCCTGTTGGGTTGGAGTATTTGGGTACGCACCACATGCCGACAATGCTACTGTCTTTTTTGATTAGAGCTTCAACTGCATTCATATCGGGGCCAGTTGATGTCATCGGCACAGTCAGCATATTGATACCGAGCTGCTCACAAATTGTAAAGTGACGATCATAGCCAGGAACAGGGCAAATAAACGTTGGTGCTGAATCTTTACTTACGGTGTTTTTCCATGCGCTGTCGCTACCTCGTAAGCCAAAATCTTTGGCAATGAACATGGCATAAAACATGAGCGTAAGGCTACTGCTACCTTGAGCAGATACTTCCTCTAAAGGTAGGCCAAGAAGCTCGGCACCTAGTTGACGCGATTCGATAATACCGTCAATGCCTCCGTAGTTTCTTGTGTCAACACCACTTTCGGTTATGTAATTACCCTCGAGCACGCCATCTAAGTTATCCGCTAGGTCTAATTGACCATCTGAGGGTTTGCCTCGGGTCAGGTCAAGGCTAATGGCCTGTTGCTTGATTGAATTATATTCAACGGTAAGACCTGCTTCCCACTGAATTAGTTGGTCACGCGATGCGTTTTGTAAGTCCAAAATGATACCCACTTAAAGTTAGTACAAATAAAGGAATGATAGATTTAATTATAACTGAAAAAATAGTTAGCCAAAGCATGTTATTATCAATTAATTATTATAAAGCTTGAATAGGCAAGTGTTAATCAGTTTTGGGATACTATTTTAAATTTTTCTACTCATTCTATCGTCATAATTAGATGGTAGTTTATCGATCGCGGTGTTGAAAAGACCTTATTAAAAATTACGCAAAACTCACATACACACTCATAAAGAGATTACAGGCATGCAAAGACGCACTAAGATAGTTGCTACTTTAGGACCGGCTACGGACAAAGACGGCATTTTAGAATCGCTAATTGAAGCGGGCGTTAACGTCGTTAGAATGAATTTTTCTCATGGTTCTGCAGAGGATCATAAGCTGCGCGCGTGCAAAGTGCGTGAGTATGCAGAAAAATATAATCGCCATGTTGCGGTATTAGGTGATCTACAAGGTCCTAAAATTCGGATTTCGCGCTTTAAAAATGGCCCTATCACATTGGAGGTTGGCGATAAGTTTATACTTGATGCGAATCTCGATAGCGATCAAGGTAGCTCGCACACAGTAGGCATTGACTACAAAGAGCTGCCGAACGATTGCCATGTAGATGATTTACTTTTACTCGATGATGGTCGCGTTATCTTAAAGGTGGAATCAATTGAGCATGCAAAAATACATTGTGTCACTACAGTCGCGGGTGTGCTTTCTAATAATAAGGGCATTAATCGCCAAGGTGGTGGCTTGTCTGCACCGGCACTCACAGAAAAAGATTTTGAAGATATTAAATTAGCTGTCGAGATAGATGTAGATTATTTGGCGGTGTCATTTCCGCGCTCAGCTGATGACATCAATCGCGCTCGATTACTGATGCTTGAGGCGGGTGGTCATGCAGGTATGGTGGCAAAAATTGAGCGCGCCGAAACTGTTGCCAATAATGACATTCTTGACGAAATTATTTTGGCTTCTGATGCAGTGATGGTTGCCCGAGGTGACTTAGGTGTTGAAATCGGCGATGCCGAATTAGTCGCTGTGCAAAAAAACATTATTGCGCGGGCGCGGGCCCTGAATCGCTGTGTGATCACGGCAACACAAATGATGGAGTCGATGATAAATAGCTCATTGCCTACCCGTGCAGAAGTTTTTGATGTTGCCAATGCAGTATTAGACGGAACCGATGCCGTGATGCTTTCTGGTGAAACCGCAGCGGGTAACTTTCCTCTCGAGACGGTCAAGGCAATGATACGCGCTATTGGCGGCGCCGAGTCTTACCCTTTAAGGCGCGTTACTGACAATCGAATTAGTCAAACTTATAACGCCATCGACGAAACTATTGGTTTGGCCGCTATGTATACGGCTAATCATCTTGAAGGTGCGACTGCAATTATTGCTTTTACCGAAACCGGCACGACACCTTTGTTAATGTCACGTTTTAATTCTTCACTACCTATCTACGCATTTTCTCGTCATAGCCGAACCCAGGCCAAAACTGCACTCTATTTAGGTGTTGAGCCAATTGCTTTTTATGGTTTTGATGAAAACCCAGCAGTCACCTTTCAGTCTGCAATCAGTGAGCTTATGAGTCGAGGTTTTGTTAAAACCGGTGATCTGGTTATTGTCACAAAAGGCGATTTCGATACGATTCAAGGCGGCACTAATGGGATGAAAATACTGCGAGTGGGCGAGCTAAAAACTAATTAAGTATTGATAGTCGAGACACGTCGCGATGGTTAGATTCAGACATTAGCTCTTAGCCGTGATTGCAAATGTCTGAATAAAATAAATGTTATGGAGTCCGTCAAAGACTGATGAGGGCTAGCTAAGTAATTTCTTTAGGGTCATTTTTTTGAAACTCCGTGTCTATCTCGAGCTTAATGGCATCGTCTACAATTAAGGTATAATTCTCGATGCCATATTCAGAGAGTTCGAAGCTTCCGGCCGCAAAAAAACCAATGTTAAGGTGCCCACTCAATAAATTATCGGCGCCATCATTAAATTAACCAGCATGGCTACGGGTTTCTCCTTTTAACGTTAAATTACCAATAAATTTTATATTTGAAGCGTCGATTAAAGTTGCCGACAAGCTAGTGAGAAGGGCCTCGGGATATCCATCACTATTTAGCCAAGTTGATCCCGCCAGCCGATACTCTAGTTTTTCATCATTTATATCTAAGCTGCGAGTATCAGCGGTTGCCTCTAATTGACTCGCTTTAATATTGTTAGAATCAAAGCTTAAGCTGGCATCAAAGTTATTGAAGCGGCCAACATAGGTTGATGAGCCCAAGTAATCTTCTTTGAATAATACTCGGGTATGGCTTTTGTCGACAGCATAATTCCCGGGCGTAACTTATATAACTCAGTTGTTGCATTAGCTGCGATCAACGCTTACGACCTATCGGCGATAGAATTTCAAGTACCAGAATAGTTTTAATAATTTGTTGTTGTTGCTAGTGAATATTATGAAGGTATAGCTTATCTATTAAATGTGCTTGAATAAAATTTACGATGAAGAAAACTCACTTGATTCGACTTAATACGATCTCACCGTATGCTGACTATGGTCTCAACTAAGGCTAGCGCGCAGGGCAACTAATCGGTTGTAGATAAAAATAGTTGATCTTGTTCAGTTATTGTTAATGTTGATTATATTATTATTCAACAACTCTTTTACGTATCTTGCTAGTCATCTGTCGTCTCTAGTTATAAGACGTAAAGCAATCAATGTGTTTTGTGATAACAATGATTTTTTTATCAAAGTAAATAGCCCATAATGGTCTCTTAATAAAATGTTATATTAATTAGGGTTTATAATAAGAGCTATCATTCAGTGAATAGTTTGTTTTTTAAAAGGTGAAAATATGAATTTAACAAAAACGATTTTATTACCTATTTGTGCGGTGCTGGTACTTGCCGGTTGTGAGACTCAAAATGCCTATACGGGTGAAAGTAAGATCAGCCGCAAAGCTCTTTTTGGCGGCATAGGTGCAGTAGTTTGTGGTGCGCTGGGTTCACGTAAAGATAGTCAGCGGGCGCGTCAAGCGGCAGCCGGTTGTGGACTTGTTGGTCTCGGCGTCGGAGCTTATATGGACCAGCAAGAGGCAAAGTTGCGCCAAGAGTTAGTTAGTAGCGGTGTTCAAGTGGTGCGCGAGGGAGAAAATATCCGTTTAGTGATGCCAAACAATATTACCTTTGCGGTTAATAAGTCGACCTTAAATACGTCTATTTACGTCACTTTAAACTCGGTGGTTAAAGTACTCAATGAGTTTGATGAAACAATTCTTCAAGTAGCCGGCCACACTGATTCTTCAGGTGCAGCTGCTTATAATCAGTCACTATCGGTCAGTCGTGCCACTAGTGTCGCCGACTATTTGAGCAGCCGTAATATTCGCACCAGTCGACTATTTGTAGTGGGTTATGGTGAGAGTCGACCGATCACCAGCAATACCTCGTCAGCCGGACGTGCAGAAAATCGTCGCGTTGAGTTGTTGATCGAGCCGAGGGTGTAATTTCTATTTGAACTGAACGTGAGACCAATAAATGGGCGGGCATATATTAGGTATCGTTAATATATAACTGCTCATTTTCGATATAAAAGTCAGCCATTTTTAATGATTGATTTTGACAGGGCCCAACAACACATAGGCCAGATTCTATGTCGAACAATGCGCCATGAGTCGAGCATAATATTAACGACTTGTCGTGATTGAGAAACTGATCTTGTTGCCACTGCAAGGGCGATCCTAGATGTGGGCAACTATTGTAATAAACAGTGATTGCCCCTTCACTTTTCACAGCAAAGAAGCAATTATTATCAAGCCTAAATTCTTTAGATCCCTGTTCTGGAATTTCATTAATGTGACAAATGTTGTTATATATTGATGACATTATTGATTAGCTATTATTTTGTTGTAGTGCTCGAATACGATCTTCTAGAGGGGGATGGCTAGAAAATAGCTTGCCTAAATTTTTCTTGCTAAAGCCACTGCTAATACCAAAAGCGGCCATAGTATCAGGCATTGAGCTTGGTATTTGTGCTTTTTGTTCGGAGCTTAGGCGCTTAAGTGCGTTAATCATAGAGCTACGATTGGCAAGCGTTGCTCCTGCAACATCTGCACGGTATTCGCGATAACGAGAAAACTTCATCACGATAATACTCGCTAAAACTCCCAAAACCATCTCGGCTACAAAGGTAGCAACATAAAAACCTATGCCGTGACCGCGTTCATTCTTAAAGATAACTTTATCGACGGTGTAGCCAATAATTCGGGCAAAAAACATCACAAAGGTATTAACGACACCTTGAATCAAGCTTAAGGTAATCATATCGCCATTGGCCACGTGACCTATCTCGTGAGCGAGCACCGCTCTCACTTCATCGCGCTTAAAGCGTTTAAGTAAGCCTTCACTAACTGCCACCAGCGCATTGTTTCTGTTCCAGCCGGTTGCAAAAGCATTTGATTCTGGGGCGGGGAAGATACCAACTTCGGGCATACCAATGCCTGCTTTTTCAG
>Ga0307488_10005932_pt1 | contig 10085 bp, 8 predicted proteins | sample SB02metaG_FD_202248 | JGI IMG/M metagenome (GOLD analysis project Ga0307488, IMG submission 202248) | Sea-ice brine microbial communities from Beaufort Sea near Barrow, Alaska, United States - SB 0.2 | ecosystem: Environmental > Aquatic > Marine > Coastal | place: USA: Alaska | collected 2017-05-06
TCAATGTTTTAGAAGCTGCGAACGCACAGCAGGCTCACGCCAGCATAATCGACAATCAGCCTGACTTAGTGTTGCTCGACTGGATGATGCCGGGGACCACTGGTTTAGAGCTATTGCGCCGTTTAAAGCGCGATGAACTAACGGCAAAAATACCCATCATTATGCTTACCGCCAAGGCCGAAGAAGATAGCAAAATTGCCGGTCTGGACGCCGGGGCAGATGACTACGTCCCCAAGCCATTTTCACCGCGAGAGCTGATTTCCCGTGTTAATGCGGTATTGCGACGCATCGGTCGTGAAGAGCTGAAGGAGCCAATATCCATCGGCGAGCTCATTTTTGATCCCCTCGGCCACCGTGTCAGTATCGCTGGAGAGGCGATTAATTTAGCCCCTACCGAGTATCGTTTGTTGCAATTCTTTCTCACTCACCAAGAGCGCGTCTATTCCCGCGGGCAGATCCTCGACTATGTTTGGGGCGGCAATGTCTATCTCGATGAGCGCACTGTCGACGTGCATATTCGCCGTTTGCGCAAGGCGATTTCAGTTGCAGGCCATGAAAACTATGTGCAGACTGTGCGCGGCGCTGGCTACCGATTCTCAGCCCAACTGAACGACGCTTAAACAAGCAATTTAGAGAGCCATTGTAAAAGGGTACATATTCATTGCGACCGGGAATGAACAGAGAAATATGGCGCGTAGTGCTAATCAGCCTATTTTCGGTGATCTTCGGTTTTGGTCTCGGTGCTCCCTTTGAAACTCTTATCGCTGGATTAGTCCTCTATAGTTTCTGGACCTTTCGTATTATCTCTCAGCTGTTTAGCTGGATCGACAGAGGTATGCGTGGCTTTCCGCCTGACGCCGATGGTGTCTGGGGCGAGATCAGTGACACTCTCAATCGTCAACGCCGCCGTCACCGTCGCACTCAAGATCGAATGCGCCGCACTATCAATCGCATCACCCGTTTAACCGGAGCCTTGGAAGAAGGCATCCTGGTCCTGCGCAGCGATCTAACCATCGACTGGTGGAATAGCTCCGCAACAGGCTTGTTGGCCCTGCGCTCCAGTGATCGCGGCACTGCCGTCACTAACCTGATCCGCGGCCCTGAATTCGTCAGCTATATTAGCCAAAAAGAATTCGATGGCTCTCTAAAGCTCTCTTCGATTAATCCGTCAGATCCGGTGCTGCAGGTATCCGCCTCGTTTTTTGGCGCCGACGAAATTGTCTTGGTGATCACCGACATTACCCGGGTCACCAACTTAGAGCAGCTGCGCAAAGAATTTGTCGGCAATGTCTCCCACGAGTTGCGTACGCCGTTGACGGTAATGCGCGGCTATTTGGAAACCCTGCAAGATATGCCCGGCAACAGCCAGATGGTCGATAAAGCCTTTACCCAGATGTCTGACCAAGTGGTGAGAATGGAAGCCTTGGCTAATGACTTGATTCTTATTTCCCGCCTCGAGTCCGACGATCAGGCGCCAAAAGTTGAAACGATTAATCTTCACCAGTTGCTGGAAAGCATTGTCGCTGAGGCCGAACTGCTTAGTGAAGGTAAACACTTACTGTCGTTAAACTGTGAGGAAGAATGCAGTATTGATGCGGATACCACTGATCTTCGGAGTGTGCTGGGTAACATTGTTGTTAACGCCGTGCGCCACAACCCGCAGGGTGCTGATATAGCAATAAAAGTCACCCGCTATAAGAGCTTTATCAATGTCTCGGTCAAAGACAGTGGCAAAGGTATAGATCCAATGGAAATTCCACGCCTCACTGAACGCTTCTATCGCGGCGACAGCAGCCGCAACTCAGATACCGGCGGCACAGGTTTAGGTCTGGCCATCGTCAAGCATGCCCTGACACGCTGTGGTGGCAGGCTGACGATTAATAGCCGCCTCGGGCAGGGCGCAGAATTTGTCTGTCGCTTTCCTCTTCGCCACTCAGAAAGCTAGACAGCCCCCTCCAATGAAATAACCCCAGCGCTAAAGGTCCCTAGAGTCATCCGATACTCGCCACATTCAAAATCCAACCAATCAAAAGTACCTGAGGCAGAGTAATCAAAGGTAGGAAAAGGGCGATTTTCCAAGACTTAGTGACATCTCTCAGTACCATAATTTCGGTGTAATCCGTCGCCACCCCAGCCATCAGAAAGGTAAATCCATTGCCCGGCGCTGCCGCCCGGGTCAGCAGATCTGCGGCAATCGGGGTTGAGCCTTCAGAGCAGACTTCGATGATGGTGGCCGCAAGTAATGTAAGCATCAGGCCAGCCACTGTTGGGCCAAAATAATTCTGATATAAATCCAAGGGCATCGTGGCGCGGATCAATACCGCCAGAACAATGCCGAACAGCAACCAGCGGAAAACCATTCGGGAGTCGCGAATGCCGTCTATCAATAGCCTGCCAAGCGCGCGGGGTGTGTATTCTGCGGTTTTGATTAATTCTATAATTCCGGACCAAAGTGGCTGTGGGTCTGAGATTGCAGTGTCTATTTTATGGGGATTTGGCGGTAATTTTCCCTTGGCGACTAAGCGATCAAAGAGGATTCCGGTGACCATCCCGATAAGCATAGACAGAGCAATAAACAGCAGCGTCCACTGCCAGCCGATCAAGCTGATCATAATGATAGTGAGTGACAGAGAATTCCACGGACTGGCGATCAAAAAGGCCATCAGCTGGCCGATGCTGGCACCGCGCTCATAGAGTTTGGCGCCCACCATCAGTATGCCGTGGCTACAGAGGTCCAAGGCAACGCCAGCCAGTGTAGCGCGGAGAATACCTTTGCTGGTGCCACCCTGGCCCAGGGCCGACATCACCAGCTCTCTTGGGACACGTTCCAGCAGGCCGACAAACACCACTGCGGCCACCAGGCCCAGCCACATTTTATTCACCAGTTCGAAAATCCCCTCGCTCATAATGGTCAGCCACTGAGGCATATCCACTCTGCCAGCCAGCAACCAAAACAGTAAGTAACCGATCACTACCGTGATACCCGAGCACCAGAGCAGGTAATCGGGGCGAGGCTTAGCGGTGGGTTTATCTGATGGGCAGCAATCACTCATGATTATTCTCCGACAGGGAATCAATAATGGTGCATTCCGGTGAATCATCAGCGGCGCAATGACTGAGTAGATTGCTGAGTAGTCCATGCATAGAGGTGAGGTCGGTGATTTGCTGTTCTACTTGATGCTGGCGCTGGACAACCAGTTGATGGACTTCGGCACTGCGGCGGTTGGGGTCGCGCCAGAGCTGCAGTAGTTGGCGGCATTCTTTGAGGGTAAAACCAAACTGACGGGACTGACGGAGAAATATAAGTTCGGCCACCGCGGTCTTTGGGTAGTCGCGATAACCATTTGCCAATCGCCGTGCCGCTGGCAGAACCCCTTCTTCCTCGTAGTAGCGAACCGATTTGACCGGGACCCCGCTGAGGTTGGCAAGTTCTCCAATTTTCATAGGCTGCTCCACACTGATAGTAAGTGTAGAGAACTATAGACCTTCTAAGGGGTGGAGGGTCAAGGGCGCAGCGGAATCTTCTGTTACAAGTATTTAGTCCGCGCAGCGTAGCCTTTTATTACGAGCATTTAGTCCGCGCAGCGGAACAAATAGTGCAGATAATAATCCCCTTCCCGCTGGCGATTCGCTTCAGTCCATTGCCTTTCGACCGCCCAACCCTTGGAGCAGTAATGGGCCATTTCAATATGCAGGCGCTGAATGGCAATAGTTACCGACTCCTCGAACTTTGCATTGGGTCGCAGTGAGTAGCTCTGCCGAGCGGCAAAGGATTTGCCCGGGCTGTGATTCATGGAACCCGGCGCAGCAACAGGTCGCTCAGCCATGCCGGAGACTGGATCAACTGTACCCTCACCGTAGAGCTCTGTGGTGATAGTGCTCGGCGACTTTTCCGTGATGGGTTTGGCTTTTGGCTGCTGCTCGCAGTCAATAATTCGGTCCATAAAATTCGGTGAATCGGCGTCGTCTGTATCAAAGTCACAGGCGCCAAACACATTGGCGCAGAGCAGTAGGCTGGTGATAAAGACAAGTTTGGCGGTGATCGTAGCTATGCTGATCTTGGTTCTCATCTAGACAGTCTCATTGAGTCAATTAGTTGATAGGGCATTTTAGCCTGAGTTTGTTACTTTAGTTAGCTGCAAAAAAAAGGTGAATCCCCGAAGAGATCCACCTTTTAATCTGGCTTTGAACCTTGTGAGCGGTTCCTAGAACTTATGTTCCATACCTAAACCATAGGCAGTGGCGTCTGAATCAGCTTTGCCAACAGAAGAGTCTGTGTTGTCAGTGTAAAACACATAGACCTTAGTCCCTTTGGCTAACTTGTAATCAGCACCCAGAGACAGTGAGTCTTCTTTATCGCCATCTGCATCATCTTCAATTGAACCGTACTGGGCTTTCAGTGTGGTCTTATCGTCGAGACTGTAGGCGGCACTTACAAAAAATCCAGACTCATCTTTGGTGCCCAGATTGTCTTCGTTCTGCTGGTACATAACGCCAAGCTTCAGGGCGTCCATTTTGTACTGAGCAACGATGCGCATCAGGTCTTGGCTATCGACATCTTGGTCGCCGGCAACGGCGATGTAGAGATTGTCCTTGGTATAGCTAACAGAGTAGGAGATACCGTCAGTCAGACCAGTGTCGTCATTGCCGTCGCCGTCCAAGTCAGCACCTTCACCAGGCATCATGGCAACAGTTGTTGCGAAGCCATTGATGTTGGGAGAGGTGTAGGCAACTATATTGGAAACGCGGTTCTCGCCTTCAAATGTATTTTTAATGTCACCTTCAAGGTCATTGAACAGATCAATTTTGTTCTGTGCCAGCTTGGTCGGCGAGTCGTGCTTACCGGCCCATACAGTGCCGAAGCTACCTCTAATGCCTGCCATAATATTGCGCTGGCTAAATGTCTGACCATCTTTGTCGCCGTCATCAACGGAAATCTCGAATTCCGCTTTATATACAGCGTAAAGTCCGTCAGAAAGTTCAGTCTTACCTTTAACCCCAAGGCGCGATGCATTGCTGTTGAGTTTCCATTGGTCAGTCGAGCCATTGTCAGTATTAACTACCGAGACATTAACTTTACCGTAAATAGTGCTGTCGATCGGGCCGTCCGCAAAGCCATAGGAGGCCAGGCTTAAGGTGGAGACCACTGCGGCAGAAAGAAGTACTTTTTTCATACAAAATCCCTAAAAATTAAATTACTACAAGGTTAATAAGCTAAATAAGTTGAATAGTTGGCTAGATAGCCCGCTGCATTGTGACAGCAGGGTGACAACTTTATGTCCACAATATGACATTATTGTGACAGTCAAAAAAACAGCCATAAAAATGTCATAAATCGTCCCTCAGGCACTTTTGTCATATTTCTGTCACATAAACTCAATAGTCTAGCCGGGCAAGCAAAAATTTATTACTTAGCAGCACAGCCTGTGCTCTATTGTGGAGACAAATATGAACAAGCGTACTAACCTTTTAGCTATATTACTGGCAGCAGCATCGGTGGCAGCAGCATCTTCTGCACTGGCCCGAGACAGCATTGAAGTTGTAGGTTCTTCGACTGTCTATCCTTTTTCTACCGTGGTCGCTGAGCGTTACGGCCGATCCAGCGGCAAGCCGACACCCAAGATTGAGTCCACAGGTTCTGGCGGTGGTATGAAATTGTTTTGTTCTGGTATTGGCACCAACTACCCGGATATCACTAACTCTTCACGTCGTATGAAAGCCTCTGAGTTTGAAAAGTGTCAGACTAATGGCGTAAAAGACATTGTCGAAGTTCATATAGGCTATGACGGTATTGTTATTGCCAACTCGATAATGGCTGCTCCTATGCAGCTGACCCGCAAGGATATCTTTTTGGCACTGGCTGCCAAGGTACCAGGCACTGTTGCTGGCGAGTTAATCGAAAACCCCTACAAAACCTGGAAAGACGTTAATCCAGCACTGCCTGACACGGCTATCGAAGTAATGGGTCCCCCGCCCACTTCCGGTACTCGCGATGCATTTGCTGAGTTGGGTTTGGAAGGCGGTTGTAAGGCAATCGATTGGATCGCGGCACTAAAGAAAACTGACAAGCGTGCCTTTAAAGAAGTTTGTCACACCATTCGTGAAGATGGCGCCTATATAGAAGCCGGTGAAAACGACAACCTGATCGTGCAAAAGCTCGAAGCTAATCCCGCTGCATTAGGTATCTTTGGATTTAGCTTTCTCGACCAAAATGCTGACAAGGTTCAGGGATCAACGATTGAGTCTGTTGAGCCAACTTTCGAATCTATCGCCGACAAGTCTTACCCGATTTCCCGTCCGTTGTACTTTTATGTGAAAAAAGCCCACGTCGGTGTTGTGCCCGGTATGCAAGGTTATCTGAACGAGTTCACTAGCGAAAAAGCCTGGGGCGAAGAGGGTTATCTTGCGGAAAAAGGCATGATCCCACTGCCCATCAAAGAGCGTCGAGCAATGGCTGAAAATACTCGCGGTTTGGTTCCTATGAGCGGTAAAGAAGGATTGAATTAAGCCCCATAAGTTGTCACAGTACAGCCCGGCCAATTAGGCCGGGCTGTTTTTTTATCTGACGAGATTGTGCCAGTAATATGCAAGCGACAAATATTTTAATACTGATACTCGGGTTGGGGCTTTTTGCCTTTTATTTGGGTCGCGGCCGGTCATTGGCCCTAGCCAAACCCCTGGGCGGAATTCGCCACATTCACTCCTTGCCGTCATATTACGGCGCCCATGTGGCCCTCTGGTGCGCACTGCCATCACTGGTGCTATTAGGTCTGTGGATGATCTTTGATGGGCCGCTGATTAATAGCATAGTGCTCAAGTCTCTGGCAGCAGGCGGCATGGTGACAGAGAGCAGCGGCGAAAATTTGCTGATGAACAAAGTCACCAACCTTGCGGAAGGCGTACTGCCGCGCAAAGGTGAAGACCCAGCACTGGTTATTGCTGCAGATCTGATGCTTCGGTTACAGGTGATCTCTCGCTGGTCCCTGACCGCATTGATGATGACCCTGTCGCTTATTGGATTTGGCTGGAGCTGGTCGCGGATATCCTCGACGTTTCGCGCCCGTCCCCGTGTTGAAAAGGTTATGGAGAAGTTACTCTTAGCCTGCGCCTGTGTGGCGATCTTTACCACTCTGGGTATTGTTCTCTCAGTCCTGTTTGAATCCATTCAATTCTTTAGATCAGTGCCCATAGATGACTTTGTCTTCGGCCTTGATTGGAGTCCGCAAACTGCAATCCGCGAAGATCAGGTTGGCTCCTCAGGCAGCTTTGGTGCAGTGCCACTCTTTGTGGGCACATTATTAATCTCAGCAGTAGCCATGTGTATCGCTGTACCAGTTGGCCTGATGTCGGCGATTTATCTTGCCGAATACGCGAGCAAATCTGTACGCAGCATTGCCAAGCCGGCACTGGAAGTATTGGCCGGTATCCCAACCGTGGTTTACGGCTTCTTTGCCGCCTTAACCGTGGCGCCTTTTTTGCGCGACCTGGGTGCAAGCTTTGGCCTTACGGTGTCCTCCGAAAGTGCATTGGCCGCAGGCGGTGTGATGGGAGTGATGATTATTCCCTTTATCTCTTCCCTGGCTGATGACGTGATCACCGCCGTGCCTCAGTCCATGCGCGACGGTTCACTGGCCATGGGCGCAACCAAATCTGAAACCGTGCGCAATGTGATTATTCCCGCGGCACTGCCGGGTATTGTCGGCGGCATTATGCTCGCCGTATCCCGCGCCATTGGTGAAACCATGATTGTAGTGATGGCAGCGGGTATGGCTGCCAAGTTGACGGCTAACCCTCTCGACTCAGTGACTACAGTCACAGTGCAGATCGTGACGCTGCTAACCGGCGATCAGGAGTTTGATAGCCCGAAAACATTGGCTGCCTTTGCCCTGGGCTTGATGCTGTTTGTGGTCACCCTAATGCTAAATATCTTTGCCCTACAGATTGTTAAGAAATATCGAGAGCAATATGACTAAGCCAGTAAATAAGCCCGTAAACAATTTAGAAAAAATTCGAAAGTCTCTCAGCCGACGGAATCGCTCAGAACGACTTTTTCGTTGGTATGGCCGCCTCGCCATCTTTATTGGTCTGGCCGCAGTCACCGTATTATTTACTGATATTGTCAGCAAAGGTCACGGCGCCTTCCGCATTGCCTATATGCAGCTGGAAGTGGAATACGATAAAGATCTGATTGGTGTCGACAACCTCACTGACCAGAAACAGCTGATTCTGGGCAACTGGCAGGCGATACCCAAGCAGGCACTGCGCGAGCAATTCCCGGATGTTTCCGGACGCAGTGATAAGCGCAAGCTTTACGGTTTGGTGAGTAATGGCTCGGGTTTTGATTTAAAAGATCGCCTGCTAGCCAATCCCCAATTATTGGGCACCCGTGAAACAATTTGGGTGCTGACCGATGACGATATAGACACCTATTACAAGTCTTGGCTCGATGGCGAACCCTACGCCGCGCGACTTAGTGACAAGCAGGTCAAATGGATTGGTGAACTTCACGATCAGGGCAAGATTCGTCTGCAATTTAACAGCAACCTCTTTACCCGCGGCGATTCCCGAGAGCCAGAACAGGCTGGTATTCGCGGTGCTGTGATGGGTTCTCTGTTCACTCTGCTGCTGACCCTGATACTGTCTTTCCCCATAGGTGTAGCTGCTGCAATCTACCTTGAAGAATTCGCACCGAAAAATGGTTGGACTGATTTCATCGAAGTAAACATCAACAACCTAGCCGCGGTGCCATCGATTATTTTTGGTCTGCTGGGTCTGGCAATCTTTATTAACTTTTTCAATGTCCCGAGATCGGTGCCCATAGTCGGTGGCCTGGTGCTGACATTGATGACCTTGCCGACCATTATTATTACCAGTCGTGCGGCGATTAAGTCAGTGCCACCCTCGATTCGAGAAGCGGCGCTGGGCATGGGAGCCTCAAAATATCAGATGGTTCTGCACCATGTGTTGCCTCTGGCCTTACCCGGTATGCTGACCGGCGCCATTATCGGTATGGCCCAGGCCCTGGGTGAATCGGCACCGTTGCTAATGATCGGCATGGTCGCCTTTATTGTTGATATTCCCGGTGGCTTCAGTGATCCGGCAACCGTTCTGCCTGTGCAGATCTTTCTTTGGGCTGACAGTCCAGAGCGTGCCTTTATCGAAAAAACCTCCGCCGCCATTATGGTGCTGCTGAGCTTTTTAATTGTTATGAACACATCCGCCGTGTGGTTGCGCAAGCGCCTTGAACGTCGCTGGTAGAAAGGAAAAGCTATGAACACTGTAATGGGCGCAAAGTCTGACACTAAGCAAAATCTCGAAGTAGAAGACAATCAGGTCACTGTGGGCAACTGTTTTACCGACGCACCGAAGATGACCATGCGCAACGTCAATGTCTACTACGACGACAAGCAAGCGATTCACAACGTCAGTGTCGACATCGCCAAGAACGAAGTGATTGCCATGATTGGCCCATCGGGCTGTGGCAAGTCGACTTTTTTACGCTCGCTAAATCGCATGAACGATACTGTTGAAAGCTGTCGTGTTGAAGGGGAAATTTGCATGGACGGTGAAAACCTCTATGCCCCTAAGCTGGATGTAGTTGAATTGCGTGCCAGGGTAGGGATGGTCTTTCAAAAGCCCAACCCCTTCCCCAAGTCGATCTATGACAATGTCGCCTACGGACCAAAGATTCACGGTTTGGCAGACACCAGAGTCGACCTCGACGAGATCGTTGAAAACAGCCTGCGCAAAGCCAGTCTCTGGGAAGAAGTGAAAGAGCGACTGCATCAGTCAGGCACCGGTCTATCTGGCGGCCAGCAGCAGCGACTCTGTATTGCTAGAGCCATTGCTGTTAGCCCAGAAGTGATTTTGATGGATGAGCCCTGCTCAGCATTGGACCCTATTGCCACGGCAAAAATTGAAGAGCTGATCGAAGAGCTGAGCCAGAACTTTACCATTGCCATCGTGACTCACTCCATGCAGCAGGCAGCTCGAGTTTCACATCGCACGGCCTATTTCCATCTCGGCCGATTGATCGAAGTGAATCCCACTGAGCAGGTATTTACTATGCCTGAGCACGAGCTCAC